>Ga0070664_100000208_pt1 | contig 42028 bp, 38 predicted proteins | sample KBSC73metaG_FD_65863 | JGI IMG/M metagenome (GOLD analysis project Ga0070664, IMG submission 65863) | Corn rhizosphere microbial communities from Kellogg Biological Station, Michigan, USA - KBS C7-3 metaG | ecosystem: Host-associated > Plants > Roots > Rhizosphere > Soil ... | reverse complement strand
AGGATCCGCACGCGGCGGAACATCGCTGCTACGGTTTTCTTCACGCGCCCGCCGGCACTAGAATGATTTCGCGGCGCACTGGTGCGCCAAGCCACCCGAGCAGTCTCGATACGTCCGGGGGACCCACCCGCGAATGGGTGGGCAAAGTAAAAAGATGGTCTCGAAGAAATCGCGCGCCCGCTCCGGCGCGTTCGCCCGAATGAAGCAGGGGCTGTAGCTGGCTGTGTTGTTCCAGCGTCGATGGGTAGCCTCCGGCCACGCCGAGTGAAGTCGGCCGGCGCATCGGTCCTGAGCCAAGCATGGCGAGACGTAAGTATCCTGGTTCGCCGCCCTGAATCGGTCGCACCGGTGTGGCTGCCTGATAGGAACCGGCTCGCGCGAGAAAGATTCCCGCGCGGGCTCTCCTCATCTCGACTTCAATCGCGTCGCTCTCGAGCGCGCTTGCAAGTAGCGCGGCGGCGGTCGCGGTCATCCGCTTCGGCGCTGTCGGAGGATGGTAAACCATTTCGCCCAGCTTGAGCGCAGGAATCGACGCCGGCAAGCGGTAGAGATTTGGGTGCGATAACGAGCCCTGCGCGGCGAGCGCAACCAGCTCTCTCCCACCCATTTCTCGGCGTCCCAGCTGTTCACCAAAAGCTGTCGTTTTCGCTGCAAGCGCCGCAGTTCTGGTCATCAGCGCTCCTCCGGAACCGGCCGTCATCCCCTTGCCGCGGCCGAAGCTCAGGACAGACACATCCGCCAATGCCCCAAGCCTTTCGCCAGCGAGCAAGCCGCCGGCGGCCTGGGCAGCGTCTTCGATCACCGGGACGCTGTACTCTTCCGCAATGCGTCGCACGGCGGGGACGTCGGCGGGGTATCCGAATAGATGGGCGACGACGACCGCTTCCGCTCCGCGCGAAAGCGCGGCACGAACCGAGTCGAGGTCAGGCGAAAGCGTCGCTGGATCGAGATCGTAGAGTCGCACGCGCAAGTCCGCCCCGATGGCGGCCGTCGTAAGATCGATGCACGCGTAGGCGGGGAACACCACCGTGTCTCCGGGACGCGTCAACGCCTTAAGCGCGAGCACCAGCGCCGACGTGCCACTGTTGGTGAGTAGCACGTGACGCATACGGTACCGCGCGCGCAGAACTTCTTCTGGGGGATGCGCCGGTGTCGGCTCGAGCCCGAGAGCCGTCCGCGCGCCGCTCCGCAGCGCAGTGGTGGATACCGGCGAGAGTACCGGTGGAATCATGCGCCAGCTCACGGCAGGTACCTTACGATTGCCGGACCGACGGCAGTGGTCAGTCGCGCCGGTAGCCGACGCCAGATCCGCGGTCCAAAGCGAAACGCGCCCGCATCAGGTGATGGAGTCGTCACGTCGGGGCTGGCGGCAAAGTCGTACCACCATAGAGCTTCTTCGCGGCCACCCCACTGCATCTTGAATCGATGGGTTCCGGATCCCGGGCTGCAGCGACCGAAGTTGAACCGTTTCACGCCTTCGTTGATCGCCCGTTCCATGCACGCCCAGTAAAGCAACATGTTGGGCGCCTCGCGGTTGTACATCCTCAACGAGGATGCCCACGTCATCTCGAACTCGTCGCCAAATCGGAAACCGCACCCGGCGGCCACGGGCTCGCCCTGGAGGTACGCGCAAGCGAACCAGCTGTCCTCCGAGAACTGCTCGGCAACCTCACGGAAGAATGACAACGATTGGGTCGGCGTACCGAGATCGCGCATGTGTCGTGCGAAAACGGAAAAGAATGGCGACACCTGATCGGGGCCGAATCGAACGGTCACTCCTTCCTTCTGCGGACGTCGGATCTGGCTTCGCAGCTTGGGCTCGAACCTCTTGAATTGCTCCGACGAGCTTGGCGCCAGATCGAGCACAACGGTCAGCTTGCGATGCGAAGCCGGAATCGAAAGGGAGAGGGGGATGCGACTCCGGAGCTCGAGAAGCTTGACGTTTTCACGGCGCGCCAGCTCCATGCATTCGTCGACGAGGGCCCGCACTGCCTTGTCGGAGCCCAGGGGACCGCCGTAGTTGAGAAACGGCATTGAGACGAGGTAGTGTCCGAAAACGAGGCTCCGCACGCGAACGAGCGGCAGCACGCCGATCAGAGCTCCATCCCAGTCGCGCGCGGCTAGATACAGGCACTCGTGGCCGAACACCCGCTCCATGAGCGCGCGCCACCTCAAGCGATGGAAGTGGGTGTACCCCTCGTGCGCGGAGGCGAACGCATCCCACTCTTCTTCCGTTCCGCCGAAGCGCTCCACTTCGACAGTCATGCGACCCCAACCGTTACAAGGGTGGGCGACTGACGAACGTCCAATGCCGGGTCTGACGCGATGCTCGTGAATCTGAATTCGGAAAGAAGCGACTCTATCCTTGCCAGGGCCGTATCGAGGCCGCGGTAGTGTCGCACATAATTGAAAGGCGACACCGCCAGCCGCGGCTGCCCAGGATCGATTTCCCACGGGTGGATGTAAAAGGTGGCGCGCTCTCCGCGGGTGCCGGCTTCCCTGAAAGCCCGCCGGATCACCGCTAGCGGAAACTGGCGGAGATAACCGCCTCCCGCCGCCGGAATCGAGAGCCGCAGGAATCTCGTCGTCGCCAGTGGATATTCCGCCAGCCGACCACGCGGACGGTGCACGATGTAAGGTGCGCGCGGAGCCGACGGGTAACCGTAGCCGCGACGCCGAATCGGGAAAATGCTCGAATCGTATCGATACCCTTCCTCGAGCAGAGCGTCGAACGCCCACTCGTAGCCGGGAACGATCGAAAAGCTCGGCGCTCGATAGCCGATTACCTCGGTTCCGGCCACATCCTCGAGGCCGCGCTTGGACGCTCTAAGGTCTTCACGAAATGCCGCCGGTGAGAGCGCGGTGACGCGCTCGTGACGGTAGCCGTGGGAAGCGATCTCGTGCCCGGCAGCTGCAATCGCTCGGATCACCTCCGGACGATGCTCCGCAAGCCAGCCGAGCACGAAGAAAGTGCCGCGCGCGCCATGACGCTCCATGGCGGCGAGAAGCGAATCGACACTTGTCCCAACGCGGGTCGGATGGGACAGCCACTCGTTCGGAGACACGACTGCTTCCAGCGCCTTTACCTGGAAGTATTCCTCGACATCAACAGTGAAGAAGTGTGTTGTAGATCCCGACGCTGTCTGCATGAACCTCTGACAAGGATTGGCACGCTGTGCGGTGAACGAGGCTCCGCGGTTCGCACTTCAAATGCCACCTACACGGCTCGCGGTGCGTTGAATTCCGGAACGGCTATCTCGTTCTCGGACAACCACATCGGCGAAACTGAAGTCGTTTGCTTTTCCCTCTTTCGCGCGTTGCGCGGAGCCAGCCTGTTGCTCCAGCGCCACAGCCTTACCGCGTATCTACCGCGTGCGCGCCGAGCACGCGTGTGGCGTCGTTCCCACACCTTCCAGATTTGGTGACGCGGTGAGTGATCGGATCCAGGTCCGGCCGAAAACCGCCAAGTCGAAGGCACATCGCTGTTTAGCGAGCCCTCGCTCGGTCGATCTCAGTTCTCAGTTTTGTGACCGTACGCGGCACCGTTGCTGCAATCCGCCTGGCTCGACCAGACCAATTGGTATGAAGCGATCGATCTGCCCACTTCAATGATGCAAGTACCAGCTACTGCGCCAGCCAGAAAACCGTACGGTGCTTCACGTGTGGCCGCGATAGACGCCGCACGAGGAGCGACGATGCTATTCGTTTGCCTCGCCCACTTCGCGGACTCTTATCAGTTCACTTCAGGCGCGGATACTTCGGGCGGCTACCTGGTCATCATGGGTATGCTCGCGTCGCCCACATTCGTCACAGTGAGTGGTCTGGTGGCCGGCTTCCTTGCGGTGACGAGGGCAAAGACATTCGATGCTCTTTGCTACAAGCTTTTCGATCGCGGGCTGTTCCTGCTGGTGGTTGGACATACCATATTGGCGGCGTCGGGACTGGCAATCGGACGTGGGTTCATTCCCGCGATGAAGATCGGATACATCACCGACGCGATCGGTTTCGCGGTCATGCTTGGGCCGTGGCTCGTCGGGAGACTGAGTATGCGTACTCGGCTCGCCATCGCTGCAGGTACTTTCACCCTGAGCTGGGTTGGCGTGCTGGCGTGGACGCCGGTGGGAAGCTTTGCTTCAGTCGCGAAGAGCTACCTGATCGGAACCCCCAACGCCGCGGACTGGTCGAGCGGAAACTTTCCGCTGATTCCGTGGTTCGCCGTCTATCTCGCAGGTACGGTGCTCGGCGGCCGCATCGGTGCATTCTACCGTGACCAGCAGTTGAAGCAGGGGAATCTTTTCCTTGCGAGGATTGGCGCGTCACTTTTTGTCGTCGGCGCCTGCGGAAAGGTTTTGTTCTCCGCCGTTCACCACTGGATGCCGACAATGCTGGTTGCCCATGACAGTCTGACGCCCCTGCTTTCCTCATACCAGAAATTTCCGCCGGGGCCTGTCTACATCGCATTCTTTGGCGGAGCGGGAATGCTGTTGGTGGCGACGGTTCTCGAGGCGGCACGCAGAGACATCCTGCCCTCGGTGCGCGGCCAACTCCGCCAGATCGGCCTCGCTTCGCTATTCGTGTACCTGCTGCAGTTCTACGTCTACGTCGTCGTTATTCGCTCGCTGAGACTTCCGTACTCCCGGTGGTGGCCGGTGCTGTTTGCGCTGACAATCGTGTTCTTGACCTATGCAGCATCCCGATGGAACCGGAGGGAAGGAAATCGCTATCTCACGGTTGGGATCGGGCCATTCATCGACTGGCGGGCACGGCGAAAGGCGGCGGTCCCCGTCCATCAGCACGGTGTCGCCGCGTCCGGAGATCTTCTCGACCATTCGTTGGGCCGCGAGGCCCGGGTTACACGCGGAGTCGCCTGAACTCGACGCACAACTCTAGTCACTGCTGAGCTGAACACCCACGTTACACTGGTGTGGCGATCCATCAACACCTGACACCTTTACAGCCACCTTTCAGCATCGCCCGTCACCGCCAGCATGACGTAACATCAATAAGACTCAGAGTTTAAGGGCTCCAGCCAGCTTCGCAAACTTACTCATGTTTGTGATGGTCGGCGGCACTTTTGGTGCACCAACCGGAGAAACCCGCGGCGGTAGGTTCCCCTGACAGCGCGGCGACAGGGAAGTGGAACGTTCATCGAACGTCTCTTTCTGGCGGCTCCAATGGCGGTTCAAGCCCGGGCAACACAAAACTCCCAGCGATTCGGATCGATCGACGCGGTTCGCGGCGCCGCCATCCTGTTTGTCTTTCTTTCGCATTTTACCGCTGGCTACCCATGGAGCGTTGGCTCGCAGGAAGCGGCGAGTTATCTGCGCACGCTCAGCATGATCGCGTCACCGACGTTTGTCATCGTCAGCGGAATGGTAGCCGGTTTTCTGGCATCGACGAACCCAGGCGGCTTCACCGAGCTCCGGGTGAAGCTGTTCGACCGGGGCATTTTTCTGCTCGTAGTCGGCCATCTGGTGCTCACTCTATCGCTGGCACCTTCGCCAGCCCGGTTCGCCCACGCGTATCAGACGAGTTTTATAACCGATGCAATCGCGCTCGCGATCATCATCGGCCCGTCAACGGTAGTTTTTGCGCCTGCTTCGCGCCGCCTGATGATCGCTGCGATCCTGTTCGTCGTCGACTGGTGCCTGATTGTGTACTGGCACCCGACCGGTGCTTCCTTGCTGGCAAAGCTGTATCTCGTGGGCCGCATCAGCGCAGCGGGACAGCTGAGTGGGTTTGCGGTTTTCCCCGCGTTGCCTTGGTTCGCTGTGTATCTCGCCGGGACCGCGCTCGGGGAACGCGTCGGCATGATGTACGTTCGAGGCTGGCAGCGGGAAGCACATCACATGTTGGCTCGAACGGGCGGAGCGTGCCTCCTGGCAGCCACTGTCGCGTACGCCATTGCGCGATGGTTGGCTGGAAACTCAGCCGCCTCTCTCGAGGAGATGAACCGCCTCACCTTTTTGTCGGTTTACGGCAAGTTCCCGCCGGGGATTGTCTATCTCGGATTCTTTGGGGGAGCGGGCTTGATAATGTTAGCGGCGATCTTCGAGCTGGATCGCCGCAAACAACTGCCAATCCTTTTTGGCCAGCTGAGGAAACTGGGTCGCTCCTCCCTTTTCATGTTCACGGCGCAATACGCGCTATACCGTTCGGTCCTACCCCATCTGGGGCTGCATTACACACCGGTCTGGCCAGTAATCTTTTTTGCGTCCGTCCTGCTCCTGACGGTCTTCGCCGGGGTCTGGGACGCTTACTCGGGAAACCAGTACCTGACGGTGGGCATGACTGCTCTATGGATGCGATTCAAGAGTACGGGGCCGAAGACCATCGGATCTGGTCTATACATACCCGGGCTCTCCATTCCGCGTCGCTCCATACCAAAAACGCTCCGCTAGCGACGCAAGCGTTTCGCCCAACAATCACCGGAGTGAAAACAAAAGGCGGGTACGGACTTTCCCCAATGTTTTCTCTGTGGGTCATTCACCACAAAATGGGGCAGTACCGCGACAAGGAACCGAACGCGCGCTTTCGCCGAATTAGTAACCTGCTGTCCTTGCGCAACTTATGAACATACTGGGCACTGGCAAGCGGGGAATGGAAGATGCTTCTCGCGTCGCCGAAAGTTTGCCGCGACTTGCGGCGCGCATGATCGGGTTGGCGTGCTCCCGCGCACGACTGCTCTGAACGCACAGCGGGTAACTCTTCCACTGCGAGCTCGTGATCTCCGCACCGTATCGTCGGCTTCGAGAGCACCTAAGCGCCACCCCTAAAGTTTGGGTGGTCACCGGCGTTGCCGGCTTTATCGGGTCCAATCTCCTGCAGGAGCTCCTCGCCCTCGGTCAGACCGTGGTCGGCGTGGATAACTTCTCGACTGGCCATCGCCGCAACCTGGACGATGCCACTGTCGACCTCGAGGACTCCGGTCGCTTCCGGATGGTCGAGGGCGACATTCGCGACCTCGAGACTTGTCGCACAGCGTGCGAGGGGGCCGACTACGTTCTGCATCACGCGGCGCTTGGATCGGTGCCGTGGTCGATGGACGATCCGCTGCGCACCAACTCGGTCAATGTCGACGGCTTCGTCAACATGCTGGTTGCCGCGAAGGATGCAGGCGTAAAGCGCTTCGTGTATGCATCGTCGTCGGCGGTCTACGGGGACACCGCGGACTTTCCGCAGGTCGAGACCGGACTCGGCAGACCCCTTTCGCCGTACGCCGCCAGTAAATCGATCAACGAGACTTACGCGCTTGCTTTTCAAATGAGCTATGGTCTGCAGTCAATCGGCTTACGGTACTTCAACGTCTTTGGCCGCCGGCAGGATCCAGCGGGCGCGTACGCCGCCGTCATTCCGCGATGGATTGCGACCCTGCTGCGAGGCGAGCCCTGTCGCATCTTCGGTGACGGGGAAACGACGCGCGACTTCTGCTACATCGCCAACGTCGTGCAGGCGAATCTTCTCGCCGCCACCACCGAGACCCCGAACGCAACGGGCCAGGCTTACAACGTTGCGTGCGCGAAGTCGGTCACCCTGAACCAGCTATTCCAAATGATGCGCGACCACCTCGCGGTCTCCGACCGAAGATTTGCGGGAGTCTTGCCCCACTACGATCCGTTCCGGCCCGGGGATGTGCGCTTCTCTGGCGCATCGATCGAAAAGGCGCAGCGCATCCTCGGCTACATGCCTTCGCACGACGTAGCTGAGGGGCTGGCTGAGGCGCTCGGCTGGTACGTTCAGAAATCGCATTCCACGCTCGCGCGTACAAATCCCGCAGAGCCGCGTTTTCCCGCAAAAACCGGGGTCGTCATCCACCACACCGAAGCCACACGTCGCGTGACAGCGCCATGACCGGCATCAAACCGCGGGCTCGGGTTGCGTTGATTGGGTGCAGCGACGAGTGGTTGTGTCGATCGCTCGAGAGTGTATTCCTGGAGCGGGGTTACAAAGTCACGCGCACGAGCTCCGGGAAGCAGGCGCTCAAGCTCTCGCGGCGCAGTGATTACGATGTTCTGATGCTCGACGAGCGACTAAGCGAGCTTACCGGCATCGAGGTCTGTGTTGCCCTCCGCGACGATCCATTGTTTGACCATGCCATCCCGATCGTCATCGTCTCGTCCTCACACTCGACACTGCCTGGACGGACAGCCGCCTACGCAGCGGGGGCGTGGGAGTACTGCCACCTGCCGCTCGACGTAGACGGGCTCTTCCTCAAGCTTGGGACTTTCCTGCGCGCACGAGAGGAGCTGGCGGCGTCACAAGCCAAGTCGCTGATGGATCCGGCGAGCGGCCTCTACACGACATACGGATTGCACCATTTGGCCGAGCAGCTCGAGGCGCGCGCGGTAAGAAAGCACGAGGCATTTGCATGTCTGGCGTTCTCGCCACAAGGCGATGGAGCGGCGCCGAAACCCGATGAAAGCACCTTCGCCGAGGTAGCCCACGTCGTCCGCGGACAGGCGAGACGCTCCGATATCGTCGCCAAGACAGGCGATTCTCAGCTTTCGATCCTGGCTCCTGACACCGACGCGGCCGGAGCCCGGCTGCTGGTGGCCAGGTTGCAGCGGGAGCTCGACGCCGCGTCGAGAGGTTCGACAACCGGGGCATTCAAACTGCGGGCGGGCTACTGCGCGGTGCCGGACCTCGCTGCAGCTGACATCGACCTGACGGAACTGGTTCATCGCGCGGAAAGCGCATTGGCAAAAGTGCCCGCCGACGGCCATGGGGACACGATCATGGGGTTTGACGATCTACCAACTTCCTGAGTGACTGCCACCGAGAACTCCCCGCGCCCTACTCCAATTCCCTAACTCGAAAAAAACGTCCGTCTACACGTAACGCCTGAGTGTTACGTGTAGGCCGCTATTGACCTTATGCGGTCAACCCGCCAATATGGGCGTCCGCGAGCGGGTCAATCGTGTGACGGAGAGTGCATGGCGCGGATGGACCCAACTGCAACGAGATTAGCTTCGGCGTCGGATAAGTTCAGCGACTACGTGCCCTTCGCACTGCCGCTGAAGCCTGTCTTAACACCCGCGAACGACAACGCCTCCACTCGGCCCTCAGCAGTGCGTTCCAGTCCCACCGCTTCTCTCCTGCGGGCTTTAGAGCTCGCCGCTGATCGCACATCTACTAGCATCGCACACGGAACAAAGCAGACACGACTCGAGGTTCGTGAGCGCTTGAACGAGGTGATTGCCTGGCTCGTCGCGAGCATCGGCAATACGATCGACAGCTCCCCTCCCGTTCCTCCAGTTATCGCTCGCGAATACGTGTCCACGTTGAGAGCGAATTTCCTGAGTGAGCTCGCCGACAGCCACGATCTCAACGCCAACGAAGTCGTCCGGACTCTGCTCAAGCTCGACGAGGCCGAGGAGGCGTGGAGACACACCGATCGGGGCAAGTTCATTGCCCGACTTACCGGCGCCGATTGCGCGGACGCTGTCGTCGCGATTGCGCACGACATTCGCTCGCCACTCGGCTCGATACTTCTCCTCGTAGATGCACTTCGTCGCGCCGAGAGAGCGACGCCCAACCCGATTCGGGACAGGCAGCTGGGTCTCATCTACGGCGCCGCCTTCGGGCTCAGCACGACCGTCTCGAATCTGATCTCGGCGGCCCGCGGCGACGGCCTGGTTCAAGGCCAACCCATGCCCTTCTCGATTAGCGAGACGATGCATGCCGTGAGCTCCATCGTGCAACCGATGTGCGAAGAGAAAGGGATTCCGCTCGGCATTGAGTTTCCCGACAACGACGCCCGGATCGGGCATCAGTCCGCCGTTCAACAGGCGTTGCTCAATCTTGCGTCCAACGGCCTGAGGTACACAGATGCCGGCTCGGTCGCGATGGGCGCGTCGGAGATTTCCGCAGAGCACGTCGAATTCTGGGTCGAGGACACAGGCCCTGGCATTCCTGACGAAGTACTGGAACGGCTCTGCTACGGCTTCCCACCGGAAGGTGTGAAGCTTCGCTTCTCGAGCGCTGGACTCGGTTTGGCCATCGTTCGCACGCTGGTAGAAGCTATGGGCAGCTCGCTGCAGGTCGACAGCGATGCCGAAGGTACAAGGTTCTCGTTCGTCCTTGCCCTGCCAATAATCCGCTAACTCGTTTTCCCCCAACAAGTTAAGCAGTCCGTTGCGCCAGCGGGGTCCGGCCCCGTTCGCGAGCGTTGAAGTAACCCCACTGCGACTCGGTCGTCTGCAGAATAGACCCTGCTCTCCCGCACGCTTCCTCCGGGGCGCATGCGGGTCGGCACCTCCGAAAACCGGCAAACCCACCGAAAGGTGGCGACGCAAAGCTACGGGCTAAAGCGCGACATGCGCCAAGTCAGTCGGGCTACCGAAGAGGAGGCTGGATGCAAGTGTCCGTTGAACGCCCCCCGCTCGCGTTGATTGCGTGCAGCGATGACTGGATGAGCAGGGCCCTGGAAAGCGTGTTCCAGCAGCATGGCTACGTTTCCGCCCACACCCGCTCAGGCGCACAGACCCTCGAGCTCGCGCGACTCTCGAATCACGATCTGCTCGTCGTCGACGAGTCGCTGATCGACATCAGCGCCGTTGAGATCTGCCGGAGAATCCGCGATGGGTCGCAGTTCGATCACTCGGTGCCCGTGATCATAACGTCGCCAACACCGGCGAATCCCCGCGCGCGTCTTGCCGCCTTCGCCGCCGGAGCGTGGGAATATTGCAACCATCCAGTCGATCTGGAGCCGGTTTTCGTCAAGCTCCAGACATTTCTCCGCGCTCGCACAGAGCTGGCGCTTGCGCGCGCGCAGGACTTCGTCGACCCGACGACTGGACTTTACACGACCTTCGGTCTCCGCCAGCTCGCGGGAAAGCTTGGAGCGCGCGCCCTGCGCAGACACGAGCCATTCGCATGCGTCGCATTCGCGCCGCAGGTGCACGACCGTGAAATTGGCTCGAGCATGTTGTGGAAGGAAAGTTCGAGCGGCTTCGCGGACGTGGCTCACGTGTTCCGCGAGCAGAGCCGGCAGTCGGACGTCGTCGGCCTGGTCGGCGAATCGAGACTGGCAATCCTCGCGCCCGACACCGACGCCGAAGGTGCCCGGTTGCTGGTGGCCCGGCTGCAACGGGAGCTGGATCGCGCGTCCGAGAACAAGACCATTGCCGGGCAGGTCCGGCTTCGCGCCGGATATTCGGCGGTTACCGATCTCGCCGAATCAAATGTCAACGTCGCCGAGCTGGTGCACCGGGCCGAGAGCGCTCTCGACCACGCGCCCCTCCAGGGAGAAGGAGGCACCCTCGTGAGCTTTGACGATCTGCCGATCTTTTAAGAGCCGGACTCCGAGATACAAAGACCGGCTCGATTTCGAGCCGGTCTTTTTTTGAAAATGGAGCGTACAGGGATCGAACCTGCGACCTCCTGGTTGCAAACCAGGCGCTCTCCCAGCTGAGCTAACGCCCCGCAGTCCGAAATATAAAGGGCAATTCATTGTGGGGACTACTCACATGGAGACAGGAACTGGAACGCAAGACTACCGGCGGGAGGCTGCGGGCGGGCCGGCTGAAGGTCGCGGGCTGACTCTCTGACTGCAACGGAAGCATACCAGCCGAGAGCTACCGGCGGAGCAGCGAGCGGCGCCGGGCTTCGTTTGGAAAAAGCGCTCGCAACCTACGACACGCCGTTCATCCAACGTCGCCCCATCCATTGTCACGCAGTTCATCCCACCGTGCTGGGAGCTTCCCGCTGCTCCGGCATAGCGATCGGCTGATAGTCTTCCTTGCAGTTAAGAACTTCGCCCGCGGCCTCCAGCCCGGCCGCCCACAGCCTCCCGCCGGTAGTCTTTAGTTGCCGTTCCTACTCGTGCGCCGGCAACGGCTCCATCGTGTGTGGATTCACGGGCACCTGCACCTCGTCGCGATACGGCGAAGTCATCAATAGTACGCGCATGCGCGGAAATGCATCCATGAACTCGAGATAGCAAAATCCCCAGAGGCCGAGCATTCCAGCGGTAACGCCCAGCTCCCAGATCCCCAGCGGAATGTGCGCGACTGGCCCGTAGATCGACGGATAGATCTCGATGTAGCGATGAATCCAGAGTCCCACAACAGTGGATGCAGCGAACAGGAGCATCGTGGGCAGATAAACTTTCGCTGCGCGCGAGAGCAACCCAAAAAATGGCAGCACAAACATGAGCGTAACCCCGATCAGCGTCGGCGCGAGCCAGCCTTCGATCAATCTGAGCCGCATCCAGTGTGTCTCTTCACCCATGTTGCCGTACCAGATCACCAAGTACTGGCCGAAGGTGAGGTAGCCCCAGAAGGCTGTAAACGCGAAGCAAAGTTTGCCCAGGTCGTGGAAATGCTTGTCCTGAATCAGGTCGTAGCGTCCGAGATAGCGTCGCCACGCCATCACGATCAGAGTCCAGCTCGCGATCGCGCCCACCCACGCTCCCATGAAAAACCACCAGCCGTACATCGTGCTCTGGAAGTGCGGATCCATAGACATCGAGAGATCCCAGGATAGCAGGATCCACCCGAACGCAAACGCGAAAGCCAGAAAGACCGCGATCCGGCCCTGGATGGAATGCGTCGAGTGCAGCTCGCGGCGCTCATCGCGGAATCCGCGGCGCATCCTCTCGCGCACGCCACGCGCCCAGTTGGCGCCGCCTTCGGGGAGGATTCCAACATCGAGACGGACCGACAGATAGACGAACCAGACGCTGAGCGCAGTTATGATCAGAAAGACGACGCTGACTCGGGTGAGGAAGAAAGCGGGCGCAAGCCAGATTCGTTTTTCAGGGATTTCCGACGGAGTGTTGGACCACCAGAAAATGTGGTGTCTTCCCACGAAGATGATCAGCAGCAACAGGACCAGGGCCACGGGAAGAAACGCGGTGTAGCCCTCGAGGAATCGTATTACGGGTCGGGACCAGCGGGCGGTGGTGATCCGCTGCGCCGCGACGAACATCGCTCCCGCCGACGAAATCGACGCGAAGTACAGCCAGTTCACCAGAAGCGCCTGCCAGACCCGGTCCGGATTGATGAACAGGCCGACAATGAACACGACGAGACCGATCGCGGCGAGCACGATGGCGATCGTTTTCAGCAACGGCGGACTCGGGCGGTCTATCCCGACCAGTACCTCGTCGCGGCTCAGGGCATGTGGCTCGTGTGCGCTCATCTCAATGTCCAGAGCGAAGGCTATCGGTTCTGGCGCGCACCGAATCGGGCCGGCTTCGCGCCGCGCTGTCAGTGGAAAGCGGCGATGGTGCGAGTGAGGGCGCCGTCACCGGACTTGGTGGAGCACTCGGTGCAGCACCGGTAAGCTCGCCACGCGGATTGAAGTATGGCGCCGGGCGCGTCGGCCCCATCTCCGTCGCGCCTGGCACCTTGTCGCCGGTGACTCCCGGGGCGGCGACCGGACCGATCGGGACGGTTTTGCCATTCACGCCCTGGAGCGCGCGCACGTAGTTCACCACATCCCAGCGGTCCATCTCTTCGATGCGGTTGTATGGCGGCATCAGACCGCGACCGTTCCGAATCATTCCGAAGATGTAGCCGTCGGTTCGCGCCTTGGTGATGTCCATGGTCAGGTTGATCCCCGGCATTCCGAATTTGGTGGCCGGTCCGTCACCCATCGCGCGATCTCCGTGACAGACGGCGCAATTGATCTGGAAATATTTTCTGCCATTGGCGAGGGAAGAATCCGTCGGCGGAGTCGGATTGCGCAGCGACGCCATCGAATCGATGGTTGCGGGGAATGCTCCGTATGAAACCTGAAATCCGGCGACCGCGGTTCCGCCGATCGGCACCGACATCTGCGGATTCGCCCTCGATGGCGTGAGGGTGTCTCGCACCGCCTCCCACGTCTTTATCGATGGCTGCCGCTTGAAATCGCTGAACCACTCGCAAGCGGTGAGGAGCAACGGCAACGCGAGGGCGAGCGTGCGAAGCCTAGCGCTCACGACGTACCTCCACTGCTCCGTGCTGGCGCAGCAGGTCCTCGGCGGCCGGCGCCTTATCGGCGGGACACTCGACCCAGACGCCGTATTCACCGTGACTGAAGCGAGGATCGTATCCGACCATCATCGTCAGTCGTGGAATTCCGGCATAGATGAAGAGTCCGGCGACCGTCGCGAGCGCGCCGATCAGCACCATCACTTCGAAGCCGAAAACCGTGTAGGGCACCCACGAAGCGATCGGTTTTCCGCCGACGACAAGCGGCCAGTAGTCGGAGCACCAGATCGCGATCCAGTACCCGAAGGTCACCCCGGCCAAACCGCCAACGAGGGTAAACTTTCGAACGGGACTGGGTCCGCGGTCGAGCGCATGCTCGAGCTCATGACGCGGCGTCGGCGTAAACACGTGGATGTCGCCGAACCGCGTTTTCTTGAGCGCGTCGATTGCACCGACCGCTGCGTCGAGCTCCCTGAAGGCGCCGAGCACCCCACGCATCAGTCGTGCTCTCCAGGCGTGTCAGCCTCGAAATCGAAATGCTCACCGGACGGCGTAATGCCGTGCGGATGCCGCATCCTGAGCCGCGGCGGCACGATCTCCTTGATTTCCGTGATCGCAATCACCGGCAGCTGCTTGATGAACAGCAGGAACCACATCGAGAACCAGCCGAAGCTGCCCGCGAGAATTGCGTACTCCACCCATGTCGCTTTATAGCTGGTCCATTGCCACGGCTCGAATTCGTGCGAGAGCGACGGTACGATGATGACGAACCGCTCGAACCACATCCCGATGTTGATGGTGAAAGACACGATGAACAGCCACGCCGTATTGCGCCGCAGCTTCTGGACGAACAGCGACAGCGGGAGCACCATGTTGCAGGTGTAGAGAATCGCGGACGCCCACCACCACTGGCCCCAAATGCGATTGGCGAAGAACGCCTTTTCCGCCTCGTTCCCGCTGAACCACGCCACGAACCATTCGTTCATGTAAGCGCACCCCACGCACAGCGACGTGAATAGCGCCAGCTTGGCCGCTGCATCGAGGTGATTGATCGTCACGTAATGCTTGAGCCCGAACCACTTTCGGAGAGGGATGATGATCGTGAAGACCATCCCGATTCCCGAGAAGATCGCACCGGCGACGAAGTACGGAGGGAAAATCGTCGTGTGCCATCCGGGTGTGAGCGCCATCGCGAAGTCGAACGACACCACCGAGTGCACCGACAGCACGAGCGGCGTCGAGAACGCGGCCAGGAACAGATAAGCCCGCGCGAAATGCCTCCATTCGCGATCGGTGTTGCGCCAGCCGAGCGACAACATGGTGTAGATGCGCTTCCGAACCGGGTTGATATTTTCGCGATCGCGCAGCACGGCGATGTCGGGAATCAGCCCGACATACAGAAACGTGGCGGACACCGTGAGGTAGGTCAGGATCGCGAACACGTCCCACACCAGCGGGCTCTTGAACTGCGGCCAGATGTAGCGCCAGTTCGGGTACGGAATCAGATAGAAGAACTTCCACGGCCGGCCGAGGTGCAGGATCGGAAACAGGCCGGCAGTCATGACCGCGAACACGGTCATCGCTTCCGCGGCGCGATAAATAGTTGTCCGGAATCCGGCGCGGAAGAGATACAAGATCGCCGAGATCAGCGTGCCGGCGTGTCCGATACCGACCCAGAAGACGAAGGTGACGATGTAGACCGCCCACATGATGGGCGGGTTGAGTCCAGTAACCCCCAGCCCGGTGTAGATCTGATACATCCAGGCCGACGCGCCGATAATCAGGAAGAAAATGGCAACGCCCAGTCCGATCGCCCACTTAACAGTTGGGCGAAGGGTTCCGATTATTTCCCGATCGACTTGTTCGTAGTCTCTTACCGCCGGGAGCTGAAGATCCGCTGCGGGGATGTTGGGGCGCCGTGGTTCGTCGCGCGCTGTCACCGGCCGGGCAACCGTAGCCATGGTCAGGCCACTCCCGCTGGCGCTGCCGGATGGTTCACCTTCTTCAGATAAACCACCGCGGTATAGGTGTTGAGCTCCTCGAAGACGTGGTAGCCGCGCTCATCCTTCGCGAGCTGGGTGACGGTCCAGTTCTCGTCGGCGACATCGCCAAACACAATCGCGCGTGACGGACATCCCGCCGCGCACGCGGTCGTGAATTCATCGGGCTTCAAGGCGCGCTTCTCCAGCGCCGCGCGATTCTCGGCTTCCCTGATGCGCTGCACGCAGAAGCTGCACTTTTCCATCACGCCCTTGCCGCGGACGGTGACATCCGGATTCAGCTGCCAGTTCAACGGCTCCGGGAACGCGTACTGCGGACGCGCCGGTTCGCCGTATCCGAACCAGTTGAAGTAACGGACCTTGTAGGGGCAGTTGTTGGAGCAGTAACGCGTCCCGACACAACGGTTATAGACCTGCACATTGAGTCCATCGGGTGCGTGGTAGGTTGCATAAACCGGACACACCGGCTCGCACGGCGCGTTGCCACAATGCTGGCACATCATCGGGATGAAGCGCGTGTCGAAATCCGCGCTGCCATCTTCGCCGCCCTCGAAATAACGCTCGATCCGGATCCACGCCATCTCGCGACCTCGCGTGATATTGGCGCCAAATCCAGTGCGATCGGGCGCTGCGGTGCCCACCTGCCAGTCCGCGCCTACAGTTGGGATATTGTTCTCCGCGTAGCACGCGCTGACGCAGGCGGCGCATCCCGTGCAGCGCGCAAGATCGACCGTCATCGCCCAGCGGCGCTTCGACATGCCGCTCCAGTGATTGGGATCGTACATCCCTTTCTTCGTGGACTGCTCGTTCCCAAGCTCACCCTGCGCATCGCGCGCGACAGGCGAGCGCAACCCCGGCAGGAAGGTATGCGTGGCATCGCCTGGCATCGTTTCGCCGTGCTCCTCCCCACCGGCATTTGGTTCGCCGGCGTGGGATTGGGCGCCGCCATTCCGCGCCACCTCCGCGGCGTTCGCTACCGCGGGATCGTTACCAGGTCGTCCAGCGCGCAAATCTGCGATCGCAATCGCGCGACCGATGCCGCGTCCATGCTGTCTCGACGACCCTTCGGTGGTGACGAGGAGCGCGTATCCTGCTGCCTTCGAGACGTTGGCTTTGGTCGAAACGAAAGCAACGCCGCCAGCACGGTCCTCTCCCAACGGGAGAATCTCCAGAGGATTGGAGCCTGACTTCGCGTAACGTCCCGCGCTCGTATGTCCCCTCCCCGTGGCGACCGCAACGGTGTCCTTCTGGGTGCCCAGGTACCGGTACACCGGCAACGTCAGCGTTCCTGCGGAAGTCTGGATGCTGACGTGATCGCCGTCCGCCAAACCCATTCGGTCAGCGGTCGCCGGATGCATCTCAGCGACGGTCTGCCAGCAGATCTTCGTCACCGGATCCGGGATCTCCTGCAGCCACGGCTTATTCGCGCCGCGGCCGTCTCCGATGAAAGGGTGCGGATATAGCACCAGATACATGTTGCCGCTCGACTGCTCGATCGGAGCGGCTGCGCGGATGGCCGGGGCCGGTCGAGCGGGCGCCGGTTGTCCGAGCGTTCCGGCGGAAATTCCTCGTGGCAGCGCGGCGGCAAGAGCGGCGGCGCCACCGGCGAACCGGCCGATCAACCAGCTCCGATAGTCGGGCATCGGATATCGGGCGGCACTGCCGGGATCCTTCTTCGCGAGCTCGATCAGCACGTCCGATGTCGCGCGTGTGTCGAATACGGGATCCATCGACGGCTGCTGCAGCGAGATTGTCCCGTGCACCGGCTCCGCGTCGCCCCACTGCTCGAGCGGATGGTGATCCGGCAACACGAGATCAGCGACGCTGGAAGTCTCGTCCGGGTAGCTCGAGAAGCTCACCTTGAAGGGAACTTTCGCCATCGCCGCGGCGAAACCAGCCGCCCTCGGGAGCGTGAATGCCGGGTTGGCTCCGCGCACCATCAGCAGCGAGACGCCGCCGGCATTCATTCGCTCGGTGAGCCCGCGAACTTCGGCGGGTGAGGAGATTCGCTCGAATCCGAGATACGGCTCTGCGGGCTTGATGGTTACGCCGACGTTGCCGCGAGACTGATTGAGAGCATTGACGGCCGTGGCGAGCTCGAATCCGTCGGCGCCGCCGCTCCCGGCGAGCACCATGCTCGGTGTCGTCGCAGTGAACTCCCGCGCGAACGTCTCGAGCACCGCTGCACTGACACCCGTCGCCTGCGCGGCGGCATCTGCGGGCATCTGTCCCTGAAGCATCCGCACGATCGCCATCTCGCTTCCCGGGCGGCAGTCGATCCATTGATCGGCATTGAGACCGGTGAGCGAGCGCCGCGGTCCGACATAGATCAAGCGGGGTGCCTTGTCGTGATCGGCGCGCGCGTCGGCCCAATCGAGCTGCTGGGGAACCATCGCGCCCCAATTATCCAGGAAGTCAGCGCCGATGGAGACAATCAGGCGTGCAGCACGGAAATCGAGGCGGGGCATTGCGACGCCATATGTCGCGCGATTCGCAGCGATGACCGCATGGTCTGCTTCCGCATCGTAGCTGATATGCGGCGGCATTCCGAAGCCGGCGAGCCACGCGTCGAGGAATCCCGGAAAGCTTCCGGTCTCGTGCTGGTTGATGAACACCGTGCTGGCCGCGCCGCCACGGCTTCGGGTCTCACCGAGCTTCTGCGCGAAGATCTGGAGCGCTTCATCCCACGTTACGGCCTCGAGCTTCCCGTTCTTTCTGGCCATCGGGCCGCGATAACGATCGGGATTGTACAGCCCCTGCAAAGCAGCCTGGCCGCGCGCGCAGAGCGCGCCGCGATTCACCGGATGCTCGGGATTCCCTTCGAGCTTGATGGTCCGGCCATCCCGGGTTTCCGCAATGACACCGCATCCGGCCGGGCACTCGCGACATGTCGTCGCGTAGTACGTCGAGACGCCCGGTACCGTCTGATCGGGTGAGACGAGATATGGAATGAGCTTTTCTACCTTCTCCGACGCACAGCCAATCATCGTCGTCGCAGCGGTGCCGACGCCGAGCACTTTCAAAAACTCCCGGCGCTTGACTGCACTGGGAGGATTCTGCGTAATCGTGGCGGCTGACTTTCGCTCGTCGCTCATTCTATTAGTAGTGGCACACCGCGCAGTCGTAGCGGGCCTTGAACGGCGGGTTTGACTGTCCGATGTGGCAGTTGATGCACCAGCCCATGTTGAGCGATGAGGCCTGGTAGACCTGCTTCATGTTCTGGATCTCACCATGGCAGGTCTGGCAGCTGACTCCCGCGTTCACGTGGCGCATGTGCGGGAAGTGCACGTACTCCGGAAGCTTGTGGATCCGAACCCACGGCACTCCCTCTTTCTTGTTCCAGAAGCCGACGAGCTTCTTGATCTCGGCCTTGTTGCCGTCGGTGGATCCGGCGATGACGGTATGACATCCCATGCAGGTGCCAACCGCGGGCATTCCCGGGTCGAAGGATTTGTTGGCGGTGTAGTGGCAGTAGAGACAGTTCATCTTCAGCGTGTCGACGTGGATGGTATGTCGATACGCGACTGGCTGGACGGGACTATTCCCTTCCGATGAAGAGGCGCCGCTGTATGCAGAGAGCATGGTGGCAAGCGCCGCGATAAAAATAAATCCCGGCACTGCAAGCCATCTGCTTCGCAAGTTCATCCGCGAGTATTGAGTAAAGGCGAGTTAATCGGTCGGCTTTGTGAAGATTTTCACAAGCGATCGACAGGCGGAAAAATGTTCGGACAGTTAGTGTGGCGCAAGTGCGCGCTCACTGCTGCAAACCTCCTGCCTTACCCTTAGTGATGCGCTCGATTGTCCGAACTATCTCGATAAAAATCGCGCGCAGCAGCGCGAGCTCCCGCGAATCGGGAGCGGCGCGATAAAAGAGTGTGCGCACACTGCGCATAATGTGCTCGTGGTAGCGCGTCTTGAAAAAATCGATCGCGTACAAGCCCCGCTCAGCGTCGGCAAAGAGCTTCTCGTACTCGTCGGATGTCGCCGGTGGCGCGTCCTTGCGTGGCGGCGCCAGGGTTCTCGTCGCATCGGCCGCGGTGAGATGCAGCTCGTAGAGCGCGATCAGAACCGCCTGCGCCAGATTGAGCGACGCGTGGTCGGTCGTCGGGATCGTCACGACGGTGTGTGCCCGGTCAAGAACCTCGTTCGGCAACCCTTTGTCCTCTCGGCCGAACAGAATCGCAACGGGTGCTGATGACGCGAGCCCGAGCAGCTCGCGGCTGGCGTCGCGGGGAGTGACGACGTCGCGCTTCGCGGCGCGGCGCCGCGCGGTGAAGCCGGCGACGCGCACCACTCCATCGAGAGCCTCCTCGATGCTGTCGCAGTTTCGGATCCGGCCGACGATGTCGGTGGTGTCGTGCGCGATTCCCTCGATGCGCCACGGGTCGTACGCAACGGGATTGACCAGGTAGAGATCCGCGCAGCCCATGTTCTTCATCGCCCGCACCGTCGCGGCGATGTTCACCGGGTCCTGGGGCTCGTGGAGGACGACACGCACGTTGGTGAGAATTGATTTTCCGCCTGAAGAATCCGTCGCACTGGCCTCGCGCTCATCCGTCATGGTCGCGAATGCAAAAATGCTGCTCTCTCCTTTCGTCGCGGACCGAATGGAAGAGAGCAGCATCGCGCCGGAGCAACGGAATCGTCGCGTCCGGGTGAAACTTCTAGACTACTGGTCGGCCGGTGATGAGGCGATAGATGACGACGATCACCGCGATGACGAGCAGAAGATGGATCAGCCCGCCGCCAACATGCACGACGAAGAATCCAAGAATCCAGAGAATAAACAGAATTACCGCGATGGTCCAAAGCATGATGGCATCCTCGCAAGAAGTGAATTACACCCGACGCGACAGAAAACGTACCCGCCTTGGCGCACTTACCGCGTTCGCCTCGCGTTATCCTAGGGTACACCATGCAAGATGGCAACCAGCATGCCGCGTGCTCGGCAGAAAGGCATTGTCATCGCGCTTTGACGCCAAACAAATCGCTCTGCGCGGCACCGTCGTAGCGAAGACGCCCTTCCGAGTCGATTCGTCCGAACGATGTCAGCCGATGCGGATGAGATTTGTCATCCATGATATGGCGCACGTCTGTTCCCCGCGCGACGGCTGCATCGGAGATAAGTGAGCGGTGACAGCGCCACGGGACGGCCTCGGCGCACATGATCGCCGTCGGCTCCTGGTGGGCGAGCTCGAGCAGGGCGGTCAGAGCTTCGTCGAACTCGCGGGTTTCCATATAGTCCGCGTAGCCGCGAAAGCCGGCATTTCGCCAGAGAGTGTTGTGGGAGTCGCGGCGCACTTTCCGCCGGCCGCCAAGCGACGGAAAGTGCGTATACCGGATTCCATGTTCAGGAAGCGATCGCTCGAGATTCTCCTTATTGAAGTGCGGATAGCGCGCTGATGTGGGAAAGGCGCGCACATCGACCAGATGCGACACGCCTTCCCGTTTCAGGAGACCGAGCAGCTCCTCGAACGTACGCGTCGAGTGCCCGATCGTGTAGAGTGCCGAGGGCTGGCCCGCCTCCCCGCTCGCGCTTCCCGCGTCCCGCCTATCTGGGTCCACGCTCCACGAAGCTGCCACCCTCGACGCGCGGCGAGCCGGATGGAGGTGTGATTCCGGTTGATCCCGTCTGGTGCAGCGCCTGTCTGCCGAGGAGGATTCTCGTCGCTCTGACATCGTGTCCCATGTCGATGAGAAGAAGCGCAAGATCGCCGCTTCCCCACAGGAGGCCGGCGAGAACGACGAGGCGGCTCATTTCACCGAGCAGAGTCGGGATCGACGTGGTGCCTTGGGTGACGAGTCCGGTGATAATCTCCGAAACGAGCAGGAGCAGGAGAATCACCGCCATGAGCTTGAACAGCTTCGAGAGGTAGCCCAGACCGACGTACGGCTCGAGGTCGGCCAGTCGCACCGGCATGGCCGGATCGCGCTTTGGATTAGCGGGCGTCTGCCGGTGATCTTCGACCGTCGCGGGCGGGCTAGCGGTTGTTGTCGTGTCCATTAGCTGTCTCCTGTTCCAGTCCAGCGAGCGGGATAGCCTCGCGTATCGATGTGGGTGAATGGCCCATGCGCGGACGTGCCGGAATATATGCCGCACCCCCCTATCAGCGAAGGGTGTGCCCGCTCGACGCGATTGACCGCGTCACAGATAACCTTGGCATCTGCAATATTCACGCGACCGTCGTGATTGAGGTCGTCCATCTGCCCATCGCCGTTGTTGTCGATGAAGATGTCGTTGGCGTCCCCATACATATGGCGGCTGAGGGCAGCGCGTCCACGCGGATCGCCGCCGCCGGCGTTGTACTGCGGCGTCCGAAAACCGCTCATGACGCGCACTCCGTCGGGATTGATTCCGTGCTCCTTCAGATCCTCGAGCACGAGCTCGTCCTTGTCGATCAGTTTCATGTCGACGACGATGTACTTCGGCCAGATGTTCTGCTGATCGTGGGGAAAGAAATCCTTCAGCCGAAAGTGATCCGATAGCTGGGTGTTCTGATTCTGCTGGGTGGCTTCGATGAACCCGGTAGGCGGATCGTAGCTGACACCCGGCTGCCCCTTTCGGGCGGCCGGCCAGTTTCCGATGTAATAGAGACCGAGCCTCCCGCCTTTCTTCTCGGTCGCCGGCCGCATGGTGATGACGCTGAAACCGGCGAGCGGCTTGATCGCGCTACCAATCTTGAGCGCCAGGCTCCAGATGCCGGGCCGCTTGGGTGCCGTCAGGGTCGCTGTCGATTCCGAGGCCGCGCCGGAAGAAAATGTGGCAACCGCACCGGTGGGCAGTGTGTCGCCAAGTATCGGAGTGATGGGTGTCCCCGGCTGCTGGATGCGGACGCGGAGCTTACCGCTCTCGCCACGCGCCGGCTTCGTCAGCGCGGCGAGCGCAGCATCGGTCAGATACGCGACTGACGGAGCATCGCCTTCCGTCAGCGCGCGCGCGATGTTCGCCGTGGCCGGCGTCACCCCTGTAGCGCCAGTAGCGCGTGCTCGCGCGATCGACCATGACCAGCCGGTGGCGAAGAGAACGAGCAGCGCGACGGACAGCGCGTTGAACGCCTGCTCAGCTCTGCTCGGCGACCGCCGAAATCCCCTCGGCCGATGCTCCGGAAAGGCGAGCATCCATTCTCCCGTGGTTGCATTGCGCGGCGGTGGCGTTGAACTTGAACGTCTCTCTTCCATCCTACCTCACCGAGACTCGACCGACGTGCTCACTGATCTCTTTCACCGGCTCTCCAATCTGCCGGATCTGGTGCAGTGGGCGGGCCTGTTCGGCATCGCGGCGATCATCTTCTCCGAGACCGGCCTGCTGGTCGGCGTTTTTCTTCCCGGCGATTCGCTGCTCGTCACTGCCGGGCTGTTTGCGGCACGCGGATACCTGAACATATTCGCGCTGGTACCCGTGCTGACGGCAGCGGCGATCTGCGGAAATTCAGTCGGGTACTTGATTGGTCGAACCACTGGCCCTCGGATTTTCAGAAGAGAGAATAGTCTCTTCTTCAACAAAAAGCATGCTATCCGCGCTCACGAGTTCTATGAGAAGTACGGGCGAAAGACAATCGTTCTAGCCCAATTCATGCCGGTGATCCGCACGTTTGCGCCAGTAATTGCCGGCGTCGCGGGAATGGAATTCCGTCAATTCATCACCTTCAACATCATCGGCGCGCTCCTCTGGATCTGGGGCATGCTGGGGATTGGGTATTTTCTCGGCAGCTATATTCCGGGAGTCGACAAGCACATCGAGATCGTCGTTGCGATCGTGATTTTCATCTCCATTCTGCCGGGATTGATCTCGGGGTACAGAGCGAGACGCGCGCGACGCTACGAAAGACCGGCCGTCGGAGCGGGCGATATCTGATCGCCGCCACCGCGCGACACGAGAGCGAAACACACAGGAGAACAAAATGGCATTCACACTTCCCCCGCTGCCCTACGACTTCGCCGCACTTGAGCCCTACATAGATGCAAAGACGATGGAGATCCATCACGGAAAGCACCATCAAGCCTATGTGAACAATCTCAACGCCGCGATCGAGAAGGCGCCCGAGCTCGCGAGCAAGTCACTCGACGATCTGATCCGCAACGTCAACAAGGCGCCGGAAGCTGTCCGGACCGCGGTCCGCAACAACGGAGGCGGACACTGGAACCATTCGATGTTCTGGCAGATCATGGCTCCCAAAGCCGGCGGTGAGCCTGGGGGAAATCTGGGAAACGCCATCAAGAGCGCCTTCGGCGATTTCGCGAAATTCCGCGAGCAGTTCAACGCCGCCGCGACCGGCCGGTTCGGCTCCGGCTGGGCTTGGCTCGTCAACAACGGCGGCAAGCTCTCCATCACCAGCACCCCCAACCAGGACAATCCGCTGATGGAAGGCCAGAAAGCAATCCTCGGCCTGGACGTCTGGGAGCATGCGTACTACCTCAAGTACCAGAACAAGCGCCCCGACTACATCCAGGCGTGGTGGAACGTTGTTAACTGGAAGGAGGTCGAAAAGAGATTCTCGGCCTGAGGTTCTGAGCGCTTGCGACCGGCACCCCTAGCCTTAAAGGTGGCAGGTGGGAGAGGTGCGCAGAGATGCTCTGGTAGCAGTTTTTCTACTCGCATTCTCGCTGCGTCACGCCACTCTGGAACGGGCCGGATAAACTGATACCCGTGCCTCTGACCATGTCTCCCACCTGCCGCCTTTAGGACTACAGTGGTCAGGGCGTCAGCGGGGATCAGGTCCCAGAATCCGCAGTAGTTAGCGAGCGGCCTCGCCTTCCAGGTACGTGTACCCCTCGAGGCCGGCGATGTAGTCGGCGATGAACATGTTGGCCTCCTGGCGCTGGATGCCGGTCGCGTTGGCGACCTTGCGGCGAAAGGTGGCAAGCAGGTCCGAGGCGCGGAACTGGACGTAGTCGAGGACCTCGGTGACCGTATCGCCGTGCACCAGATCGGTGACTTCGTAGCCTTTGGCCGACGACAGTCGAATATGGACCGCGTTGGTGTCGCCAAAGAGATTGTGCAGATCGCCGAGGATCTCCTGGTACGCGCCGGTCAGAAAGATGCCGATGATGTACGGATCACCGTCGATGAACGGGTGCAGCTCGAGACTCTTGCGCGTCGTACGGTCTCCGATGAAGCACTCGATCTTGCCATCCGAATCGCAGGTCACATCCTGGATAGTCCCGCGGCGCGTCGGCTCCTCGTCGAGGCGGTGGATCGGCATGATCGGAAAGATCTGGTCGATCGCCCAGCTGTCCGGCAGCGACTGAAAGAGCGAGAAGTTGCAGAAGTAGCGGTCCACCATCGTCGCTTCGAGATCGTCGATGATGTCGGAGTATTGGTCGCGATCCTTCTGTGCAATGCGTACTACCGTGGCGATCGTCGAAACGTAAATCTGCTCGGCGATGGCGCGATCACGGATGGTGAACACCCCGCTGTTGAACAGCTCCTGCGCGCGCTCCTTGTCGAAAGTCGCGTCGTGGTAAACCTCTCGCACGCGCTTGCGTGATACCCGCGGCTTCGAGAGCGAAGCGTAATCCGCAGCCATCTCATGGAGCAGGGTGTGATGATCCTCGTTGAGCTCCGGCACGGTGGTGTCGGCCTGCGACTCGACATCGATGACGCTCAGGAGGAGGAGTGCATGGTGCGCGGTAAGCGCACGGCCCGACTCACTGATGATGTGCGGCATCGGCAGCTCGTGCTGCCGGCACGCTTCGGCGATGGTGTAGATGACATCGTCTGCGTACTCCTGGAGCGTGTAGTTCACGCTCGCCTGGGAGGTCGAGCCGCTGCCGTCGTAATCGACGCCCAGGCCGCCGCCGACGTCGACGTGGGTGATGTCGACGCCGAGTCCGCGCAGCTCCGCGTAGTAGCGCGACACCTCCTGCAGTCCCGCCTTGATGTACCGGATGTCGGTGATCTGGGAGCCGAGGTGGAAGTGAATCAGCTTGAGGATGTCGAGCCGATCGAGAGCCTTGAGCTTGTCGACGAGCTTGACCAGCTGTGCGGTGCTTAAACCGAATTTCGACTTCTCGCCACCGCTCTTTGCCCAGCGACCGGAGCCCTCCGAATACAGCTTGATCCGGACTCCCGCCGTCGGCGTGACCCCCAGCTCGTCGGCTACCTGGAGCAACACGTCGACTTCGCTGAGCTGCTCGAGAACTATGAAAACCTGGTGTCCCAGCTTCTGACCCATCAGCGCCAGGCGCATGAATTCTTCGTCCTTGTAGCCATTGCACACGATCAGGTGATCGGTGTGCTCGGCGAGGCCAAGAACCGCCTGCAGCTCGGGCTTGCTGCCGCACTCCAGACCGACGCCGGCGCGCTTGCCGAACTCGACGATCTCCTCGACGACGTGGCGCTGCTGATTGACCTTGATCGGATAGACCGTGGTGTAGCCGCCCTCGTAGCCGTACTCCTCGCGTGCGCGCATGAACTTTTCATTGAGCGACTCGATGCGGGAGCGCAGGATGTCGGAGAACCGGAGCAGCAGCGGCAACCCGACTCCCTGTTCCTCGAGATCGCTCGCGAGCTCGAACAGATCCAGCTCACGATCGGTCTTTTCCCGATCGGGACGCACCACCACGTGGCCCGCTTCGTTGATGTCGAAGAAGCCGATTCCCCACCCTTCGATGTTGTACAGACTACGCGCCGAGGCAATCGTCCACGGTTCCGGCGCCGCCGGCGGTGGCGCAGGTTGGGAGTTTTTCGCTGCTGGAGGAATGCGGGTGCTCGTCATCTCAACATTTTACGGTAAGCGCTCTGCGGGTGGTACCGCCGCCTTCAGGGATAAAGGATCTCGACGTGCCAGCCGTCGCCCTCTCTCGTATACAGGTGCCGTTCGTGAAGACGATTGGGCCGGGCCTTCCAGAACTCGATCCTCTCCGGATTTACGCGAAAACCCGACCAGAACTTCGGCCGCGGCACGTCCTTCTCCGCGAATTGTTTCTCGTATCTGGTGACGCGCTCATCGAGCGCGGCCGGGCTCTCCATGACTTCGCTTTGCCGCGATGCCCACGCGCCGATCTGGCTTAGTCGCTGGCGCGAAGCGAAATACGCGTCCGCCTCTTCATCCGCAACCTGCGACACCGATCCTTCGACTCGCACCTGAATGTCGATCGGCGCCCAGTAGAAGCAGAGCGCGGCCCTCGGGTGCGCCAGAAGATGCCGCCCCTTTCTGCCTTCGTAGTTGGTGTAAAACACGAATCCCCGCTCGTCGAACGACTTGAGCAGGACTATCCGCACCGCCGGCTGATCGTTGTTCTCGATCGTTCCGAGCGCCATTGCGTTGGGCTCCGGGATAATCGAGCGATCGATCTTTTCGGCCATAGCGTACACCGAGCGAAATCGCTCGATCGGATCCGGTGGTATCAACTAATACCTCGGCATCGTCGGATCGACTTCGTCGATCCAGCGCAGGATGCCCCCGGAAAGATTTCGAACAGAAGATACTCCCGCGTCGGCGAGCTGCCGGGCGGCGTGCATGCTCCGGATTCCGACTTTGCAGTACAAGACCGTTTCGCGACGCTTGTCCAGGCTTGGAATCTCGGCCGCGATTCGGTCGAGCGGGACGTGACGCGCGCCCGGAATGTGGTTGATCTGCCACTCGTACGGCTCCCGCACGTCGATGATCTCCGGTCTGTCGCCAGCTGCGAGGCGCCGGGCGAGCTGCGCCGGTTCGATCTCTGCGACACCTGCTTTCTGCTGATCCCGGCCGCGCGGATTTCCGGCGCAGAATTCATCGTAATTGATCAACTCCCTGAGCTCACGCGTTCCACACGCCGGGCAGTCCGGATCGCGGCGAATCTGAATCGTCCTGAATGCCATCGTCATCACATCAATCGTGAGAAGCCTGCCCACCAGCGTGTCACCGAGGCCGAGCAACATCTTGATCGCCTCCGTCGCCTGAATCGTCCCGACGAGGCCTGGGACGACGCCCAGCACCCCGCCTTCCGCACAGCTCGGCACCAGTTCGGCGGGCGGGGGTTCGCGGAAGAGGCAACGGTAGCACGGCCCGTCTGCCGCGCCGAAGACCGAGGCCTGGCCCTCGAATCTGTAGACGCTTCCGTAGACGTTCGGGATGGCGAGGAGCACCGAGGTGTCGTTGACGAGATATCGCGTCGCGAAGTTGTCGGTGCCGTCGATGATCAGATCATGCCCGCGCGCGATCTCGAGCGCGTTTGCGGAGGTAAGACGCGTCTCGTACGACTCGATGTGGACGTTCGGGTTGATGTCGTACAGCCGGTCGCGCGCAGAGTCGATCTTGCTGCTGCCGATCGCCGCCGAACCGTGGAGGATCTGTCGCTGGAGATTTGAGAGATCGACCGCGTCGAAATCAACGAGTCCAAGGGTGCCAACACCGGCGGCTGCGAGGTAAAGCGCCACGGGCGAGCCGAGTCCGCCCGCCCCGACGAGCAGCACTCGAGAAGATTTGAGCCGCCGCTGGCCGGATTCCCCGACCTGCGGCAGCATGATGTGGCGGCTGTAGCGCACCAGCTCTTCGCGATTCAGCTCGGTCGTGTCGGGCTCCGGTTGGGTGTTGGGCTTGTGGGTATATTGCTGCGCAGAAATGCTCTGCTTATTAGGACGCTAACGAGTGTCCCCGCATCCAGCAACGCTTCATCCGCGATCGCAAAAGGTCTGATGCTTTTCCGACGTTTCTACGATGAGAATCTTGCTCAGGCGAGCTACATGCTCGGCTGCGAAAAGAGCCGTGAGGCGGTGATTGTCGATCCGAACGCGGACATCGGCAAGTATACCCGCGCAGCCGGTGCCGACCGCATGAAGATCGTGCACGTGACCGAGACCCATATCCACGCGGATTTCGTATCCGGGGCGAGAGCGCTCGCGGATTCGGCCGGTGCGACCCTGCACCTGTCGGGCGAGGGCGGGGCTGAATGGGGTTATCGCGAATCCGCGCTCGAAGCAGCGACCGTCCTGCGGGATGGCTCGATCATCGAGGCCGGCAGCGTACGGCTGCGAGTGCTCCATACGCCCGGGCACACTCCCGAGCACCTGACGCTCCTCGTTTCCGATCTGGAGCGTGGCGGCGACGCGGTCGGCGCTTTGACCGGGGACTTCGTCTTCGTCGGTGATGTCGGGCGCCCCGATCTCCTGGAAAAAGCCGCCGGCGCGAAAGGAAGCATGGAGGCGTCGGCGCGCGCGCTTTATCAATCGATCCGGAATTTCCGGGCGCAGCCGGATTACCTGCAGATCTGGCCCGGGCACGGCGCGGGCTCGGCGTGCGGAAAATCACTCGGCTCGATGCCACAATCCACACTCGGATACGAGAAGCTTTTCAACTGGGCGTTCGGCGAAATGAGCGAGCAGCAGTTCGTGGAGAGAGTGCTCGAGGACCAGCCCGTTCCGCCGCGCTACTTCGCGGTGATGAAGAGGGTCAACCGCGGGGGTGAGGGTCAGCCGCGGACGCCGCCGGCGAGGTTGCTTGGACTGGCGGAGCTCGAAACGGCCATGCGCGCTCGCGCACCGATCGTGGACACCCGCACCGCAGCGAAGTTCGGCGCTGGACACCTCCCCGGCAGCGTGAACATCCCGCTCAACAAATCGTTTCTGAACTGGAGCGGCGCGTTGGTTCCGTCCAACGCCGATTTCTACCTCCTCACCGACCACGACACCGAAGAATCGGTCCGCGACATCCTCGGCGAGCTGTGCAAGATCGGCCTGACGAAGGTCCGTGGTGTTTTTCGGGCTGGTCTGATCAACGACTGGAAATCGAGGAATGGAAGCCTGGAAACCGTGCGCACAATGGAGCCGGGCGAGCTGCAGTCACTCCGCGCGGAACGCGAGATCCAGGTCGTCGACGTACGAAATCCGGACGAATGGAGCAGGGGCCACCTGCCCGGTGCGATTCATATCCCGCTCGCCGCGCTGCCCGATCGCATCGACGAGCTCGACAAAACGAAGCCCGTCGTCCTTCACTGCCAGGGCGGCGGACGCGCGGCAATCGCAACCAGCTTGCTGCAGTCAAGAGGGATGCCCGACGTGGCGACGATGATCGGCGGATATGAGCGCTGGGTAGCCGAGGGGCTGGAGACCTCCACCGACAAAACTTCCGCTGCCAAAACGCAAACGGGCTGACCGCAGGTAGGACAAAGTGAGTCACCCGATCTTCGTTCCCGGCTCCGGCCGACGACCCCGGCCCGACAAGCCCGCGACCTGGAAGGAGCGGATCGAGGCGCTCAGTTACGTCCCCGCGCTCTTTCGTCTGATCTGGCAAACCCACCGCGGCTACACGAGCGCGATAGTGGTGCTCCGGGTCCTGCGGTCGGTGATCCCCGTCTCGACATTCTGGGTCGGCAAGCTGATTCTCGACGCCGTGATCGCCGCAAAAGGCGGGTCCGGCCCGTTGTCCAAGGTGTGGGAGTATCTGCTGCTCGAGCTGGCGATCGTGCTCGCCGGAGAGATCCTTGCCCGCGCGTCCTCACTGATCGAGAGCCTGCTAGGCGATCTCTTCTCCAATACGATGAGCGTGCGACTGATGGAGCACGCCGCGAAGCTCGATCTCGCACAGTTCGAGGATCCCGAATTCTACGATCATCTCGAGCGCGCGCGAAGACAGACCGTGGGACGCATCGCACTCCTCAGTCTGCTGCTGTCGATGTCGCAGGATGGTTTGACGCTGCTAACGCTTGCGGGCGCGCTGATCGCCTACAGCCCCTGGCTGTTGCTCCTTCTGGCGGTCGCAGTGGTGCCGAGTTTTCTGGGGGAGACGCACTTTGCCTCGCTTGGCTATTCGCTGCTCTTCCGCTGGACGCCCGAACGCCGACAGCTCGACTACCTGCGCTACGTCGGGGCGAGTGACAAGACCGCCAAGGAAGTGCAGATGTTCGGGCTCGCGCCCTGGCTGACCGAGCGCTACCGCGATCTGTCGCAACGATTCTACGAGGAGAACCGATCGCTCTCGATTCGGCGCGGCGTCGTGAGTGCGCTGCTCTCGATCCTGGGCACGGTCGGCTACTACGCGGCATACATCGTCATCCTGCTCAGAGCCGTGCGCGGCGAGATCAGCATCGGCACGCTCACCTTCCTCGCCGCGTCGTTCGGGCGCGGACGGGATGTGATTCAGAACATCCTGCTCTCAGCGAGCAATGTTTACGAGCAGGCGCTTTACCTGCGCGATCTGTTCGTATTCCTGGAGATGCGGCCGACGATCGAGTCCGCTCCCAATGCCCGGCCCGTGCCGCTACGAATTGCGTCCGGATTCGTGTTCGAGAACGTTGGATTCCGTTATCCCGGGAGCGAACGATGGGCGGTCCGCAACGTCGAGCTGATTCTTCGTCCGGGTGAACGGGTCGCACTTGTAGGCGAGAACGGCGCTGGAAAGACGACCATCACCAAGCTCCTCGCGCGACTGTACGATCCGACTGAGGGCCGAATCACGCTCGACGGCATCGATCTCCGGGAGTACGACCTCGCAAGCCTGCGGCGCGCGATCGGTGTGATTTTCCAGGACTTCGTCCGCTACGACATGCGGTTCGACGAGAACATCGGCGTCGGCGAGATCGAGTCGGTGCGCGCGGAGCTGGAGACGACCAACGGCACTCCGCCCGCAATTACGGCCGCCGCTGAAAACTCTCTCGCCGCGTCGCTGTTGCCCCGCTTCGCCAAAGGGTATCAACAGATGCTCGGCCGGCGGTTCGATGAGGGTGTCGATCTATCGGGCGGTGAATGGCAGAAGATCGCGCTCGCCCGCGCCTATATTCGCGATGCGCAGGTGCTCATCCTCGACGAGCCCACCGCCGCCCTCGACGCGCGCGCCGAGTACGAGGTCTTCCTGCGCTTCTCGGAGCTCGTCGCCGGCCGCACGGCAATTCTGATCTCGCACCGTTTTTCGACTGTGCGGATGGCCGATCGGATCGTCGTACTGCGCCACGGCAGGGTCGAAGAACAGGGCTCCCACGAGGAGCTGCTCGCGAAGGGCGGCCTGTATGAGGAGCTGTTCACGATGCAGGCGGCCGGCTACCGATAGCTCAGCATCTCGGCTTAGAGACCAGGATGCCGCGACTGGCACCCCGAGTCCCAAAGCCGGCAGTCTGGAGACTGGACAGCTCGGAGTCTATTAGCTGTCATACTGGCGTCTGACAGCCCTGCGTTTCCGGTAGATCAAAAGCACGACAGACTGAAACCCTCCCGCTGTCCACGTCTCCCACCTGCCGGCTTTGGGACTAGGGTTGCCAGTCGTCGAGACACGATCCTTACTTCGGGATAGGGATGTCGTTCCACCGCGCCTGATCGAACGTTCCGGCGGGGAATTCCTCGTTGATCCGGACGTCGGCGTACTGCTCGCGCCAGAAGGGGCGGCCGTTGCGGAGAACGAGAAACTCGGTGGGCACGTCGAAGCCCTCGATCTCCTTGTAGTTCAGCACCCGCGTGTCGCTCACCATCGTGCGATCTCCGACCTTCTGACTCTGAATGATACGCACGAGTCGAAGATTGTCGCGGTCGATCCAATACTGATTGGAAAGAGTATCCCCCTCCTTCGCGCCGACGACATACACCGGCTGACCATCCCACTGGTCATTGCGGATGATGTCGTCGTCGATGTGGAGCGAGTCGAGCCCGCGCATGATTGTCGCCACCGGCGCGGTGTAAACGTCGGCGGTGAGGAGTAGCAGCGGATTCACCGACGGACGGAAATCCACTCTGATTCCGTTGTCGAACGAAGCAACGCGATCTCCAACCTGCACCAGCCCGCTCCGGCGCGATTCGGGGAGGAACGCGATGCGGAGCTTGCCGGGGATCTCAATGTGCTCGTACCACTGGGTCTTGGTCTCTTCGCCGGTGGTTCGATACTGGGTGTTGTTCTGCAGAAAGCTCATGGTCTTCAGGTACTTGCCGTCGTACCGATCGTGCATCGCCTTGATGAGGCTGGCGCTGCTCGTGACCATGACGCCCGCACCGGGCTTGCGTGCGGTGGTGGTCTTCGTCGTCGTGGCAGGCGCCGGCTCAGTGGCGGCTCCAGACTGGAAGTAAGAGCAGCCGGTCAGCGCGAGCGCGGCAAAGAGAAGTCGTGAGCGCATCATCTAGTCCCCGAGTTCGTTGCGATACAGAATGCCATTGAACAGAAGCTTGAAAGTTCCGTGTGGCTGCGACCGAAAATAGGGGTCGGGCCCGTAGAGAACGAGTCTTCCCTTGCCGACCGGCGCCTCCAGGACCTCTGTTACACCGTTCAGGTACCTTTGGCCCCACGCCCAGCCACTCCGTAGCGGCGTCGGCTCGTCGATCCAGACGATCCGCTTCACGCCGCGCGCTTCCGCGGCCGGCAGCAGTCGAAATGCGGGAGCGTTGTCGTAGTAAAAGTCGGTCACCGGCCGCATTCCCTGCGCAAGGTCGGTAGTCGTGTCGACCCTCATGCTCAGAATCGAGCCAGGCACGTAGAAGCGCGTTCGTGGAAGAGCACGACCGGCGCTATCGACCAAAGCATTCGCGATCGGCAGCTGGAGATGGGTGCCGAGCTCGGTCGCCGAGCCAATGGCGAGGATCGTCCCGCCGGCGTTGAGAAACTCCTGCAGCTGCGGCACGGTCTTCCCGACGGTGAGATTGCCTAGTCGATCGCGATATTCCGCGGGGACGTCGTCGGGGTCGATTCTTTGAGCGGCGCGGGAGTTCGGGCGCACGAAGTTCGCGCCGTCGGGCAGAATCAGCACGTCGTATTTGGCGATCAGATTTCCGGCGTCGATGGTCTGCGGATAGACCACCTCGTAGGGAAACTCGAATTGCTCGAGAACGAATCTCGCCCACCCCGAGGTGATGGAGCCGCCGTATTGATCCCACAGCGCGATGCGCGCCGGACGAATCTTCTGCAGGGCGGCGGGCGCGACATCCGTCTGGAACGCGTCGAAGCTGAGACCCTTCTCCGCCGCGAGGCGGCTCAGAACTCCGAGCGTCCCCGGCTTGGCCACTATGTAAAACGTCCCGGCGTCGTAGGTGCGCCCATTGATGTTGAGCGGTGTGCGGAGCGTGTAGACATCCTCACCATGGGCAAGCAATCGGTTGACGGCGGTAAATGCGTCGTTCACGGAATGACTCAGGGCGTACCCCGAGGCGGCCGGGCCGACGCGTGGCTTCGGCACCTTGGCGAATCCGCTGATCGCTGTGAACGGTCCGTCAAATCCATCGAGGATGCGGTCGAACACAACGCCCATCTGATACGCCAGCGTCCATCCAGCGTTGTCGTACGGAGGTGTCGGTGGTCCGCCCGGGTAGGGGATGTCGTTCGGATGGTCTTGGGGCTCGAACATGTCGAGGATGTGGGGCCGGAATGCCTGGGCGGTTTTCACCACGTACGAGCCGGCGGGATAACTCTTCCCGTTCACGGTGAACGCGGCAACGGCGCGGTCGACGCGAATTCCCGTCTTGATCAGTGCGTTCACGAACTTGGTGGCGGTGAGGAAATCCGGCTGATCCGAGGGGATTATGTAGCCGCGCGGATCCCGGTCAGCGGGATTGCGCATGATGTTGTTGTACGCTGCCATCTCGGCTGGAGTCGTCACGCGGGGTCCACCGGGGCGGCGGACCGTATCCTCCGGAACCGCGGCCTCGAGCGCCGCAACTCGCCGTGGCGTGACGGTCCACGCGTCCGTGCTGCCTCGCTCGATCGAATTCCGACCCATCTGATAGATGTTGTAGAGCAGCGTCTCGCGATACCGTGATGCGACGTCGAGGACCGCCCGGTTTGCGGTCAGCTCGTATGCAATCGACTGCGCGAAATGCCACTTCTGCGGCTGAATCGGCATCGGCAAATCGCCCTTCGGGAGCAGCTTTTCCGGGACCAGCGGAATTTCGGTCGGTGTGGGATTCCCGATCGCTTCGGTGAGCAGGCCGATCATGTTGTGGAAATAGACCGTCGTGCGGAGACCACCGTTCCACCAGGTCGAGTAGCTGGAACCGCTGCGCATTGTCGCGCCTGCCTTTCCTTCGGCGACGAACCGGGAATGCATAGCCGCTCCGACGAGATCCAGCTCCATCGGCACCAGCGGATCGAAGTTGTAGTTGAACGGATCGCGAAAAGGCGGCGCGAAAATCACCGTGCCGATCGGCCCGGTCTGGTGATGGTTGTACATGATCTGCGGGTACCAGGCCCGGAAGAGAATGCTGTCCATCGCCTGGGTTTCGGGCTGCGATGCCATGTACGCATCGCGGTTGTTGTCGTGGCCCGCGTATTTCTGGTAGAGCCGCGGTATGCGCGCCGTCGTTCTCCTCAGGGTATCCCCCTCGCGCATGTACCAATTGGCGACGAGATCCTGGCCGTCGGGGTTGGCCGGGACCAACAGGATAATGTCGTCACGGAGGAAGCGCATCGTCTCCGGATCCGTGCGGCTCACCAGCTCGTAGCACGTCAGAATCAACTGCTGCGACCCCAGCACTTCCGTCGCGTGCAGGCCGCCGTCGATCCATACTACCGACTTCCCCTCCGCCGCTAACGCATGCGCCTGTGCGTCGGTGAGGTTTTCAGCGAGTGCGAGTCGACGCGAAATATCCTGGTAGTGCGCGAGCCGACGGTGGTTCTCGGGGGATGTTATGATCGCCATCCACATCGGCCGGCCCTCGGCGGTCGTGCCGATGCGCACCATCCGCATCCGATCCGATTCGCGATCGAGTCTCCGCCAGTAGTCGATCATCTGGGTGTAATTGACCAGAAAATAGTCGTCCCCGATGTCGTGACCGAATGCCTGGCGCGGCGACGTCACACGGGGCGCGGGGGTCCCGCGCCGCTGCGCAAAGGTCGTCGCCGGAACCACAAGCAGGAGGCAGAGAAAAAGTCGGAGTACCGGACTTCGCATCGTTGTCGGGTTGCGGATGGGCGTGCCGAGGTGCGCTCGTTCTCCGGAGCGGCAAGCGAAATTTAATTGTCGACGCCGGTCGTTGCTGCGGGCCGCTGCGATCCGGCAGCGATGACCACGCCCGTCAACACGACCGCGCCGCCGATCAGAGTCGCCGCCGATGGAATCTGGCGAATCGCGGGAATCACCGCGCCGAGAATCGTCGCCCCGATCGGCTCGCCGAGCACGATGAGATTGACGACATATGCGGGCAGAAATTTTAGTGCCCAGTTCATTCCGGTGTGACCGAGAAGCATGGGGCCGAGCGCGAGCGCGGCGAAAATCGCAATCTCTCGCGGCGGCTGCGGCGTCAGCGCTGCTCCCCGGGAGCGCGCGATGAACCAGAGGGTGACGAACGCGGCGGTGTAAACGATCCCGACGTACGCCCAAACGCCGAGCGTTTTTCTGAGACTTCGGCCGATGCTGTAGTAGATCGCCGCGGTAACCGCGCCCGAAGTGGCCAGCAGGTTGCCGAGCAGAGGTGCGTTGCCGCGGGTCGCGAGGCCGCCCTTGAGGTCCGGGGCGGCGATAATGGTGGCGCCGATTATGGCGATCGCAATTCCGGCCACCTGGCGGCGTGTCGGGGCTTCGCGCAGAGCGAAAGCGGAGATCACAGCCACGATCGCCGGCTGCATTCCAACGAGTGTTACCGATGCAGCAATCGTGGTGAGGTGGATCGACGCGTTCCACGCCCAGAAGTGGAGAGCGAGACAGACGCCGCCAAGCACCGCGAATCCAAAGTGTCTCGGCGTGAGGTGGCGCCAGTCACGCCATTCGCCCGTGATGACCAGAAATGCTGTCACGATTATGAGCGAAAAGCCAAGTCGCCAGACAGCGATCGTAACGGCGTCGGCAGTCGACAACCGCACCAGCGGGCCGGCGAAGGAGATGCCGAGCAGCGCCAGAACGAGAACCCAGTACGGTTTCGCGGACATGCAAAAAAAAAGAGCCGGTGCGTTGAAGCACCGGCTCTTTCTCAGAAGAACCTTACTCGCCTTTTCGGGTTTTCACCAGACGCATCTCCGCCGCGGCACGATCAGCGTGCTTGAGCACGGTGTCGTCGTAGCGGTGACAGTTCGGCGTGTTGCGGCCGCGGACGCAGCCGTTGTAGCGGAGCAGCGCCACGCGGGTGTTCGGCGCGCTACGCATCGCTTCCTTCAGGATCTGTACGCCGTGGCAGATGTTGCTCTCGATATTGAACAGGTCGGACGAGCCGCAGCCCCACTTACCACTGTGGAGAGGCATGACCTGCATCAGACCGCGCGCGCCGACCGAGCTGCGGGCGTGCGGGTCGAGAGTCGCGTCTTCGGTGAGAAGAACGCCGACGAGCAGCGCCGGATCGATCTTTTCCTTCTCCGCCTGATCGACGAGAGCGTCCGCGATGCGGAACGCGAGCGCGCGGTCGTGGGTGTACTGGTTGAGCACTTCACCAATACGGAAGGCCTGCTCGGTCGGCTGCGAAGCGTCGACGACGGCCGCGGGCAGTCTCAGCAGCTTACCCGGGTTTGCATATAGCGGGTGCTGCTGCGATATCGTCCACACAGCTCCGCCCACGAGCAACGCACCCAACGCAAAAGCGTGGGTGACGGCGCTCATCGCCGACTTCATAGGTGAAGCCAGCTTGGTGGGAGGCGCGCTTAACGGCTTGAGTGACTTCTTCACAGGTTCTCCTCGAATTAGTGAAGCCCGGTGACCTCTAGATGAGCGGAACAAGCACTCTCCCTTTCTCATCCCGGTACGCCCGGCCCAACCGATCCGCAAAACCGTGCAACACTTCCATATCCCGCTCACGTACGCGGTACTGCGCTGCCGTCGTCGGGAGCCTGTATGTCGCAATGCTCTCGCTCGCCGGCTTCTTCACCTGCATCCTGCCCTTCACCAGCTCCGCTCCCCTGGGCTTGGCGAAGTCCCACATCCTTCTTCCGATCTGCGAGTTCGTCAGCGGACACTCCGGATAGTGCGCCCGGATGTACCGAATGAAGTACTCGTTGTCGATCAACTTCTCGTGCCCAGCCTCTGCCGGAAACTCGGCGGTGTCGATTGCCGGCCGCTGTCCCGGCGGAGTCTGCCAGCGCTTCAGATCCTCGGCCTCTAACGAAACCTGGATCTTGGCACCCAGAACGGCGGCAACCTGTCGCAAAAGGTCGAGCGAGACGTTGTACTCTTCGTCATGCTCGATATTGCGAATGGTTGACGGCGAAACTGGTCTTGGCAGCCTTGCCGCAACGTCTTCACGACGGAGACCTCTGAGCTTTCTGATGCGCTCGAGTTCCCGCCCTATCCATTCAGCCATTTCAATCTATTGTGATAATGCCACTGCCGAGATACGTATAACGCTACCTGTATTGACGCATTCGGTCAATGAAAAGTTTTGGCCTCCCAGAGGGAGTCCAGCGGCGCCAAACATCACTAAAGTGACACGTGCCAAGGTAAGGCGCGCCCCTTCAACGAGTTGCGATCCTGCTGCCTAAGCGCCGTTGGCGGTCAGATGTTTACAGGGCGGCCGCGTCGGGCTACTCCGACAGCCCGAAACTGAGCATCTGGGTCGCCGCCTGCTCGGCGAACTTGAGGACCTTACCCGAGTAGGTGTGGCAGTTCGGGGTGTTGGTGCCTCTAACGCACCCATTGTAGCGCTGAAGCGCCGTCGCCACGCTCGGCGAGCGCTTGATCAAATCCGCCAGGATGCTCACGCCGTGACATATGTTGGAATCGATCGCGAAGAGATCGGCTGACGTGCAGCCCTTCCACTTCCCGGCGTGAAAGGGCATCACCTGCATCAGCCCGCGCGCGCCGACGAAACTCTTCGCCTTGGGATCCAGCTTGGCGTCCTCGGTGAGTACGACTCCGACGAGGAGTGCCGGGTCGATGTTCTTCTTCCCTCCTTCGACAACGATAGCCTGGGCAATGCGGCGCGCCAGCACAGTGTCGTTGGTGTATTTGCGGAGGGAGTAGGCGACCTTTTTGATCTCGAGCTGCTTGGCCGTGTCATCTGGGGCTACATAGGGCTCGGTGCCGGGCTGGCTCGCGGTCACAACGGCGGCGGGAAGGTGAAGGAGCGCGCCGGGCGGGATGAACTTCGGATGGGATTGATGAATCGTCCAGATGGTGCCGGCGGCGAGAAGGACAGCCGCACCGATGCCATGGAGAGTGTGCCTGAGAATTCTTTTCCAACCGGGCGCCGGAGGTCGCAGCGGCCGCCTCACCACTACATTGGTGAAGGGATCTCCGGCCCCTGACTGGCGCTTTTCGAATTCGAGGTCGGCCATGCCCCCTCGGGTTGCACCTCATATGCCACACCGGGTATGGAGCTTGCCCTCCCGCCTTTGCCCAACTCCGACTACACTGATTTGCAATGAAAGAGTCCGAGGGACTTTACCGCTCCTTTCGCTTTCTGAAGAAAGCGCTTCTCGGGCTCCTCATCGTCGTCGTCGCAATGCTGTTGTTCGGCTACTTCTTTTTCATGCGACACGTCGATGCGCCGAAAGCCTGGGCAGCCGCTGACCGCGAGCTCCAGGGCGGCATGCTTCAGTACGACGAGAAAGTCGAGCAAAAAACCAAGGTCTTCGTGCGCCGGCCCACCGATTATTATCGGGGCGCCAACGGCGTACTCTACGCCACCAATCGCCGGTTGATTTTCATCGGCGTCGCTCCTGGCAGCAAGCTCGAGAACGAAGACGCCCCGCCAGTGATAGTATCCCAGGAATTTCCAAACGACACCCTGCTCGACATGCGTCCCCGGCGGCTCTATTTCCTCACCGCGCACGGGGTCGTCGTCACCCATCCGGGGTCACCGCAGGGAGAATTCGCCGCCGTGCGTGGCCAGGAGGTTGAGCTCGACTCTCTAGTCGACTACGTGAACGGCATTCACGCCGCGCAGCGCCGCGCCGCCGCGGAAGAGCGTCGGCTCCGCGCCGCGGTCGCCGCGCTGATCCGCGAGCCGCTGTACTACGTCGTGAAGCGCGGTGATGCGCTTTTCAGTATCGCGCGGAAGTTCGACACCACTCCCGAACAGCTCAAGGAATGGAATCAGCTGCAGAGCGATCTGGTCAAGATCGGGCAGCGCCTGCTGGTCAAGCAGCCGAAGAAATAGGTGTAACCGCCGTCTCTGCGATCACGTAGTTAGCATCTAACAGCGGCCGCATCAGGCTAGATTGCCCTGAGCCCCCTGCCAACCATCAGGAGCCAAGCATGGACGATCTGAAGCAGACCCTCGACAAGCTGCGTGAAGAGCTTACCAACGCCGGCAAGCGGCTCGCCGATCTGGCACAAAAAGCCGAGGCGGAGCTGCCCGAAGCCGGAAAGAGGATCAACGAGGAATATCTGCGACTGCAGGCGTTGCTCGACTCCGCCGTCGACAAGCTCCGCCACAAGTAGTAGATCGAGTCCTCACGCGGCCCGGCTACACCAGGTGCGGCCTTGCCTCGTGGCCGGCGCGGTACGCCGACAGAATCTGGATGTCGCCGACGGTCGGTGGTGCAATGGAGTATACGATCCCGAGCCGCCAGCTCTCGTGTGCGAGGTGGTAACGCCGATAGATGATGTACGGCGCATCCTGAATTGCTTTATGGATCGCGTTGTCCTCGATCTCGGCTAACGGCTTGTCCGGCAGACAGATCTCGGGCGGCGGCTGCTCGCCGAACTCGAGTCTCATGACTTCCGCGCGCGAAGTGATCAACCAGCATTCCATTGTCAGACCGGCCAGGGCGTCGGGTTTGGAAGTCTTGGAGGGGAGCAAAATCTGAGCGCAAAGGCGCCCGACGGCTAGACGCTCCGAGCGCGCTCAGCTCACGGGCAATCGATGTCCCACACCGACGGGCCCGTCGTAGTAATGGTGCAGATTTTTGAAGTCTTGCTGTGCGTCGCCGTCGCGCTCCAGCTCGGCGGCGGGCCGGGATCCGTCGTAGCGTTGATCGTCACGCCGACCGTCGGAACGAAGCCTTGCGCCGCTCCATTTCCGCTGAAATAGCTGCCCTGGCTCTCGAGGAGGAAGTTCTGCTCGTAGATGGCGAAGTTGTGCAAATCGGCTTTCATCGACGCCACGTACGCCGATTCTTTCGTGTTCAGGAAAGCGGCGATCGCGATCCCCGAGAGAATGCCGAGAACCACCAGAACGACAAGGAGCTCGATGAGAGTGAACGCCTTCGTGCGAGCTCGCAAGACCGTGCGGGATGGAGTTTGCCTGCCAGCGGAAGCGTAAGAAGGTCCGCGCTGGCGGCGTCCCGCACAAGACGCAGTTTTATTTTGCCTGTTTGGAAGCCGTCTGGGACTTGAACAGCGCCGCGTACTGGCCGTACCCCTCGGCCTCGAGCTGCGAGGCGGGGATGAACCGCATTGAGGCGGAATTCATACAGTATCGGAGGCCGGTCGGGCGCGGGCCATCATTGAAGACATGGCCGAGGTGAGAGTCGGCATGCGCTGATCTTACCTCGACACGCTCGTACCCGAGCAGGCGGTCGCTCTTGGTGTGGATGTTGGCGGGATCGAGCGGCTTGGTGAAGCTGGGCCAGCCGGTCCCGGAATCGAACTTGTCGAGCGAGCTGAACAAAGGCTCACCAGAGACGACGTCGACGTAGATGCCGGGCTCATGGTTGTCCCAGTACTGATTGCGGAACGGAGTTTCGGTCGCTTCGTGCTGAGTCACTTCGTACTGCAGCGGAGTGAGCTTCTGTTTCAGCTCTGAGTCGTTGGGCTTCACGTAGGTTCGGTGTGCAGCGGCGGGCTGTGCCGCCACTGAAGTTTTCGACTGCGCGTGAACGGCGCTCACGCAAAGGAGGCTCGCGATTGCGGCCGCCGCAAGCATCTGCGCAAAGGAGAATTCAGGAATGCGGGCTACACTCAATTCAGGAACGCGGGCTACTCTATTGTAGTGCATGCTGGCTCCGGCGGCGGATTCAAGATTCTCCTTCATGATACGCCGAATAGCCGTCAACGGTCCAGCTCTACCGCGGATATCTGGGGCCCGGCGACGCACCATCCAGAGGCCCTCGAACCGTTGCAGGATGCAAGGGATTTGCAAATTGCGGTCGATCTGGCAGCCAGCCCTCGAAGCGCCGCTATCGTAACCAGTTGGTATTGAATGACTTGTGCGTACGCACGACCGAGGTTCGTGGGTTGCCCTTACGAGGGGTTGCCTGGTTTTCAGGCGCCGCGTCTTTTGAACGCTGAAGGCCCAGGAAGCCGGCGGCGATTTCCCAACGTTTCAGGAGAGACTTAAATGAGCAACAAAAAGGGTTTTACCCTCATTGAGCTTCTGATCGTGGTCGTCATCATCGGCATTCTTGCCGCGAT
>Ga0070664_100000207_pt1 | contig 42082 bp, 43 predicted proteins | sample KBSC73metaG_FD_65863 | JGI IMG/M metagenome (GOLD analysis project Ga0070664, IMG submission 65863) | Corn rhizosphere microbial communities from Kellogg Biological Station, Michigan, USA - KBS C7-3 metaG | ecosystem: Host-associated > Plants > Roots > Rhizosphere > Soil ... | reverse complement strand
CGCGACATCATCCACCAGCTGGTCGGCGGAGTGAAGGCGGCGATGGGCTACACCGGTTCCTCGACGATCGCGGAACTGCAGAAGCGAGCGAAGTTCGTCCGCATCACCAACGCCGGACTTTCGGAGAGTCACGTGCATGATGTCGCGATCACTCGCGAGGCGCCGAACTATCCGACGCGCTGAGCCGTGACTCCCGCCGCGCGCCTCCAGGCCGCGATCGAGATCCTCGACGAGGTGATTGAGTCGGCGCGATCCGACGGTCCCCCGGCGGACGCCATCGTTTCACGCTACTTTAAGAGCCGGCGCTATGCGGGGTCGAAGGACCGCCGCGCGGTTCGAGAGTTGGTTTTCCGTGCGATCCGGCGCTCGGCGGAGCGGCCTGAAACCGGCCGCGCGGCCGTCCTAGGCCTCGCGAACGACGACACTGAATTGGCGTCACTGTTCGGCGAGCCGCGCGGGCCCGAACCTCGAATCGAGGGGGAAGAGGCCGCTGCGGCCGACCTCGTTCCGCAGTGGCTCGGCTCGGAGCTTTCGTCGCTGGTCAGCAGCGCTGAATGGCCTGCGCTGTTGGAACGCGCACCGGTTGATCTGCGGGTCAATGCCGCGCGCACGAGCCGCGCCAAAGTTCTCGTCGAATTTCCAGGCGGAACGCCAACCTCCAACAGTCCATGGGGCATTCGTTTGCCCCCAGACACGAGAGTCGACGATCACCCCGCCTACCAGCAAGGCCTTTTCGAGGTCCAGGACGAGGGTAGCCAGCTCATCGTCATCGCCTGCGAACCCCACGGCGGAGAGCAGGTGCTCGACCTTTGCGCCGGGGCCGGCGGCAAGTCGCTGGCGCTGGCTGCAGCGGCACCGGGCGCAAAACTTCTCGCCACTGACACCAACCGTGCAAGGTTGTCGAAGCTGCCGGCGCGCGCCGAACGCGGTCAGGCGGAGATTGAAATAAGGCTGCTAAACCCGCCAAACGAAGCAGCGGAGCTGTCCGATTGGCATGCTGGAGCCGACCTCGTGCTGGTCGACGCGCCGTGCTCCGGTAGCGGAACGTGGCGCCGCAATCCGGAAGGCCGCTGGCGACTGACCCCGGATCGTTTGGAGCGCGTGATCGCGCTTCAGCAGCGGCTGCTCGATATCGGGGCGCAACTCGTCAAGCCTGGCGGGCGGCTCGTGTATGCGGTTTGCTCGCTTCTGTCCCGCGAAGGGGCAGGGCAGATTGACCGCTTCCTCGAGAGCCATTCATCGTGGATTAGTGAACAACCGGCCATTGGCGCCGGACGTTGCGACGGTCGGGGCCGGCTGTTGACGCCCGGCCATGACGGAACTGACGGCTTTTTCGTCGCGCGGCTCGCCCGCCCGTGCTAGGCGGCGAAGGGAGAAGTGGAGAGACTATGCGTTCCTTGCCTCGTCTTTTGCTGACCGGCTTTGTTGCCGTCGCGCTTGCCGCTCCGGTCGCCAGCCAGCGTCCGGACGATCAGATTCAGCCCAAGTCGGTTGAGCTTCAGCATCAGGGCAAGGCGCTGTTGAACGCGGGCAAGTTAGAACAGGCTGAGGATGCGCTCGAGACCGCGCTGGCCGTGGATCCGCGCAACCGCTGGGCGTTCGTGGATCTTGCCCGCGTTGCCGAGAAGCAGCATCTGTTCGGCAAGGCGATCCGGATGACCAACAAGGCCCTCGCGCTTGAGCCGAACGATCCCGATGCGATCGCCGTGCAAGGCGAGGCGATGGTCGAAATGGGCGCCACGGCTCGCGCGCAGGCCAACCTGCAAAAGCTTCAAGGCATTTGCACCAAGGGCTGCCCTCAGATCGCGCAACTTTCAGCCGCGATCACGCGCGGCCCCACCGTCGCATCGGCGACGGCGCCCGCGGTTCCCAAGAAGAATTAGCCCAGCGCTCGCGCAAGCTCGACGAACTCGTCGACACTGAGCGTTTCAGCCCGCCGCTGAACGTCGATGCCGAGCCGCTCGGCCGCTTCGAGCGCCCCCGGATATGATTTGAGGCTGGATCGCAACATCTTTCGCCGCTGGCCGAAGGCCGCTTCGGTGACGCGCTCCATCACCCGGGGATCGACGCCGGCCGGCTGGTCCCCCGGAACGACGTGCACGACTGCCGACGTGACCTTCGGCGGTGGCACGAAGGCCGAGCGATTGACTCGCATCGCGATACGAGGGCGCGAGCGCCATTGCGCCGCTACGGACAGCCGCCCGTAGCTTTCCGAATTGGGTTCGGCGACGATCCGATCCGCGACCTCCTTCTGGAACATCAGCGTGAGCGAACGCCACCAGGGCCGCCAGTCGCCACCCAGCCATTTGAGAAGCAGGGCCGTTCCGACGTTGTAGGGCAGGTTTGCGACGACGTGGGCGCCCTCGCCGGCAACCGATTGCTCGTCGACCTGGAGTGCATCAGCTTCGAGGATGTCCAGCCTACCGAAGAATTGCGCCTGCCCCTGCAACTCCGCAAGCGCCGGGATGCAGCGCCGGTCTCGTTCCACCGCCACTACTTGCGCCCCCGCATCGAGCAAGGCGCGTGTCAGGCCGCCTGGCCCGGGGCCGACCTCATAGACGCGCTCGCCGTGGAGATCGCCCGGGATCGCTGCGATCCGCGCAAGGAGCTGACGATCGAGGATGAAGTTCTGACCGAGCGCCTTGCTCGCGCTCAGCCCGTGACGCGCGATGACGTCGCGGAGAGGCTCGGCGGTCTCGTTCAAACCGCTTCGGCGCGCAGCGTCGCATTGTCGGCGGCCATGCGGATCGCAGCAGCCATCGGTCGCGGATCCGCGCGGTCCTGCCCCGCGATATCGAACGCAGTCCCATGGTCGGGCGCGGTGCGGACGATCGGCAGGCCGAGCGTGACGTTGACGGCTTCCTCGAAGTGCAGCGCCTTGATCGGAATGAGCGCCTGATCGTGGTACATGCAGAGGGCCGCGTCGTAATTCGCGCGCGCGCGCGGGTGGAACATCGTGTCGGCGGGATGGGGGCCGCTGACGCGCCAGCCTTCCGCCGCCAGCGCCGCAATCGCCGGCTCGATGATATCGAGCTCTTCGCGGCCCAGCTGGCCAGCCTCGCCTGAATGCGGGTTCAATCCGGAGACGGCCAGCCGCGGTTCGGGGATGCCGAAGTTCCGCTGCAAGCCTCGAAGGGCGGCACGGCCGCGCGATTCGATGAGCGCGCTCGAAAGTGCGCGCGGAACATCCGCCAAGGCCAGATGAGTCGTCACCGGTACGGTTCGCAGAGTCGGTCCGGCCAGCATCATCACGACGTTGGAGGGGGCGATTCCGCAGCGCTCCGCAACGAATTCGGTCTGGCCGGGATGTTGAAAGCCGATGGCGTAGAGCTGCTCCTTGGCCACGGGGCCGGTGACGACTGCGGAGGCGGACCCTGATCGCGCAAGGCCCACGGCAAGCTCAAGCGCATCGAGCGAGCAATGCGCTCCGGCGACGCTTGGGTGTCCGGGCCTATCCTCGTCGGCAGCAGGAAGCTGGATCAGCGGAAGCGCATAGTCGAACGCAGCATCCGCCTGTCGAGGATCGTCGACAACTTCGATCGGGCCGTCCCATACTGCGGCGATCGACCGTCCATCGCCGATCGCGACGAACGGCGGCAGGCTGAACTTCGTGCGATTGTCCCAGCATTTGGCGATGACTTCCGGGCCGATGCCGGCAGGATCGCCGAGCGAGACGGCGAGGGGGAAGTCGGGGGCGGGGGACACGATCGCCGCCTTAACGGAATTTCCCGATCAGCGGAATTCGATCACGGCGTCGCGGCGGAGGTCGCGCAATAGGCGCCGCGCGCGGATGCTAGCCCGCTCCTCGTTCAGCTGGTTATAGACCTCGTCGTAGCTTGGCTGATTGGGGTCTACCTCGTCGCGGCCGCAAATCACCAGCACCCGGACGCCGTCGTCGAGGTTGCCATAAGGCAGCGTCGCCTGGCCGACCTGCATTGGAATCATCATGTTCTGCAGGGTCCCCGGGAGGTCGCGCAGCTTGACCTGGTCGCTCTGAACGATCTCCGCGTGGAAATCCGCAGCCAGCTTGTCGGCGCCGCCACATCCCGCGACGCTTCGGGCAGCTTCCGCAAACCGTGAGACGACGGGTTCGGCCTGCTGGCGGGTCGTGCCCTTCGGGAAGATCACCGAGACCTGCTTGAGGCTGAGGACATCGTCGCGGGGGTCCCGAGTCAGGATCCGCCGCGTGTCCTGCACGGCGATGATCGAAAGGCCGCCGGAAACTGGAATCGGGTTGCTGATGGTGCCGGGGCCCATGCCGCGGATCACGGCCGCGATCGGGGTTGGAAGCTGCTCGGGCCGGACCCAGCCCAGATCGCCACCGACGGCCGCGGTCGAGGCTTCGGAATATTGGCGGGCATAACCTGCGAAAGAGGCGCCGTTCTTCAACTGCTCGAGGATCTTGTTCGCATTATCCATCGTCTGCGTTTCATTGCCGGGCGTGGACGAAAGGAAGATCTCTCCGACCCGATATTCCTCTGCGCCCTTCGAAGCGGTCATCTTGTCGATGACGGCTTTGACCTCGTCGTCGCCCACGGTGACTTCGATCTTGCGCTGCTGGAGCCGCTGCCACGCGATCTCCCCTTCGATCTGGCGCCGGATGGAGCGTATCGACGAGCCGCCGTTCTCGAGCAAAGTGGCGAACTGTTCGGGGGTCATCTTCACGCCGCCCGCAACCCTCTGAACGGTCTTGTCGATATCGGATTGCTTGACCTCGATCTTCTCCGTTTTAGCCGCCTGAATTTCGAGCGTTTCGTCGATCAGATTCCGAAGGATTTGCTGACGAAGGCGATCGGCCTCCGAGGCGGGAATCTGGCCGCCTTGGGAAATGGCGAGCAGTGCCAGCCGCTGGTCGACGTCCGTCTGAGTGATCACGTCTCCATTGACGATCGCAGTGGCCTTGATGACGGAGGGCATTGCCGTGCCGAACACCTGGGCGTTTTCGGGAAGGTTGAGCGACCGAGAGCTGTTTGCCTTTGGAGGCGCGGGCGAAGGGCTCGGCTGCTGGGCAAAAGCCGCGGTCGCGGCAGCGATGGCGCAGATTGCAGCGACCCCCAAGAGGCGTGCCGAATTCATTCGAGAAACTAATGCCACGTGTCGATTTTCCCTTATTCCCCAGCCCACTGCGTCGAATGCCGCTTTATTCAGGCCCGCTGAACGCAGCCTTAGCGGCCCAGCCCTTTCAATGACAAATGAAGGGCGAAGGTGCTTCCCTTGCGGAACGTCCCGATGCGCTCATAGTCGCGACGCCAGGTCAGGCCAAGCTCCAGGCAATCGTCCTCGTACAATATGCCCAGCCGATGTCGCACCGGCGTGAAGCCGTCCGCGATGGACAGGGGGTCCTCTCGCTTGTCGGTGAGATCGAGGACGGTCGCGCCGAAGATCGACCAATAGCGTCGGAACAGGACGCGGCCGGCAAGGCGCAGCTCTTCCTTGTCGCGCAAATCCTCGATCGTGGGATCGATATTGCGGTCGAGGCGGAGGTAGCCAACCTGGACGTAGGTCTGATCCGTGCCGACCGTGAGGTCGAGCTCGCTGCGGCGCAGCGCTAGGTTGTTTTTGTCGAGGCGGAAGCGGTGCGTGATATCGACGAGGCGACCGTAACGGATACGCGTTCGGCCGACGATGTCCGAAATCCGGCCATTGAGGCCCGTCCCCTCCGGGAAGATCGTCGGGCGGCGGACGATGCGGTAGCTTTGGCCGATGTTGCTGGTGATCGAGAGGTTAGGCCGCTCGAGTGACCAGTCGACGCCGTACGTCACGCGCGAGCCATCCTCCCAGCGATCGTAACCCGGGAAGCGGTTCAGCGCGAAAAGGTTGCTGTCCTCAAGATCGATCGCTCGCGCATCCTCGTTGGGGATGTCGAGGTTCGGTGTGGGCGGTGTCAACACCAGTTGGAGCCGCGGAACGAGCCGCTGGATTCCCCCAAAGAAAGGCCCAACGAAGGGCCATTTCACGTCCGCGGCGAGCGCTCCGATACCGCGGACGTGCCAACCGTTTTGTCCGCGATAGATGTCGACGCTGGTCTCTTCGGCGTCGTCGGTGTGGTAGACATCGCCGCGACCGAAAGCCGTCAACGTCACCTCCTGCCCCATCACCGTCAAGAAGCGGCGGTCCCAACGAGCGCTTGCAAAGGCCCGCTGAGTGTCCTGGCCGTCGATACGAATGATCGAGAGGCTGTTCCCCTGAAGCTCGACCTTGCCCCCGGCAATACCGTTCAGTCGAAGCCTTGCATCGATCGCCGGCAGCGCGACCGGGATTTGGCGCTGAACGTCATCGGCGCGAAGTCCTTCGAAAGCCCACCCGGCGATGCTGACGTAGGAATCGGCGTCGATGCGCTCCGCATTGACGAAATTGCGCAGGCGATCGTCGTAAGTGATGTCGTAGCGCTGAGTGACCGTCTTGTCGGTTGCGACCCGAAGGGAGCTCGTAACGCTCCATACGGGATCGAGCTGGAACTTGCCGTTCCCCTCGAAATAGCCGCGGAAGTCGTGCCGGTTGCCCGCTGACATGGCCGTCGGATCGGTTTCGTCGATCTTGCCGTAGGTGAGAAACGCGCCGAGCTGGAACGCTCCCAGGCTGTTGAGTTCGCGGTATTTGCCTTCAATAGCTGGAAGAACCCCCGTGTAGACGTGGGGCGTCAGGGTCAGGTCGCGATTAGGCCCGATCTGCCAATGGTAAGGCGTCGCGAGTTCCAGGCCTTTCCGCGTCGAATAGCTGATGTCCGGGACGAGCCAACCCGTGGCGCCGCCGGTGTCCGTTGCGATGCTGAAGATCGGCAGCAGAGGAAGTTCGATGCCGAATAGCCGCAGCCGCCCTCCCTGAAAGCGCACCTTCTGGTGGACCGGGTCGTCGATCACCTTTGCTGCGGTAATCGCCCAACTCGGATTCTTCGGGCAACCGCTTTCGGTCGTCACCGGGCAGGGCGAATAAATCGCGTTTTCAAGCGTGATCAGTTGTCCGGATCGAGTTCCCCGGCTCGCGGCGATCCGGCCGCCGCTGTCGAGGACCACGAGAAGGTTCTGGATGGTGCCATCGCGCAGCGTATCGGTGAGGGCAACATCGCCTCCAATGAGCTTGTCGCCCTGCGGCGTCAGCACGACGACATTGCCGTTGGCGCGGACTTCGCCCGTCTTGCGATTCCATACGATCGCGTCGGCGGCGAGATAATTGCCGTCGCGCGACATGCGCACTTCGCCACTTGCGGTGACGATGTCAGCGCTGCTGTCGTAGGTGACTTCGTCGGCGCTGAACTCGACGATCTCTTCAGGCGCGGCGGGGGCCGCCGCCGTTGTGACGCTCTGAGCATCCGCTGCGCGTGGCGCAGCAATCAGAAGCGGCAGCGCTGTCCACCAGGCGAATGATCCTCGCAACGCTGCCCGTCCCAACTCGCCCTGAATCCTGCTTTGCCGCCGCCTATCGCACCGGAAAGGCGCTGCGACAATCACCGCGCGCCGCGCTTTGCCAAGGCGGCGCTTGCATCCTAAAGGGCCTGACAACCTTTTGCCTTCCAAGGATCATCTGAATGCAGATTCGTTTCGCCGATAAGCGGCCCGAGGGCGACTATGCGCTTGTGCTCCCCGTTGCGGGCAAGGATCGCTCGGCGCTGAATTCGTTGGGCGATGCCTTGAACGGCGTAACCGCAACGCTTGATCGCCAGCGCTTCGACGGCGAAGCGGCGAGCGCGGCCGAACTGTATTTCGACGATAATGGTACGCACCGCCGCCTCATTGCAGTGGGTACCGGGAGCGGGGCCAAGGCGCATGAGACCGCGGAGAAGCTGGGCGGGACGGCGGTTGCGCGTTTGCTGACTTCGGGAGAGACCAAGGCGGTCATCGATGTGAGCGGCCTCGGCCTCGACGCGGATGCCTCCGCCCGGTTGGGCCTCGCCGCCGCCCTGCGCGGATGGCGCTACGATCGTTATCGCACAAAGCTCAAGGACAAGCAGAAGCCGACCCTGGAAGAGGTTGTCGTCGTCGGCGGCGGGGAGGGTGCCGAGAAGCGTTATGCTGATCGCTGGGCGCCCGTTTACGAAGGCGTTTCGCTCACCCGTGAGCTGGTCACCGAGCCGGCAAACATCATTTACCCCGTGACGTTCGTAGAACGCGTCCGGGCATCTTTGAAGGACTGCGGCGTCGAGGTCGAAGTGCTCGATCGCGCGGCGATGGAAAAGCTCGGGATGGGAGCGCTGCTCGGCGTCGCGCAGGGCTCGATCCGCGAGGCACGCATGCTGATCCTGAAGTGGAACGGTGGCGGCCAGGGCGGCCAGCCTGTCGCCTTTGTCGGCAAGGGCGTGACCTTCGACACCGGAGGCATTTCGATCAAGCCGGCCGCAGGCATGGAAGCGATGAAGTGGGACATGGGCGGAGCCGGCGCCGTCGCGGGTGCGATGAAGGCACTGGCGCTGCGCAAGGCGAAGGTGAACATCGTCGGGATTTGCGGCCTCGTCGAGAACATGCCGGGCGGCAATGCCCAGCGTCCGGGCGATGTCGTCACGACCATGTCCGGTCAGACGGTGGAGGTGATCAATACGGACGCCGAAGGGCGGCTCGTGCTCGCCGACGCGGTCACGTACGTCCAACGCAACTTCAAGCCGTCGACGATCATCGACCTCGCGACCCTGACCGGCGCAATCCTGATCAGCCTCGGCCACGAATGGGCCGGGCTCTTCTCCAACGATGACGATCTCGCCGGTAAGCTTCAGCGCGCGGGTGAAGACAGCGGCGACAAATTATGGCGCATGCCGCTGGCGGAGCCGTTTGACCGCCTCATCGATTCGCCGATTGCCGACATGAAGAATGTCGGTCCTCGCGAGGGCGGCTCCATCACGGCGGCTCAGTTCATCCAGCGATTCATTGAGAATGGCGTCAAATGGGCGCACGTCGACATGGCCGGGAAAGCCTGGTCGGATAAACCGAGCTCGACTTACGACAAAGGGGCGACCGGCTTCGGCGTCCGGCTGCTCGACGAATATGTTGCCGAGGTGCTCGAGTCCTAGCACGCGATGGCGCACGTCGATTTCTATCAGCTTGGTGGGACGCCCGCTGAGCAGGTCATCGGAAGCCTCGCCGACAAAGTGCTCGCGAATGACGGACGCCTGTTGGTCGTCGCTTCGGATGAGGCCTTCCTGGTCCGGCTGGATCGGATGCTCTGGGACCAATGCCCAACGAGCTTCCTTCCGCACGGTGCGGCCGGGGGCGCGGACGACGCGCGACAACCGATCCTGCTGTCGACGAGTCCTGACGCGCCGAATCTCGCGCGCAACATGCTGATCGCCGACGGCGAATGGCGGGACGCCGCGCTGACTTACGATCGGAGCTTCTATTTGTTCGATTCTTCCACACTCGAGGGCGCCAGACTTGCGTGGAAGCTGCTTGCCGGGCGGGAAGGTGTGGAACGACGCTACTGGGCCCAGGACGGCGGCAAGTGGGTCAACAAGGCCTGACCCTTGCCCCGCGCACGGGGCGCGGCTAGGCGCTCCGCCAAATCCACTCACTTCAATTTACAGGAGACCGCCCGGTCATGGCCGTGACGCGCACTTTTTCGATCATCAAGCCCGATGCTACTCGTCGCAACCTCACCGGCGCCGTGACCAAGATGCTGGAGGAGGCTGGCCTCCGTGTCGTCGCGTCCAAGCGCATCCACATGACGCGGGACCAGGCCGAGGGATTTTATGCCGTCCACAAGGAGCGGCCTTTCTATAACGACCTCTGCACCTTCATGACGTCAGGACCGGTCGTCGTTCAGGTCCTCGAGGGTGAGGATGCGGTCAAGGTCAACCGCGACGTGATGGGCGCAACGAACCCAGCCGACGCGACTGAAGGTACGATCCGCAAGAGCTATGCGGAGTCGATCGAAGCCAATTCCGTGCACGGCTCGGACAGCGACGAGAACGCCAGGATCGAGATCGATTTCTTCTTCAAGCCCGAAGAAATCGTCGGCTGACCTCAACGGCTGAGTGAGATCAGGTGGAGCGAGCGGCCCCCAAACAGGCCGCCGCCCTTCCACATGTAGCGTAAATTGTAGGAACCGGACGAGGTCCGCTCCTTACCTATCTCCACATAGCGGGCATCGATTTGCACACGTGCTGACAAGGTGCGGTTCTTCGGAGCGTCGTCGTCGCTGCTCAGAGCCGATTCGACGTCACTCGCGGCGAGTATGCCGTCGCTTCCCACTTCGATCGGGGAGGCGCCCTTGAATGAGATCCGGAGCGATTCGAGGGCGTGACTGCTCTCGACCGCGCCGATCTCCAGCCGTCGTCCGTCGTCTTGCCGCTTCGCCCGCAAAGTCAAAGGGATTGCCTGACGCTGCTCAACGACGCGAGTGGTCTTGTCCTCGCTACTGCTCTTCCAAGTGATCCAGACGCCGAGCGCGGATATGATCAACGCAACGATGGCGATGACTTCGCCGAGGCTGATCCAGCGTCGGTGCGTGCGGTCGTCGGTCATCGCCCGCCCGCCTCGAGCAAACGTTGGGGAGCCGCGAGTTCCCAGCTCGAAGCGATACGGTCGGCGACGTGATCCCAATCGACGGCGTCGCCCGCGAGATTGATGGAGACCCAGCTCGGCAGATATGCCGGTTTCGAATAGGTATCGGAGTCAGCCTCCAGCAGCATTGCTTGCTCGTCGAGGCTGGAGACGCGGACGCAAACCACGGTCTTGTGGTCGTTGTGGTGATTGTTGCGGAATTGGGCGAATTGCTTGCCCGCCACGAAGAATGTCGGCTGACCGTGCGAAAGTCTTTCTTCCGTGCCCGGGAGCTCCAGAGCAGCTTCGCGAATGCGAGTGAGGGGGTCGGTCATCGTTTGACGAACTCGCTCAAGATTTCAGGATAAAGGTGATGTTCGGCCGCCAGGACGCGTTGTTCAAGCGTTTGAGCGATGTCGTCCGGCAATATGGGGACCTCCGCAATGCCGAGAACTTCGCCTGCATCGAGCTCTTCCGTCACCAGGTGAACGGAGCAGCCGCTGACGGCATCGCCCGCAGCGATGGCTCGCGCGTGCGTGTCCAGACCTCGGTACTTGGGCAACAGGGACGGGTGAATGTTGACGATCCGCCCGCGCCACCGGTCGATGAACGACGGCGACAGAATGCGCATGAAACCAGCGAGCGCGATCGTCCCGACGTCGTGGTCTTCAAGTGCCGCGCTCAGCACTCGATCGAATTCGTCCTTGTCGACGCCCTTGCTGTCCCAGGTCCAGGTAGGAAGACCGGCACTGCGCGCCCATTCGAGACCGGGCGCGAGCGGTTTGTTCGATGCGATGAGGGCGACCTCATAGCCTTGGGCCTGTTCGACCAGGGCCTTCATGTTGCTGCCGCGACCCGAGATCAGGATCGCCACCCGGCGCGGATCACGCATTGTGCGTCGCGGACCAATCCTCGGTCGAGTTCCAGGATCCGGACCCGCCGCGAACCGTGCAACCCCGCGGGCCTGCTTCGATCCTCCCTATCTCGAACGCGTCTTCAAGACCGATTGCGTCTCGCTGTTCGGTGGAAACGATCACGGCCATCCCGACTCCACAGTTGAAGGTGCGGGCCAGTTCCGGCGGGGCGATGTTTCCGCCCTCCTGCAGATAGGCAAAAATCGAGGGAAGGGTCCATTCGTCGACATCTATCAACGCATGACAACCATCATGTAGAACTCGCGGAATATTCTCGAGAAGTCCGCCACCGGTAATATGTGCAAGGCCCTTGATCAGCCCCTGCTGCACGAGCGGCAAGAGATCGCGGATGTAGATGCGAGTGGGTTCGAGGAGAACTTCTCCGAGCGTCTTGCCGGCTTGGGACGGGAGCTGCTCGTCCAGGTTCCAGCTGCGGTCCGCAACGATCCGACGGACCAGTGAGAAGCCATTGCTGTGAATGCCTGAGCTGGGGAGGCCGAGCATGACGTCGCCGGGCGCGATCTCGGCGCCGGTGATGACGTTGTCGCGTTCCACTGCGCCGACGCAGAATCCTGCCAGATCGTAGTCCCCCGCAGCATACATGCCGGGCATCTCCGCAGTCTCTCCGCCGATGAGGGCGCAACCGGCCTGCCGGCACCCCTCGGCGATCGACGCGACGACTTTCGCGGCAACGTCGTTGTCGAGCTTTCCCGTTGCGTAATAATCGAGGAAAAACAGAGGCTCAGCGCCTTGGACGATAAGGTCGTTGGCGCACATCGCGACAAGATCGATGCCGACCCCATCGTGCCGTCCCATTTCGATGGCCAGCTTCAGCTTGGTCCCGACGCCGTCATTCGCCGCGACGAGTAACGGATCGCGATAGCCCGCGGACTTGAGGTCGAAGAAGCCGCCGAACCCGCCGAGCTCCACATCGGCGCCCGGGCGCGAGGTCGACCGCGCAAGGGGGCCGATGGCCTTCACCAGCGCGTTTCCGGCATCGATCGACACGCCGGCATCGGCATAGGTCAGTGGCTTCTGGCTCATCGCGAGCGGCCAGTAGAGACAAGCCGCTTGGATTTCCACGCCGTTGTCGCCAAAAGGCGGCGCGAATGCTGCGCCGCCGCTTTGCCATCTCTCTAATGTTGCTGCTTGCCGTGGTCGGAATTTCGGCGGCGGTCGTTGCGCAATTGGAAACCGGGGATCGCGGCATCCTTCCCATCGACAGTTCAGGCACCCTCGAAATCACTGGGATTCACGTCGATATCGGCGGCACGGATGCGCAGGCCGCGCGATATGCCGGGTGGCGGTTCGCCCAGCGCCAGGGCTTCCGCGCGCTCTGGGCCAAGATGCACAAAGCGCCGATCAGCCAAGCGCCCAACCTCCCCGATGCCACGCTCGACCAGATCGTCAGTTCGATAAACGTCGAGCGAGAGCAGATCGGGCCGAACCGTTACATCGCCGACCTCGGTATCCTGTTCGACCGCGCTCGAGCCGCCCAGTTCCTGGGCGTCGAAGGCGGGGAGGTGCGGCGTTCCGTTCCGATGCTGCTGATTCCCATAACGGTGACCGGCGGCACGGCGACAAGTGTCGAGCTGCGCAATGCGTGGCAGCGCGCCTGGGCCCAGTTACGGACTTCACAGAGCCCGATCGACTATGTCCGCGTGAGTGGGCTTGGAGTCGACCCGGTCCTGGTCAATGCCGCACAGGTCGGCCGTCCGGGACGCGGGTGGTGGCGCAATATTATCGACCTCTACGGGGCCGCAGACATTCTGGTGGCCGAGGTTCAGCTGCAGCGACTGTATCCCGGCGGGCCCGCTCGGGGCAGGTTTATTGGCCGCCACGGTCCTGATGGAGAAATCGTCGGCGGCTTCACCCTGACCGCCGCAAGCAGCGAGCAGATTCCGGCCATGATGGCGCAGGGCGTGCAGCGCATGGACGAACTTTTCAGCCAGGCGCTGGCTGCCGGTCGTCTCGATCGGGATGACTCGCTCAACCTGCCGCCGCCGCCGTTGCTCGAGCTGCCGGTCGAGGAAGGGCCGGTTGCGGCGAAGCCGACTAACACGGCCAACGCTTATCAGGTGCAGATCAGCGGCAACAATGTGAACGTCTACAACTTCGCGATGGCCCATTTGCGAACGCTGCCCGGTATCGACTCGGCAACCCCGCAGCAGATCAACGGCAGCGGAACGAGCTACGTCCTGGTTGGCTATCACGGAGATATTGCCGCGCTCGCGGCAGCGCTTGGCGCTCGCGGCTGGGTCGTCGAGTTTGCCGGAACCGTGGTGAAGATGCGGTCGTCGTCGGAAAAGCCTCCCGCACTTCCGCCAACGCCCACGCCGCCCACCGAACCGAAGCTGGCGACCACGCCGCAGGAGCCGGCCAGTCAGCCTCCGCCGCGACCCCAATGAAGCAGGGTCCAGACCAGATCGCGCTCCCGCTCGACTGGCCACAATGCGAGGGGGATGCTCGCTTCATCCTGTCGGATGCGAACCGCGAGGCTTTCGATCATTTCCGTCGCTTCAGCATGTGGCCGGTCAAGGCGACGATCCTCGTTGGTCCTCGGCGCTCAGGGCGAACACTCCTCGGGCGCAGTTTCGTCGAACGCGTCGACGGGCGGCTCTTCGACAACGCGGACAGCCACGACGAGGAGCAGCTGTTTCACGCATGGAACCAGGCGCAGGACAGTGGGCGTCCGCTGATCATGATCTCGGATCAGGCGCCTCCGGCTTGGACGGCGCAGCTGCCCGACCTTAAGACGCGCCTGGCCGTGACTCCGGTTGCGGTGATCGAGCATCCCGACGACGCTTTGTTCGCGGCCCTGATCCAGCTCTTTTTCGCTGATCGCGGATTGCATGTGCCGTCGGACGCGCTCCGCTTCATGGCCGAGCGCCTGCATCGCGATTATTGGACTGCGGAGCGAGCGGTCGAGGCGGTCGACCGCTACGCAATCGCCGAACGCGCGCGACTTTCGCTCCCGACGATCCGCCGGGCGCTCATGGAAGCTCGGATGATCGGCGAAGCGGCCTAGCCGCAGCGCAGCTTGGTGATCTTGTTGGCCTCGTCGAGCCAGACCGTCACTCGATCCGCCCGATAATCCATCGTCAGCATGACGTTCGGCGGAGCCCAGCGAATCACCGCAGCCTTGGTGGCCGTCAGGATCGCCTTGCCCGTGGCGTCGCTGCGCGCCTGGCTCACGTAACTGTCCGCTGCGCCTTCCACGCAGGTGTGACCTGGGGTCTCTCCGTGCACCACCGGCGCTGCCGGCGCAGTCGAACAGGCTGTGAGCAGGGCGGGGGCGAAAAGGGCAATCTTGCGCATCGTAATCCTCCGGTGATTAGCCGCAGGTCATCGATAGCACGCGGCTCTGCGCATCAAGCTGAACGGTGAGTCGACTCGCATTATGTTCCATCGTGACCGCTTGTCCTGCGGCAACCCAGCGAAGCTTCGGTGCTCGGGCTGCCGTCATCAGCCGCGCAGCAAGATCGATCGACGCGGGCTGGCCCACGAAGGAATTCAGTATCGCGGACTGCGTGCATTTGGATCCCGGTGGCACCTGGTCGATGCCGACAACCCTCCGGCCTTCCGAGTTGGAAGCCAACAGAACAAGACATCCGAGGATCGCCGCTTTAGGCATCGACTGTCTCCTCGCGCGCCTTCGCGACCCGACTCATCTTGAGCTTCCCATTCTCGATGGCGAAGGCCAATCGCCCCTCGACGAGGTCGAGTGCGTCCTTGCCGAACTCTTCGTAACGCCAACCCGAGAGCATTTTGAGGCCTTTGCGCACGCCCGCCGCCAGCGCCTCCAGATCGTCTGACCGCGCGATCAGCTTCGCCGCCACCCCTGTTTCCTTCGCTCGGATCTTCAGGAGAAGCTTCAGAAGATCGCTGACCAGAACGGCGTCCTTTGTGAGTCCGGGTCGCTTCGGATCGCGATCCGGAAGCTCCGAAGATTCAAGAGGCTTCGCGGTTTCGATCGCCGAGATCAGCCGGGCGCCGATGTCATTGGTGCGCCATCCAGCGGAAAGGCCGCGCACGCGGCCCAAGTCGTCCTGGGTCTTGGGCGGATGGAGGACGATCTCGGTCAGGGTATCGTCCTTGACGATCCGACCGCGCGGCAGATTCTTAGAACGAGCCTCGGTTTCGCGCCACGCGGCGAGCGCCTTCAGCCGGCCCAGGACTGCAGGATTACGGCTGGGAAGCTTTAGTCGCTTCCACGCATCCTCAGCCGCGAAGGCGAAGCTCGAAGGGTCGGCGAGTCGCTCCATTTCCTCGTCGAGCCAGGCTCCGCGGCCGGTCCTGCGCAATTTCTCGACCATTTTTGGAAACACCGTTGCGAGGTGCGTCACGTCGGCGATCGCGTAATCGATCTGCCGCTTGTCGAGCGGCCGTCGACCCCAGTCTGTGAAGCGTGCGCCCTTGTCCAGGCTATGCCCCAAGAGGCTCTCGATCAGGTTCGAGTAGCCGATCTGCTCGCCGTGCCCCAACGCCATCGCAGCAATCTGGGTGTCGAATAGAGGGTAGGGGACCTTGCTGGTCAGATTGTGGATGATCTCTAGATCCTGCCCGCCGGCGTGAAAGACCTTCAGTACCTCCTCGTTCTGTACGAAGAGAGCGAGCAGGGGCGCGAGATCGATGTCGGCCTTCGGGTCGATCGCAGCTGCCTCTTCCGAACTCGCGACCTGGATGAGGCAAAGGTCTGGCCAATAGGTATTTTCGCGCATGAACTCTGTGTCCACGGCGATGAATGGCTGCTTCGAGAGACGATCGACGAGGGCCTTCAGGTCGTCCGACTTGGTAATCAATGGATGGATACGCATGAGTCTATGACGGCTTTAGCTCCGCCCTGTCGGGTTGACAAAAGGGTTCGCGAAAGGGAAGCGCGGCGAGCGTTTTTCACCACATTCTCAAGCCTAGCGAGCCGACTTCATCATGCACGCCTATCGCACCCATAGCTGCGCTCAGTTGCGCAACAGCAACGTCGGCGAGACCGTCCGCCTGTCCGGCTGGGTGCACCGTAAGCGCGATCACGGGCATCTGCTCTTCGTGGACCTGCGCGACCATTACGGCATTACGCAGGTCGTCACGGACACGGATTCCCCGGCGTTCAAGACCCTCGATCGACTTCGCGTGGAATCGGTCGTGACCGTGGAAGGCGAAGTCGTCGCCCGCTCGGGGGAGACGGTCAATGCGAACCTTCCGACCGGCGAGATCGAAGTGCGAGCTCGTGACGTGACTGTTCAATCCGCAGCGGCCGAACTGCCGATGCCGATCGCAGGAGAGCAGGATTATCCGGAGGAGATTCGGCTCAAATATCGCTACCTCGACCTCCGGCGCGAGCAGATCCACGCCAACATCCTGCTCCGCTCGGCGGTGATCGCGTCGATCCGCCGCCGCATGATCGATCAGGGTTTCACGGAATTCCAGACGCCGATCCTGACGGCGAGCTCGCCAGAAGGGGCGCGCGACTATCTCGTTCCGAGCCGCGTCCACCCGGGGAAATTCTATGCGCTTCCCCAGGCTCCGCAGATGTTCAAGCAGCTGATCATGGTTGCGGGCTTCGATCGCTATTTCCAGATCGCGCCCTGCTTCCGGGACGAAGACGCGCGGGCGGACCGCAGCCCTGGCGAATTCTACCAGCTCGACTTCGAAATGAGCTTCGTCACCCAGGACGACGTGTTCGCCGCAATAGAGCCCGTGCTGTCGGGGGTCTTCGAGGAGTTTGCCAACGGCAAGACCGTCACCTCGGCAAGCGAATTTCCTCACATTCCGTACAAAGAAGCGATGCTAAAGTACGGAACCGACAAGCCTGATCTTCGCAACCCTCTCTTGATTTCGGACGTTGGGAAGCACTTTGAAGCTTCCGGGTTCGGCCTCTTTGCCGGCATTGTCGAAAAGGGCGGTGTGGTTCGCGCTGTTCCTGCTCCGGGCACGGCCGAAAAGAGCCGCAAGTTCTTCGACGACATGAACGAATGGGCGCGGGCCGAAGGCTTCGCGGGCCTCGGTTACGCGACGCGCAAGGCTGGAGAGTGGGGCGGACCGATCGCCAAGAATCATGGCGAAGAGGGCATGGACCGTCTTGCCGACGAAATGGGCCTGAGCCTCGACGATGGCATTTTCTTCGCTGCGGGCAAGGAAGAGGAAGCAGCCAGGCTTGCAGGCGCAGCTCGTACTCGTGTCGCCGAGCAACTGGGCCTGATCGAGCAGGGGGCCTTCCGCTTCTGTTGGATCGTCGACTTCCCGATGTTCGAGTTCAATGACGAGCAGCAGAGGATCGATTTCAGCCACAATCCCTTCTCGATGCCGCAAGGCGGTATTGAAGCCCTGGAGAGCAAGAATCCGCTCGAGATCCTCGCGTGGCAATACGACATCGTGTGCAATGGCGTGGAGCTGAGCAGCGGCGCCATCAGGAACCACCGCCCCGACATCATGTACAAGGCGTTCGAGATCGCCGGGTACACACGGGAGGAGGTCGACCGCGAGTTCGCGGGCATGATCAACGCGTTCAAATATGGGGCTCCACCGCATGGAGGCTCCGCGCCCGGCATCGACCGCATCGTCATGCTCCTCGCCGACGAACCGAATATCCGCGAGGTCATCCTCTTCCCGATGAATCAGAAGGCAGAAGACTTGATGATGAACGCCCCGAGCGCAGTGCGCGCCAAGCAGCTGCAGGAGCTGCACATCAAGGTTGTCGAACCCAGCTGACCCCGCGTGGCCGCAAAAGCACGGTCGGCCCGTTTTGAGACAAATTCTCCGACGCGCCGACGAGGCGCGATTGTGGGGCTGCCCCGCCGCGGTTAGGTTCTTGGACCGTGGCTGCTCAGATGACCAACAATGCGGGGAATGCGCCGGAATATCTCGCAACGCTCGCAGCGCTGCGCGAGCAGCTGGGTGAGCTGCAGCTTCCGCAGATCGCGCATGGTCGCCGGGCGATCATTATCTTCGAGGGGCCCGACGGGGCGGGCAAGAAGCACGCGCTCAAACAACTGGCCGCAGCTTTCGACCCTTGCCACGTCCGCATCTGCCCGGTGCATCACGATCGCCGCGAATCCGCCGAGGGGCACTGGCTGGCGCCATTCTGGCGACAGCTTCCAGGCGCCGGCGACACAACCGCTTTCTATCGAAGCTGGTACCGGCGCGTGCTCGATGACCGGCTTCACGCGCGCGTTGGTGACAAGGCGGCCGCGAGGGCGTTCGACGAAATCAACGAATTCGAGGCGCAGCAGCGCGACTACGGCACCCTGATCGTGAAATTATATTTCGAGGTTTCACTCGCCATGCAGGAGCAGCGGCTGAAGGAGCGCGCCGAGAATCCATGGTGGCCTGTCATCCGGCGTGACGACCCGGTCAGCGTTGCCGAGGAACGTTATCCAGATGTGTTGAAAGAGCTGTTCAAGAATACCGACACGCGGTGGTCGCCATGGCGAAAGATCGACGGCAACGACGAACGCGCCGCCGCGCTCTCCGCGCTGACGACGATCGCGGACGTTTGGGCGGAGACAATGCCTGCCGAACCGCCGCACGCAATCGGGACGCCCACGCGCGCGGCCTAGTCCGGATAGCGAATTTCGAGGATTTCGTAGCTTTTCTCGCCGGCCGGCAGCCGGACAATGCGCTCGTCGCCCACCTTGGCTCCGATCAGGGCGCGAGAGAGCGGCGCGCTCCAACCGATTCTCCCGGCGGAGGCATCAGTTTCATCGTCGCCGACGATGGTCAGGATTCGCCGATGGTCGTCTTCATCGGCGAGCTCAACGGTTGCTCCAAAGCGCACCTGGTCACGCGCGGTCTGCGTCCGTGGATCGACGACCTTGGCGGCCTTCATGATCCGCGACAGATGCGCGAGCCTGCGGTCAATCTGCCGCAGGCGCTTCTTTCCGTAAAGGTAATCCGCGTTCTCGGAGCGATCGCCCAACGATGCCGCCCACGACACTACGTCGACGATCTTCGGGCGTTCGATCCCGAACAATTCATCATACTCGGTACGCAGCAGGGCCAGGCCTTCGGGAGTAATGTAGCGCGGCGGGGGATCGGCCATGCACCCGCCTATCAGGCGGGGCCATTCTTCCCAAGGTAACGCGAGACGTGGACCGCCGTTTGCTGGGAGCCCGCGCCGCGCATCGAATCGTACACCACGCTGTTTTCGATCACGCGTTGTACATAGGCCTTGGTCTCGACGAAGGGGATCGCCTCGATCCATTTGAGCATGTCAACCTGGCTTCGCGGGTCGCCATAGCGCCGGACCCATTTGCCGACATTGCCGGAACCGGCGTTGTAGCTGGCTACCGCCAAAGGCACGCTGCCGTTCCAGATATTGAGCATGCGCTGAAAGTAAGCCGACCCCAGCATCACGTTGTAATTGGGATCGCTGATCAGGCGGTAGCTGTCGTAGCCGACGCCCATCTTGCCGGCCTGTTCCCGCGCCGTGCCCGTCATCAGCTGCATCATGCCGCGGGCGCCGGCATGGCTGACCGCATATGGGTCGAAGGAGCTTTCCTGACGGCTGATTCCGTGCGCGAGCGACCAGATGTCGCTCGAGACCGAGGGCAGCGTGGGATAGGCCTGGCGTACATAGAACATCGAGCCTTTGACCCGTGCCATGCGGGCCGTCCAAACGGCGAGATCCTGCCGGCTGATCTGCTGACCGAACTCAACGGCGAGTCCCCGATCCGCGTCATTATCGAGCGATTCGGCCAAGGCCTTTACGAAGAGAGCTTGCTCGGTCGATTGGCGCTGTTGGCCGAGAAGCCTGACGGCCTGAACGAGCGGCTTGGCATTGAACGTCACCCGTTGCGCGGCCGTCGTCGTATATTGCGGCAGCGCCTGCGGAGGCGCCGTCACCGAACGGCCGAGCCGCTCCAGCGCGAGCTGGCCGTAGAAAAGTTCGGGATAGGCAGCAGCCCGTTGGAAATAAGCGTTCGCCGTCTGGAACTGGCCCGCTGCAAGCGCGGCACGTCCAGCCCAATAGTAACCCTTCGTCTGAACCTGAAGCGATCGGCCCGCGGTCGCATAATTATCGAACATCGCCATCGCACTCGAAGGCCGGTTGGTGCGATCGAGGGCGATCATTCCGCCGAGCCAGACAAGGCTCGTGTAGTTGTCCCGCAAGTCGAGCGACTGCTGGCTGATGTCGGTGCCGCGAGGCATTGCGTCGCGCAGGTGTTGCGTAATGTTGAAAGCGGTCGTCCACTGCCGATCTTGCGCTGCGTCGTTCGCGACGGTCAGCAGCATGTCATAGAAACGGCCTGGGTCGGCCGCCGGATAGGCGAAGCTGTGATTTCGGGCGGCCAGATCTCGTGCCGCCTGGCCGTAGTTTAGCGCGCGCAAGTAACGGAGACGATCCATCATCAGCCCGGCGTCCGTCGTCACCTGACCGATGACGGCCTGATAGAGGCGTTCCGAATCCGAACCCTTGCGTTGCATCGCGATCCGCGCAGCGAAGGCTGCACGGCGCTGCGGGCTTGTCATCGAGTAGAAGCGCGCCGCGTCGTCAGGGTCCTTCGCGAACAGAAGGGAGTCCACACGGCGGTCATGATCGAGCGTCGTGAAAGACCCACCAAAGCGGGCCCACAGGCTCTGCTCATCGGTGGAGCTAAGGTCATCGGACGCCCAGGCGTTGCGGGCCGCCTCGAGAGATTCCGCGCTCCGCCCGCTGGCCGCGTAAGCATCTGCCAGTCGCGCCCAGCCGTTGCCGCTCGCTGGCTTATCGGCGGCATAGAAGGCGATGACCGTGCCCGCGTTCTCGCCCGGGCGCATCGCCTTTTCCGCCCATCGGCGCATACGCGCCTCATCCGGCCAATCGCGATTGGAGATCAAGAAGCGGGCATAGTCGCTGAAGGCGTAGCCGCTGCTCTGCCTCAGCCGCCGCCAGTCATTGAGTGCATAGCCGACGTTGACTGACGGCGCCGCGTAGGTTTGCGCAGCACCGTAGGGCGTCGGCGATTGCGCCGAACTCGACGGGGCAAGGACCAGCAAAGCGGGCAGAAAAGCACTCACACGCCACATGCTGGACATTTTGCCGTCCCGCTCCTTATCAGCCAGTGAACACGGCCAATCTGTCCACAGAAAACTCCCGATCGAGGATGCAAGTTCATGTTTTTCGGTTCGATTCCGGCTCTTGTGACACCCTTTTCGAGCGGCCGTGTCGCCGAGGACACATTCCACGAGCTCGTCGAGTGGCAGATCGCCGGGGGTAGTAACGCCCTCGTGCCGTGTGGGACGACGGGTGAAAGCGCGACGATGAGCGCCGACGAGCAGCGGCGCGTGATCGAGATCGCGGTCCAGGCAGCGGCCGGCCGCGTGCCCGTCATTGCCGGCTGTGGCAGCAACAATGTCGCGCATGCGATCGAATATCTGCACGCTGCCAAGGAAGTTGGGGCGGACGCGGTGCTGATCGTCATGGGCTATTACAATCGGCCCAGCCAAGCCGGGATGATCGCCGCGTTCAAAGCGCTGTCGGACGCCTCGTCACTGCCGATCATCGTCTACAATATCCCCGGCCGGGCCGTGGTGGACATCTCCGTCGAAACACTGGCGGAGATTGCCAAACTTCCAAACATCGTGGGGGTGAAGGACGCGACGGGCAACCTCGGCCGCGTCACCGATCAACGTCTGAAATGCGGCAAGGATTTCGTGCAGCTGTCGGGCAACGACGAGACCGCGCTCGCCTTCAATGCAATGGGCGGCGTCGGCTGTATCTCGGTCACGGCCAACATCGCGCCGAAGCTTTGCGCTGAATTCCAGGCCGCGACGCGCGACGGTCGCTGGGACGAGGCGCTAAAGCTGCAGGACCGGCTCTACCCGCTACACACAGCATTGTTCACCGACGCTTCCCCGGGACCGGTGAAATATGCGCTGTCGCGGGTTCGACCGGGCTTCCCGACCGAGCTGCGTCTGCCGATGGTCGAAGCCTCAGATTCGTCGAAGCGCGCGGTGGATGCGGCGCTCGCCCATGCCGGCATCGCCTGATTAGACATGGCCAAGCCGCTTCCCCAGCCCTTCGACAAGCACAAGGTCGTGGCCGAGAACCGGCGCGCCCGCTTCGACTATTTTGTCGAGGAACGGCTCGAGGCCGGCATCCAGCTGACGGGAACGGAAGTGAAGTCCCTGCGGCAAGGGGAGGGTTCGATCGCCGAGAGCTACGCCGCGGTCGAGGGCGAGGAGGTTTGGCTCATCAACAGTCATATCCCCGAGTACAGCCACGGCAATCGCCTCAACCATCAGCCCCGCCGCCAGCGCAAACTGTTGCTCAAAGGCCGCGAGATCGCGAAATTGCACGGTGCCGTGACCCGGCAGGGACTAACGCTCGTGCCGCTTTCCATATATTTCAATTCGAGTGGGCGGGCGAAGGTCGAACTGGCGCTCGCTCGCGGCAAGAAGGTGCACGACAAGCGCGAGACGATGAAGGAACGGGACTGGAAGCGGGAGCAGCAGCGGCTCCTCAGGCACAATGCCTGAGGCGGCGGCAGGTCGCATGAACTGGCTTCGTCACCACATTCCGACGCGCGAAAACATCCACCGTTATCGGTTGCTGCGCCCGTTTGCGCCCCACCTGAGCCAGCCGGCGCTGTGGCGGATGACGCCGCGCTCCGTGCCGCGTGCGGTCGCCCTTGGCCTGTTCATCGGCGTCATCATCCCGGTCATGCACACGGCGATCGCTGCGATCCTTGCGATCCCGCTGCGGGCGAATGTCGCCATCACGGCGATATTTACGCTCGTCGTGAATCCGCTGACGATCCCGCCGATCTACTACGCGGCGTACCGCATCGGTTCTTGGGAGCTGCACCATGACGCGACCTTGGTGAATCCGGCGGCGGCGGAACGCTTTTCGGGCGAGCTCAGCCGGTTGCTCTTTTGGATTCATCAGGCTTCAGGACCGATCGCGGTCGGCGTTTTGACCATCGCGGTTGCGTCGGCCGCGATCGGCTATCTGACGTCCGGCATTGCTTGGCGCGCGTGGCTGGGCAGCCGGTCGCGCCAGCGTCGCCAGGCGCGTCGCGCGGGCCAGGCATAGCCAAACGTTCGCAGGCGAGGGAGGCGCGGTCGTCGATTGCGGCTGGCGAGCACGCCGGCCCCGAGGAATGGCTTGCGACCGGACTTTAGGACTTCGAGGGGATTGAAATGAAACGCGTTATTCTGTTGGCTGTGACGACATCTGTGATGGCCGGCTGCGCCACTACCCCTGCGGGGCCGCCACCGCCCGCGGCAGTCGAGGCGGTTCCGGCCGAAGCGCCGCCTTCGCCAGCGCCCAAACCGCAATATGGCACGTTCGGCTTCGACACGGCCGGGATGGACACCAGCATCGCGCCGGGCGACGATTTCTACGGTTATGCCAACGGGACTTGGGCGAAGAACACGCCGATCCCGGCCGACAAGTCCAACTACGGCTCGTTCAACGTCCTCGATGACCTGTCGCGCGAGCGTACACGCGGGATCATCGAGGAGCAGGCCAAGGATCCGAACAGCAGGATCGGCGCTGCTTACGCGAGCTTCATGGACGAGGCGGCCATCGAGGCGAAAGGTCTCGCTCCGCTCGATCCGTGGCTGACCGAAGTTCGGGGTCTCAACGCGAAGACGGGTCTCGCGAAGCTCTATTCCGACGCCGATCACCTCGGAATCGCCATTCCGTTCGCAATGTTCGTGGGGCAGGACCGCAAGGCGTCTGATCAATATGCGCTCAACGTGTTCCAGGCCGGGCTCGGCATGCCCGATCGCGACTATTATCTGTCGAAAGATCCGAAGCAGCTCGACACCAAGGCCAAGTATCTCGAGCATCTGACCAATGTGCTGAACCTCGCAGGCGAACCGAATGCTGCCGCTCGCGCAAAGGCGATCGTCGATTTAGAAACCAAAATCGCGCAGGTCCACTGGACCAAGGTTCAGAGCCGTCAGGCCGACAAGACCTACAACAAGATGACCTTGGCCGAGGTGCGAAAGGCTGCGCCGGGATTCGACTTTCCAGCCCTGCTCAAGGCCGACGGCGCCAACGTCGACTATGTAATCGTTTACCAGCCTAGCGCTCTTAAAGGCATTTCGGCGCTGCTTGGCCGTACGCCTCTGCCAGTGCTCCGCGATCAACTCCTCGTTCGCTCGATCGACGCTTATGCCGCCTACCTTCCCAAGAAGTTCGACCAAGAGGCGTTTGCATTCAACGGTACCGTGTTGAACGGAACGCCGCAGCAGGAAGAGCGGTGGAAGCGTGGCGTCGACTTTACCGTCGCGACCATGGGCGACGACGTCAGCAAGCTCTATGTAGCAAAATATTTCCCGCCCGAGACGAAGGCGGCGGCAGATAAGCTGGTTCAAAACGTCATCGCGGCAATGGATCGCCGTATCGACCAGCTCGAGTGGATGAGCGGCGACACAAAGGCAAAGGCCCATGCCAAGCTCGCCGCGTTCACCCCGAAGATCGGCTATCCCTCGCAGTGGCGCGATATGGGCGCGCTGGTCATGGACCGCAGTGATGCGCTCGGGAACGCCATGCGATCGGCGCGCTACGAGTTCGATTATCAGCTTGGCAAGCTGGGCGAGCCCATCCGGCGGTGGGAGTGGGGAATGACCCCAATGACCATCAACGCTTATTCGAATCCAACGATGGTGGAGATCGTGTTCCCCGCTGCGATCCTCCAGCCGCCTTTCTTCGATCCGAACGCCGATCCGGCGGTCAATTACGGCGGCATTGGTGCGGTGATCGGGCACGAGATGAGCCACCAGTTCGACGATCAGGGGGCCAAATATGACCTCCACGGAAATTTGGTCGATTGGTGGACTCCGACGGACGCGCAGAACTTCCAGTCCCGCCTCGACACGCTCGGTGCGCAATATGACGCCTACGAGCCACTCCCGGGCGTGCACGTCCAGGGCAAGTTGACCATGGGCGAGAATGTTGCGGATCTCGCGGGCCTCACGGTGGCCCACGACGCCTACGTGGCTTCGCTGAACGGTGCTCCTCCGCCGGTGATTGACGGGATGACCGGCGACCAGCGCTTCTACCTCGGCTGGGCCCAGGTATGGCGGCGCAACTACCGTGAGCCGAACCTTCGCCAGCGGATCCTGACGGACCCGCATTCGCCCAACCCCTATCGGGCTGACATCGTGCGGAACATGGATCCCTGGTACGAAGCCTTTAAGCCGCAGTCCGGGCAGAAGCTCTATCTTGCTCCTGCGGATCGCGTTCGCATCTGGTAGGATGACTGCCGAATAGATGCTGTACCAAGCGCTCCCTCCGATCGAATCGACCCGGCTCGACCGGTGGGAGCGGTGGCTTGCGCCGGCGCTGGCGATCGGCGCCGGGCTGACCGTGGCATTGTTGCTGGGGCTGGCGGGCCGCAGCGGTCTCGCGCTGGCCGCGATCATCGCCGGACTCGGAGCGGCGGCCATCGTGCGGTTTATTGGATCGTCACATGCAACTGCCGCCGTCGAGCCGCTTGTCGTCGGTCCCGACTATTCGCTGGTCGGGTCAGCGCTCGGACTGAGCCGTGATCCTGCGGCGCTGACCTCGGCCGAAGGTTCGCTGCTGATCGTGAACTCAGCCTATCGTGAGGGTTTCGGCGGCAATCGCGGACCGCTGACGCTTGGGAAGGGTCAAGAGGCCGCGAACGGCCTCGAAATGGTCAAAGCGATGGCGTGTCGCGATGGCGGCGGGTGTGTGGCTGGCATTGTCACCGAAACGGGCACGACCTCAGTCGAGGTCGAGCGAGTCGGCACGCATGGCGACATGCTCCTGTGGAGATTCCCCGCTCCGTCGTCGCCGGACCCCTTGGTCACAGTCGTCCGGCGCATCGACGGTGTCACCGGCGAGCGGTTGTCTTCGGCAGGTGTGCTCGCTGCTGTCGTCAATGCGGATGGCTTGCTTATTGCTGGAAACCCGCCGTTCCTCGAGCGTGCGCTTCGGCCCGAGCAAAAGATTGGCAAAATTCACTTCCGCGATCTCGTGGAGGTCCAAGATGACGGTCACATGCGGCTTCTCGCAGAGGGCGAATCCGCCGGCCCGCTGAGTGCCGTCCACATTTCCGCCGATCCGACCGAGGAGAATGGAGCAGGCACGTTCCTCTTGTTCGACCGGAGTGAAGCAGCCTCCTTGGCCCAATCTTCCAACCTGCAGACCTTGCTGGAGGTTCTTCCGATCGGCCTTGCTTTGGTCGATCGTGACGGGCGCTTCCTGACGATGAACCAGGCCTTCCGCCAAGCGGCCGCACTCAAGGGCTCGGCGCTTCCAGTCTATCCTGGCGATCTGGTCGTCAAGGAAGATAAGGCCGCGGTCGCCGACGCCGTGAGACGCAACGCGCGCGGTCCCGCGATGTCGGGCGACCTTGCGGTGAGACTCTCCGGCCAGTCGGCGGAGCCGGTGGCGTTGACCATCGCCGGCCTTCGAGGCCTCGGCGATGCCGCCGTCCTCCTCCTGCTCAAGGACAATAGTGAAGAAGCGAAGTTGAAGCGTCAGGTTGCACAGGCCACCAAGATGCAGGTGGTCGGCCAGCTCGCCGGTGGCGTCGCGCACGACTTCAACAATATTCTGACCGCCATCATTGGTCATTGTGACCTGATGCTCATGCGGCACACGCCGGGTGACAGCGATTATGACGACATCCAGCAGATCAAGTCGAATTCAAACCGTGCTGCGGGCCTTACTCGACAGCTTCTTGCCTTCTCGCGGCAGCAAACGCTGCGCCCACAGGTGCTCCAGCTTCCCGACGTGGTGTCAGAGGTGTCCCATCTGCTGAAGCGGCTTCTCGGCGAGACCGTCGAGCTGGTGGTGAAGCACGGCCGCAATCTGGGTCCGGTCCGGGCCGATCCCGGCCAGCTCGAGCAAGTCATCGTCAATCTCGCGGTCAACGCCCGTGACGCCATGGCTGAGACCAGCGGCGGGACGCTCACGATCCAAACTTACTCGGTGAAGGCCGATCAGGTCGCCGAGCTCGGATCCGACATCTTGCCGATCGCCGACTATAGCGCTTTGTCGGTTACGGACACCGGCTGCGGAATCCCCCCGAGCGTGTTGGGCAAGATCTTTGAGCCCTTCTTCACGACCAAGGAGGTCGGAAAGGGTACTGGGCTAGGACTCTCGACTGTTTACGGCATTGTGAAGCAGTCGGGCGGGTTCATCTTCGCCGATTCCAAGGTCGGGCAGGGCGCGCGTTTCGTTATCTACCTTCCCGTTCACCGCGAGGAGGCAGGCGCGGCGAGGTCGCGCAAGCTGGGCAAGGCCAAGCAAGACGAGTTGTGGGGCAGCGGCACGGTGCTGCTCGTTGAGGATGAGCCGATGGTGCGCAGCGTCGCCGAGCGTGCGCTGACCCGCCACGGTTACACGGTGATCTGCGCGGACAATGGCGAAGATGCACTCGAAGTCCTGGCTCGCGGAGAAGACATCGCATTACTGATCAGCGACGTGGTGATGCCGGGCATGGATGGGCCGACCATGGTCCGCGAGGCGCGTAAGTCTCGCCCTGACCTCAAGATCCTCTTCATGTCGGGCTACGCCGAGGAGCAGCTGAGGAACTCGATCGACATCGAGCACGTGAACTTCCTGCCCAAGCCATTTTCGGTGATCGAGCTCGCCGAAGCTGCACGCCGGACGGTCGGCACGAAATAAGCGCTTTGCCGATTCCTTTCGGCGGCGTTATGCGGGAGGGACATGCCCAGTCCGCGTTCCATCCTGATCGTCGAGGACGAGCCCCTCATTGCGATGATGCTCGAGGATTTCCTCGACTCGCTCGGCCATAAGGTTCGGGGCACCTGCGACACGGTGCGGTGCGCGCTGGACGAGGTCGAGAAGGGCGGGTTCGATCTCGCTATCCTGGACGTCAACCTGAAGGGCGAGAATGTGTGGCCGGTGGCGACCAAGCTGCGGGAGAAGAACGTGCCGTTCGTGATTGCCACGGGCGGGCACGTCGACCCGCCGCCACCCGAGTTCAACGATGCTCCCGTGATCGAGAAGCCGTACACCGTCGATCGCGTCACGCCGGCGATCGAGGCCGCCTTCGCAGCCTAGGCCGGAGCCGCTGACGCGGCTTGCCACCTGCGCTGATCTGCCATGTTCGATTTCCAGACGCACCTCATCTTTCCTACCCATGCCGTGCCGCGCGCTGGTCCGATGCCGCGCGAAGCCGAGGAACTGAGCCTTCGCACGATCGACGGACAATCGCTGAAGGGCGTGCTGATCCCGCCAGATCAAGTTGCGCCGGATCAAATTGCGCCGGATCGGACACTGATCCTGGGCTTCGGCGGCAATGCCTGGAACGGCCAGGATGTCGCTGAATATCTGCACGAGCTGCTTCCGGACGCGACCGTCGTCGCCTTCCATTACCGCGGCTACCAGCCGTCCGGCGGTTCGCCGTCGGCTGAGGCCCTGATCGCTGACGCGCCGCTGTTGTTCGACCTCGCGGTGGAGCGGGTGAAGCCGAAGCGAACCATCGCGATTGGGTTCAGCATCGGCAGCGGCATTGCCGCGCAGCTCGCGGCGCAGCGGAGGCTGGATGGCCTCATCCTCGTCACCCCGTTCGACTCCCTGAAGGCGGTTGCGCAGTCGATGTATCCCTGGATTCCGATCGGGCAGTTTTTCAGCCACGAGGTCGAGGCAGTGACACCGCTCGAGCAAAGTCGGGTCCCCGTCGCGATCTTCTCCGGCGAGTGCGACGAGATCGTGCCCGCCGAGCGGACCGATGCGCTCCGCAAGCGGGTGAAGAACCTCGTGTTCGATCGTACGATCGTCGGCGCGGGTCACAACGATATCTACGCGCGTTCCGAATTCCAGCTCGCGATGCGCGATGCGCTAGACCGTCTCAAACTGTGACAGGCGCCACTTGCTACTGGCCTCGAGCCAATCCATATTCTTGAATTCAAAGGAGCAATCGCGGCGGGGGCGACGTTAAGACTCCGGCAGAGTTGATTGTGCGATAAAGCGGGTTAGCATGGCTCTCATCGGGAGGCCGCCCGCGGCCGAGGTACAAGGACGGGAATGACCAAGCTTTCAGGCAGCGACAGCAAGAGCACCCTCTACTGCTCGTTCTGCGGCAAGTCGCAGCACGAAGTTAGAAAGCTGATCGCCGGGCCGACCGTCTTCATCTGCGACGAATGCGTCGAGCTGTGCAACGACATTATCCGCGAGGAATCGAAGTCCGCGCTGGTGAAGACTCGCGACGGCGTTCCGACGCCTGCCGAGATCTGCAAGGTTCTCGACGATTATGTGATCGGCCAGGATCGCGCCAAGCGCGTCCTCTCGGTCGCCGTCCACAACCATTATAAGCGCCTAGCGCATGGTTCGAAGGCGGGGAACGAAGTCGAGCTCGCCAAGTCGAACATCCTGCTCATTGGACCGACGGGCTGCGGCAAGACCTTGCTTGCCCAGACGCTGGCGCGGATTCTGGACGTGCCGTTCACCATGGCAGACGCGACGACGCTGACCGAAGCCGGATACGTCGGCGAGGACGTCGAGAACATCATCCTCAAGCTACTTCAGGCTTCCGACTATAATGTCGAGAAGGCGCAGCGGGGCATCGTCTACATCGACGAGATCGACAAGATTTCACGCAAATCGGACAATCCCTCGATCACCCGCGACGTATCGGGTGAGGGTGTCCAGCAGGCACTGCTCAAGCTGATGGAAGGCACGACTGCTTCCGTTCCGCCGCAGGGCGGCCGCAAGCACCCGCAGCAGGAGTTCCTGCAGGTCGACACGACCAACATCCTGTTCATCTGCGGCGGCGCCTTCGCGGGCCTCGAGAAGATCATCGCGGACCGTCTCCAGGGCAAGTCGATCGGCTTCGGTGCTCACGTCGCCGCGCCCGATGAGCGCAAGACCGGCGAGACCTTGAAGCATTGCGAGCCTGAGGATTTGCTGAAGTTTGGGCTCATCCCCGAGTTCATCGGCCGCCTCCCGGTGATCGCGACGCTGATGGACCTCGACGAGGAAGCGCTGGTCAAGATCCTGGTCGAGCCGAAAAACGCGCTCGTGAAGCAGTACGCCAAGCTGTTTGACATGGAAGATGTCGAACTCGAGTTCACCGACGACGCGCTGCACGCGGTCGCCAAGAAGGCGATCGAGCGCAAGACGGGCGCGCGAGGTCTCCGCTCGATCCTCGAGGGCATCCTGCTCGACACCATGTTCGACCTACCGTCGATGGACGGCGTCGATGAGGTGCACATCGACAAGGAAGTCGTTGCCGGCAGCAAGGAGCCGGTGCGCGTCTATTCCGCCAAGGACAAAGCAGACGACGCCGCCTAGGGGCCGTTACTCAGAATTTCCGGAAGTCAGTTCCCGCGAACCGCAGCCAGCAGCTGGGTACTGAAACGCTCCATCAGGTGGGCGTCGCGGCCGTAGTGGTCCGGCAGGAACTGGACGCCGTTCGCCGTCGGCTGCGCCGTCAGATAGGTCATGTAAACAGGGACCGGCTTCGGCAAATCGACCTCTTCTTCCACTTTGGGATCTTTGCCGCGGGGCACATAGCCGCCGAACAGCCAGTTCGCGAACCGCTTGTAGTCCTCGACCCGGACGCAACCGTTGCTGATCCACAGCTCATTCTTGGTAAAGTGATCTTTCTCCGGTGAATCATGGAGATAGATGCCGAAATAATTAGGCAACATGAACTTCATCATGCCCATCGAGTTAGCCGGACTGGGGAGCCGGCGCAGCCGAACATCCTGCCGTCCGTCGACGACAGCTTGCCAATCGATCGTATTGGGATCGAGCACCTGGGCGTCCTCGCCGTAGCTTGTCAGGACCTGGTACTCGCGCTCGGTCAAGTAACCGACCCCCTGCGAGACGATGCGAGGACCGATCAGGCTCTTCACGAGCTCAGGGGGCACGTTCCAGTAGGGATTGACGCTGGCGTATTTGATGTACGCCGCCATCATCGGGGTCGCGGTTTCGGCCTTGCCGACCACGACCTTCATCTCGTCCACCTTGCGGCCGTTCTCCCACAGGGACAGACGCGCGTCGCCGGCGTCGACGACCGCGTATTTCGTCTGCTCCTCAGGCGCCGGGAGTCGCTTGGCCCGCTCCATGTTGATGATGATCAGCTGCTGGTAATATTCCGCGCCGCGATTCAGCGCGTCGATCGTTCCCGCGCCGGCAATGCCATCGTCTTTGAGGCCGTGGACGCCTTGGAACTCCTTGACCCGCGCAGCAAGCGCAGCGTCGTAAGCATTGCCACCACCCAGTCCAAGCCGCTGTCGAAGCAGCGAGACACGCTCACCGGTCCCGCCTGGTTTGAGCGTCGGCCCAGAGGGGATCGGAACCTGAGGCAGGTCACCCCAACGCTGCTGATATTTGACCAGCCCACGCCGGAGATCGGTGTAAATCGGGTTGACTGATGTGAACAGGTCGACGGGCGCTCCACTCCAGGCTGCGAAGTTCATGTCGGCAAACGGGCTGTTGCCGTCGTGGACCGCACGCGGGACCAGTTCCTCGTCGATGTAGATCATGTCGACGCCCTGCTCGATCGCGGGCGGAAGATCGATTGGCTCGAGCGCAGGTGCGCGATTGGCCGGCGCCACCGGTGATTGCCACGGTTGCTGCGGATTTACGGGCGCGGGCTGCGCCATCCACGGCTCCGCGACCGCCGGCCGCGGCATCGCAGGAGGCGGGGGCGGAGGAGCCGGCATTGGCCACGGCGCATATTGCGCCAAAGCGGTCGCGGGCAGGGCGAGAGCGCTAAGCGCAAGCAAGGATCGACGGATGGTCACAGCCCCTTAGATAGTGAGCAAAACTGAACGATTACAGAATCATCCGTTAACACCGGCCGTGAGTCATTCACCCTCCAGCGGCAACGTGGCTCGCTCTCCGCCAGGTGCGCCCAGTGCTTGGGCGATCCTTTCTACCTGTTCGTCGCTCGGCGCCTCCGGCGGTTCTTCGCCTGGAGCCAAAGCGTCGTCGGGAATGCCCGGCCCCGTTCCAGCGATCGTCTCGTTGATCGGTTCTTCGTTCGGCCCGGTACTGATCTTCTCTCGATCCTCGGTCATGAGCAGCCTCCTTCGGACAGAGCGAGCGATTGCTGTGGATTGTTCCCACCCTTTGTTGCGCTGCGATGGGGCGCCGCCCATATATTCATCATGACTCGCTTCCTCCCCATCCTTCCCCTTCGCGATATCGTCGTCTTCCCACACCGCATCGTCCCGCTTTTTGTAGGGCGCGAGAAATCGGTCGCGGCACTCGAAGCGGCCATGGCCGCGGACAAGGAGCTGTTCCTGGTCGCCCAGTTGGACCCCGGCGAGGACGATCCCGATCGCGATGCGCTCTACGATCTAGGTGTCGTCGCGACTGCAATGCAGCTTTTGAAGCTTCCCGACGGCACAGTCCGCGTTCTTGTCGAAGGAGTGAAGCGCGCGCGGCTCGTCAACCTGATGCCTCGCGACGGCTACACCGTCGCCGAGATCGAGGATGTCGCCGAGGAAGCTATTGCTGAGCCCGAAGCGCAGGCCCTCATGCGATCGGTCCTCGATCAATTCGAGAATTACGCCAAGCTCAACAAGCGGCTTCCGCCCGAGACGGGCATCCAGCTCGCGGAGATCGAAGACGCTTCTGCGCTTGCGGATGCAGTCGCGTCGAATCTGTCGGTCAAAGTCTCGGACAAACAGGCGCTACTTGGCGAGCTGAACCCGTCGCGTCGCTTGGAGATGGTGTTTGCCTTTATGGAAGGCGAGCTCGGCGTTCTGCAGGTCGAGAAGAAGATCCGCAGCCGCGTCAAGCGTCAGATGGAGAAGACGCAGCGCGAATATTATCTGAACGAGCAGTTGAAGGCGATCCAGCGCGAGCTCGGCAACGAGGGTGAGGAAGGCGGCGACGAGCTTCAGGAGCTCGCCGACAAGATCCGCAAGACCCGGCTGTCGAAGGAGGCGCGTACGCGGGCCAATGCAGAGCTCAAGAAGCTTAAAGCAATGGCGCCGATGTCGGCGGAAGCCACCGTCGCGCGCAATTACCTCGACGTGCTGCTGGGCTTGCCGTGGGGAAAGAAGTCACGCCTCAAGAAGGATATCGCGGAAGCGCAGCAGATCTTGGACGAGGACCATTACGGGCTCGAGAAGGTCAAGGACCGCATCGTCGAATATCTGGCGGTGCAAGCGCGCACCAATAAGCTCAAAGGCCCGATCCTGTGCCTGGTTGGACCGCCTGGCGTCGGCAAGACGTCGCTCGGTCGCTCGATCGCGCGTGCGACGGGGCGCGAGTTCGTTCGCCAGTCGCTGGGCGGCGTACGCGACGAAGCCGAGATCCGCGGGCACCGCCGGACCTATATCGGATCGCTGCCGGGCAAAATCGTTTCGAACATCAAGAAAGCGGGGACTTGCAATCCGCTGTTCCTGCTCGACGAAATCGACAAGCTTGGTCAGGATTTCCGCGGCGATCCAAGCTCGGCGCTCCTCGAAGTTCTCGATCCGGAGCAGAACAGCCGCTTCCAGGATCATTATCTGGAGCTGGATTACGACCTTTCCGACGTAATGTTCGTAACCACCGCGAACTCGCTCGACATGCCGCAGCCGCTGCTCGACCGCATGGAGATCATACGGCTCGAAGGCTACACCGAGGATGAGAAGGTGGAAATCGCCAAGCGCCATCTGATTCCCAAGCAGATGGAGGCCCATGGGCTGAAGGCGGAGGAGCTCGTCTTCACCGACCAAGCGCTCCGCGGCATGATCCGTCACTACACTCGCGAGGCAGGCGTCCGCACGCTCGAGCGCGAACTGGCCAAGGTCGCTCGCAAATCGCTGCGGCAAATCCTCGAAGGCAAGCTCGACAAGGTCGAGCTGACCCCGGAGAACCTTGGGGATTTCCTCGGTGTCCGGAAGTTCCGTTTCGGAGTTGGCGAGGAAGAGGATCAGATCGGAGCCGTGACGGGTCTTGCGTGGACCGAAGTCGGCGGCGAGCTCCTGACCATCGAGGCGGTGACGGTCCCCGGCAAGGGGCAGATCAAGACGACCGGCAAGCTCGGCGAAGTGATGCAGGAGTCGATCCAGGCTGCGATGAGCTTCGTCAAGGCTCGCGCGCCGGCCTATGGCGTCAAGCCGTCGATCTTCGCTCGCAAGGACATCCACGTCCACCTGCCCGAAGGCGCGGTGCCGAAGGACGGTCCGTCGGCAGGAATCGGGATGGTGACTGCCATGATCTCCACCTTGAGCGGGACCGCCGTGCGCCGCGACATTGCAATGACTGGCGAGGTTACGTTGCGAGGCCGCGTGCTGCCCATTGGCGGCTTGAAAGAGAAGCTGCTTGCGGCGTTGCGTGGTGGGATTCGGACCGTGTTGATTCCGGCCGAAAATGAGAAGGATATCGCGGAGCTTCCGAAGGCGCTCAAGGAAGGACTGGAGATCATACCCGTTAGTCATGTCGACGAGGTTCTTGCGCGCGCGCTCGTCGAACCGCTGCAGCCGATCGAGTGGAGCGACGACGACGAACATGCGCCGGAGCCGCCGGTGCACAGCCCGGGGACTGGGGGCGAGCCCGCGGTTCGTCACTAATCGGCGCCGTTACTGCCGACGAGCGCTTGTCCCGGAACGTTGCAATGGTCGCGAACCACTGGACAGCAGCACGGACTCTTGCCTTAAAGGCGATCGACCCGAGCGCGCGAGTCTTGCCGCCGGAAGGGGAGAGACCGGGACCATGAACAAGCAGGAATTGATTGCTCATGTCGCCGATCGCGGGGGATTGAGCCGCAACGATGCGATGCGCGCCGTCGAAACCATGCTTGAAGTCATCACTTCGACGCTGAAGCGTGGCGACGAGGTCCGCCTCGTCGGGTTCGGCAATTTCTCGGTCACTCGACGCAAGGCGTCGACGGGCCGCAATCCTCGCACCGGTGAGCCCATGCAGATCAAGGCGAGCTCACAGCCGAAGTTCCGTCCCGGCAAGGTCCTGAAGGACGCGGTGCAGTAGCTGGACACGGCGCAAGGCCGCATTATATCCGCCGGCTTCCGCAAAAATGCGCGGGCGCGTAGCTCAGTGGTAGAGCACACCCTTCACACGGGTGGGGTCGTAGGTTCAAACCCTACCGCGCCCACCAGCCTTCCGGTGGAAGATTAGGCTTCGAGGTAGCCGGGCTGGAAGCTGCCGACGCGCCGCATTTCAGCCCAATCGCTGAACTGGATTTCGCGGCCTTTGCGCTTGATCAGGCCCTGGCGCTCCATATCCGCGAAGACCCGGTTGACATTGACAGAGGTCTGTCCGGTGATGTCGGCGATCTGTTGCTGGGTGAACGGGTTCATCATGTAACTGCTGTCGACGTGCATGCGGACAGCGGTCTCGCACAGTAAGTGAGCAACCCGGGCAGTGGAATCGCGGCGCCCGCAATTGACCAGCCACTCATAGCCGATCGCCTCGTTGCGCTGGATCAGCCGCCAGAAGAAGCGCTGCATTTCCGGGTGGGCCAAGACGATCGGGTCGAAGTCCTCAGCACGCCCAACCATAACTTCGCTGCGAACGATAGCCTGGATTCCATATTCCGCAGCGCCGCCGCGCGGGAGGATACCTTCTCCTGCAAAACGCAGCGCGACGATCTGGCGCCGCCCCGAGGAGTCCGTCTTGAACTTTGAGAGAATGCCCGATCGCACGAACATCACCTCGTCGCGCCTCACTCCTTGCTCCCGGAATGGGCGGCGAGGTTCGACTTGGACAACGCGGTGAGGCATGTCGGCCAGGAGATCCGCCAGATGCGTCTCAAGACCTGCGGCGATCAAGGTCTCGCGCAGCGACACACCCCGGTCGAGCGTCTTCAACCGCCGACTCGCCATGTGCACTCTCCCCGCGGGACGATGCGCCTCACGGACCGCGGGTGCAAGATGTTATACAAAAACGGGTTAGCGAAAATTATCCGACAAGTCCTGGACCAGGCTAGCGATTTGCCCGTCGTTTAGCTCGGTCGCAGCGTCGAGCCGGGGGGCCTTGGGCCAGCCATGATCGGGGAAGTCGATCCCGTGCCAGCTTCGCGTTCCTGAATAGCGCGGAATGACATGAAAATGCGGGTTGGGATCGACCATCATCAGCATCAGATAGTTGATCCTCTCGAAGGCAACGAAGGCCTCTAGGGCCTGCTCGATACGACGGACCGCCTGGCGTTGCTCAAGGAAGGCGTCGGGCGACAGCTGAGAGTATCGCGTCGCTTCGCCTTTGGCTGCCAGGACTAGGCTGCCGAGGGTCACCTGTTCGCGGCGGACGAGGATGGTCCAATGATCGAGTTCAATGACCGAAGTCGCGGGATAGCCGAACTTTTCCAACGTCGGGTTCATGGATCGCCTCGCTTGCCTTCGCGTGCCCGCAACCCTAAGTGGCGCGGGCGCTCGCGGGAAGCTTTTCGCGGGCGTTTCCGTGGCGATCGTAGCTCAGCTGGTTAGAGCACTGGTTTGTGGTACCAGGGGTCGGGGGTTCAAGTCCCCTCGGTCGCCCCATTCTCTCTGAGTGGAACCTGCTGAAACGATGACGACGCCCTGGGGCCTGGCCGATTTCGACGATCACGAGGAAGTCCATTTCGTCACTGACGAGAAGTGTGGCCTCAAGGCGATTGTCGCCGTTCACTCGACGCACTTGGGACCGGCCGCAGGCGGGGCGCGCTTTTGGCACTACGCTAAGGATGCGGACGCGCTGACCGATGCGCTTAGGCTGTCACGCGGGATGAGCTACAAGAACGCCATGGCCGGGCTGCCCCTCGGCGGCGGCAAGTCCGTCCTGCTTGCCAACGAGGCGAAGTCCAAGACCCCCGACTTGCTGCATGCCTTCGGCAAGGCGGTCGATCACCTTGGCGGCCGCTATGTGACCGCCGAGGACGTCGGCATGAGCGTCGCCGACATGATCGAGGTGGCGCGGTCGACGAAATTCGTGGCCGGCCTTCCCAATTCCGCAGGCGATGTCGGTGGCGATCCGGGCCCGCATACCTCTTTGGGCGTCTTCCTTGGCATCAAGGCCGCCGTGAAGTGGGCATTGGGCAAGGACAGCTTGCATGGACTGCACATTGCGTTGCAGGGCGCGGGCAGCGTGGCGACGGGCGTGGCGCTTCACGCTTGCGCCGAGGGGGCCAAGCTCTCGATCGCCGATGTGGATCAAGCCAAAGCGCAAAAGCTCGCGGAGCGCAGCGGCGGCAGGGTCGTCTCGACCGAAGAGATCCTTGGCCTCGAGGCGGACGTCGTCAGTCCGAACGCGCTCGGCGCGATCCTCGACGAGAAGAGCATCGCGGCACTGAAAACGCCGATCATCGCCGGCGGCGCGAACAACCAGCTTGCAACTCCCGAAGACGGGCAGCGCCTGCACGAGCGCGGGATCCTCTATGCCCCCGATTACGTGATCAACGCCGGCGGCATCATCAATGTCTGCACCGAATATCTCGGCGACGGCGATGCCACGCTCGTGCGCCGCCGCATCGAAGGTATTCCTGTTCGCCTCGAGCAGATCTGGAAGGAAGGCGCCGAGACAGGTCGCGATCCGGCTGCTGTCGCCGATGCCATGGCGCAACGGCTGATCGGAAGGGGTTAAGCCCACCGCCGATGCACGCGCTTGCCAACCCGGCGCGTTTCCTGCGCATTGCAAGACCGGTAACGGCTTGGTTGCTGGCGACCGGCTTGCTGCTCGCTGCGATCGGTATCGTCGCGGGGCTTACGCTGACGCCCCCCGACTATCTGCAGGGCGAGACCGTTCGGATCATGTACGTGCACGTGCCGGCGGCCTGGCTTGGCATGGCGGGATGGATGGGAATCGCGGCGGCTTCGATAAGCCAGCTCGTATGGCGGCACCCTCTCGCCGCCGTGGCAGGCAGGGGAACAGCTCCTGCCGGTGCCACCTTCGCCTTCATATGCTTGGTAACTGGATCGATCTGGGGCCGGCCGACCTGGGGCACCTGGTGGGAATGGGACGGTCGTCTGACGTCGATGCTGGTCCTGTTCTTCCTCTACCTTGGTTATATCGCGCTAGGGTCCGCGGAGCGTGAGCGCGGCGGGGAGGGGCGCATCACCGCGATCTATGGGCTCGTCGGCGCGATCAATCTTCCGATCATCCATTATTCGGTTCTGTGGTGGCGAACCCTCCACCAGGGGCAAAGCATCTCAATGATCGGCTCGACCATCGACAGCAGTCTGCTGTGGCCGCTGCCGCTTACGATGATCGGTTTCACGTGCCTGTTTGTCGCGGCTGCGCTGATGCGCATGCGTGCCGAACTCGCCGAGACCAAGATAGAGGCGCGGATGCGCCGGATGGGCTCCGCATGAACCCTTGGCCGTTCGTCATTGCCGCATATGGCGTGGCGATCTTCGCCACCGCGGCGCTTATACTCTGGGCCTATGCGTCGATGCGCCGCGCGGAAGCCGCCGCTGCGTCGCTCAGGGCGAAATGAAACCGAAGAATCAGCGCTTGATATTGGTGATCGCGGCGCTTGTGGCGCTGGTGGTCGCCGTCCTCCTTGGCATGTGGGGCCTTCGGGACAAGGCGTCCTATTTCTTCACCCCGGCGGACATTGCTGCCGGGAAAGCCCAGCAGGATCGGGCCGTCAGGCTCGGGGGGATGGTGGAGCGGGGTTCGATTCAACGTCAGCGCGACGGGGTGACTATCCGTTTCGTTTTGACCGATGGCCAGGCCGCTACGCCGGTCGTCTACCGCGGGATCACTCCCGACCTATTCCGAGAGGGCTCCGGTGCGGTCGCAGAGGGCCGGCTGCAAGGCGGAACCTTCATTGCCGACACGATCCTCGCCAAGCACGACGAGCGTTATATGCCGCCGGAGCTCGGTAACCTTGCGGCAGAGCATAAAGCGGGCAAGACGCTGCAGCGGTGATCGCGGAAACAGGTCTTGCATCGCTCTGGCTCGCAGCCGGGCTCGCGGCGTATCAGCTCGTCCTGATGATCCTTGCTTTGCGCAGCCGGGTCGAGGTTGCGCGAAGCATACGTGCGGTTGCCGTCGCGCAGGGTATTCTGACCTTAATCGCTTTCGCGGCCCTGCTCATCGTTTTCGCCCGGACCGACCTGTCCGTGACTCTCGTCGCGGCCAATAGCCACAGCGCTAAACCCTTCGTTTACAAGGTCGCCGGCGCCTGGGGGAACCACGAAGGCTCGATGCTGATGTGGGTAACGATCCTGGCCGTTGCGGGCGCGTTTCTCGGAACATTTTCCCCTCGCACGAGCGCGATGACCCTCGTCGCGGCGCTTGGCGCCCAAGCGGCGTTGGCGCTCGGCTTCTATGGCTTCCTGCTCATTGCCTCGAACCCGTTTGCCCGGCTCAATCCCGCACCAATTGAGGGCCAGGGCCTCAATCCGTTGCTGCAAGACCCCGGCTTGGCCTTCCATCCGCCAACGTTGTACCTCGGCTATGTAGGGCTCTCGATCGCCTTCAGTCTTGCGGTCGGTGCGCTGCTGACTGGTGAGGTGGACTCGCGTCTCGGCCGGGCGATGCGGCCATGGGTACTTGGCGCATGGGTCCTGCTCACACTCGGCATCACCGCCGGAAGCTACTGGGCCTATTACGAGTTGGGTTGGGGCGGATACTGGTTCTGGGACCCCGTCGAGAATGCCTCGCTGATGCCTTGGCTCGCGGGCACGGCGCTGCTCCATTCCGTCAACGTTCTCGCCGCCAGGGGCGCCCTCAAGGCGTGGACGATGATGCTGGCGGTGATCGCTTTCTCGATGTCGATGGTCGGGACCTTCCTCGTGAGATCAGGGATACTCACGTCGGTGCACGCCTTCGCGATCGACCCCCAACGCGGCGCATTCCTGCTCGCACTGCTCGGAATCTACGTCGGGGCCGCCTTGGTCCTCTTCGCCTGGCGCGGCGCTAACCTGAAGGAGGGCGCCCCGTTCGAGCTCGTCAGCCGCGAGACCGGTCTCGTCATCAACAACCTGCTTCTGAGCGTGGTGCTGGGGGTGGTTTTCCTCGGCACGCTCTATCCGCTGCTGGTCGAGGCGGTGAGCGGAGAGAAATTGTCTGTCGGCGCGCCTTACTTCAACGCGGTCGCGGGGCCGCTCGCCCTGCTACTCGCTGTTTTGGTCGGCATTGGTCCGCTGATCGCTTGGCGGCGCGAGCGGCGTCCCGTGTTCAAACAACTGAGAATTCCTTTGCTGCTTGGCGTCACCGCACTCGCCGTCACCGTTATCCTCGCGCCGCGAATGGGCATTTTGCCTCGTCTCGGTTTGACGGCTGCGGCCTATCTCGCAGCGGCCGCCATTTTGCCGTTGACGCGTCGCAATCCGCTGCGGACGCCGCTCGCCACCTGGGGCATGGTGGTCGCGCACTTTGGAATTGCTGTCGCTCTGGCGGGGATGGCAGCCAATGCGGCTTTCACGAGCGAGCGCCTCGTGGTCGCTAAGCCCGGCGAGACTATCAGTGTCGGACCTTGGCTCGTGCAGTTGCAAGAGGTGACGCCGACCGCCGGCAAGAACTGGACGGGGATGGAAGCGCAGCTAATCGCGACACGCGGACATGGCCCAATTACGCTCAAGCCGCAGACGCGCTACTTCACCAGCCCGCCGGCTGAAACCAACGAAGCCGCGATCGATACGTTTTGGAATGGCCAGCTCTATACGGTGACCGGCAAGCCCGATGAAACGGGGGCATGGCAGCTTCGCTTGTGGTGGAAGCCGTTTGTGACGCTCATCTGGCTTGGAGGGGCGCTGATCGGACTGGGTGGCGCCATCGCACTCTTCGGACGGATTTGGCGTCGACGCCGGCGCGAGCCGGAATGGCGCAGGGGCTACGCATGAGCCGCGGCCTTCGTTTCGCTCCCATAGCGCTGCTTGCGCTGCTCTTGCTGGCAATGATCTGGCGCTTGTCGAAGCCAGTCGACACCAGCGTCCGTTCCAACCTTGAGGGCAAGCCGGTGCCGGCCTTCGATCTTGGCCCGGCTCTCGATACGAAGCTCGCCTTGAGTTCTCGCGATCTCGCGACCGGGAACCCACACCTCGTGAACGTTTTCGCAAGCTGGTGCGTGCCCTGCGTCACCGAAGTCAAAGTGCTACAGCAACTGAAGGCAACGGGTGTCGCCGTCGAGGGAATTGCGGTTCGGGATCGTCCGGAAGACCTCGCCGAATTTCTCGCCCGCAACGGTGACCCCTATGAGCGGATCGGTGGCGACCCGCAGAGCAGCGTGCAGATCTCGCTCGGCTCGTCCGGGGTGCCTGAAAGCTTCATCGTAGATGGCAAGGGCGTGATCCGGTACCAGCATATCGGTCCGATCGAGTCGAGCGACGCCGCGATGATTCTCCGTCAGCTGGATCGCGCGCGATGACCATTACTTCGTCATCTCCGCGCAAGCAGGAGCCCAGCAAGACCAGGATATGGATTCCCGCCTTCGCGGGAATGACGATGATGTTTTGCGCGCCCCTGTGGGCCGACAGCAATTTGCCGGCAGCCTATTGGGCGAACCGTCAGCTCCCCAATGCGCGCCAGGAAGCGCAGGCTCAGGATCTGATGGAAGAATTGCGTTGCCTCGTCTGCCAGGGGCAATCGATCGCCGACAGTGATGCGGAACTCGCTGGGGACATGCGAGACCTCGTGCGGCGCCGCATCGCCGCAGGAGAAAAACCGGCAGCGATCCGCGCTTGGCTGGTGCAGCGCTACGGCAGCTGGATCAGCTACAAGCCGACGGCAGAACCGGCAGCCTGGCCTTTATGGCTTGCACCGCTTGGATTGCTCTTAGTCGGCGCCCTCCTCATGCGCCGGAGGATCCGTCGCTGATGGGGTGGCTGATTCTGTTCGTCCTTATGGCCGCGGCCTTCGGCGGGCTGTGGCTCGCAGGCGTTCGCCATGGA
>Ga0070664_100000204_pt1 | contig 42424 bp, 46 predicted proteins | sample KBSC73metaG_FD_65863 | JGI IMG/M metagenome (GOLD analysis project Ga0070664, IMG submission 65863) | Corn rhizosphere microbial communities from Kellogg Biological Station, Michigan, USA - KBS C7-3 metaG | ecosystem: Host-associated > Plants > Roots > Rhizosphere > Soil ... | reverse complement strand
CCCTCCTGAGTCAGGAGGGGTGGCGCGAAGCGCCGGGGTGGTTCCAAAGCGCTAACCTTCAAGATGGTCCCAATGGGAACCACCCTCGCGGGATGCGCTTCGCGATCCCGCTGCCCTCCTGACTCAGGAGGGCAATCACCTGCTTTCACCAACAACCCGAGGATCCCCATCGGCGATTTCGATGCTGACGCGTGACCCGCTCGAGCCTCGGGCACTGTCGGGTTGTCGTCGCGTCGCATCCATCAATACTTCCTGCGCCTCGTCGAATCGCTGGGCGTTGAGCAGTGCGATTCCTTCGTTCAATTCCTTTTGCACGCCGCTGCGATTTTCTTCAATGACTTCGGTCATCATCGCGATGTTATGGGTCTCGCGCTGCGGCGGATAAAGCAGGATTTGTAAGGCAAAGCGCACCCGTCACCCGCCGCTTCGCGGCAGCCTCCCCCTTCGGGAGACGGATTGCGTTGACTTCTGTACCCTCATGTTATTCTCCTCGAATGTGCGGAATATTCGGATACGTTGGACCTCGCAATCCTGTTCCCCTGATCATGGGTGGCCTGAAAACACTGGAATATCGCGGCTATGACTCCGCAGGTATAGCTATTGTCGAAGATGGAAAACTCCAGATTCGCCGGTGTTCCGGCAAGTTGAAGAATCTCGAAGACCTTCTTGTCCGGGAGCCCGTCACCGGGCAGTTCGGTCTTGGCCACACACGCTGGGCGACTCATGGACGCCCTACAGAGGAGAACGCGCATCCGCATCGGGACTGCACCAATCGTATCGTCGTTGCTCATAACGGGATTATTGAGAATTATGTCGCGCTGAAGCGTCAGCTGGTAAAGGAAGGTCACACGTTCACGACGGAGACCGACACGGAAGTCATCGCTCATCTGATCGAAAAGTACTTCAAAGGAAATCTTGAAACCGCGGTCCTGGCGACTTTAAAGGAGCTCAAAGGTCTTTTCGCATTCGTCGCTCTGTCTGTAGACGATCCTCAGAAAATCGTCGCGGTGCGCGAAGGCGCACCCCTAGTTGTCGGCAGTGTCGACGGCGAAGGATTCGCCGCGTCGGATATTCCAGCGCTGCTCCCGTACACCCGGTCGATTCTGTTGATGGACGATCACGAACTTGCCGTTGTTGCAAGAGACGGCATTCGCCTGTTCGACGAGACAGGAAAACCCAAAGAGCCGAAATTCCAGAACATCACGTGGGATCCGGTGCAGGCGGAAAAGGGCGGATACAAGCATTTCATGCTGAAGGAAATCTACGAACAGCCATCCGCAATTGGAAACACGGTGCTCGGACGTCTTTCATTGGATACCAACAGTATCCATTTCGAAGACACCGGATTTATCAATGAACAGTGGAAGAGTTTTAAGCAGGTTCGAATTCTGGCCTGCGGTACAAGCTGGCATTCCGCACTTGTCGGGAAATCCATCATTGAGTCTCTGGCGAGGATTCCGGTGGAAGTCGATTATGCGAGCGAGTTCCGATACCGCAATCCCGTCATTCTTCCCGACACATTGTTTGTCTTTATTACCCAGTCCGGCGAGACGGCGGATACGGTTTCGGCGCAGCGCCTCGTGCGTGAAGCCGGTGCAAAGATCATGACGATCACCAATGTCGTCGGCTCGATGACCACGCGCATCGCGGATGCGGTGCTTTATACGAGGGCAGGTCCGGAAATTGGAGTGGCATCGACGAAGGCATTCACAACACAGCTGGTTTGTCTGTATCTGGTCGGCGTTCATCTGGCGATTCTTCATGGCAGATTGAAGGATGCCGAAATTCGAAAACTGCTCGAAGACCTCATATCGCTGCCGCAGAAGATGGAGGCCATTCTGGAGTCCGCAAAAGACGTCGAAGCCATTTCGAAGGATCTGTTCCGGGCGCAGGATTTTCTATTCCTCGCACGCGGACCGGATTTTCCGATCGCTCTGGAAGGCGCACTCAAGTTGAAGGAATTGTCCTATATCCACGCGGAAGGCTATCCCGCAGGCGAAATGAAACATGGACCCAATGCACTGATCGACGAAAACCTGCCGGTTGTCTTTCTGGCGGCGTACGACCGCGAGTCCAAAAATTCGCAGATCCGGTATGAGAAAGTGGTGAATAACGTCAAGGAAGTGAAATCGCGAGACGGAATTATTGTTTCCATCGGATTGGACGACGACACGGATTTACGCGAAAGTTCTGCCTATTACATCCCTATCGCTTCAACGAATGAATATCTTATGCCCATACTTGAAGTCATTCCGCTCCAGTTGCTCGCCTACCACATTGCGGTGCGCCGGGGTTGCGACATCGATCAACCTCGTAACCTCGCAAAGAGTGTTACGGTAGAATGAGGAGTGGATCTCAGCAGACTTCTCAACCCGCAGCAACTCGAAGCCGTACAAGCCACTGAAGGCCCCGTACTCATCCTGGCCGGAGCCGGTAGTGGAAAGACCCGCGTCATCACGTATCGCGTGGTGCACCTGATCGAAGGTATCGGAGTCCGTCCGGATTCCATTCTCGCAGTAACGTTCACGAACAAGGCCGCCGACCAAATGAAGTTCCGTGTGCGGAATCTTCTCCAGGGCTCTCGTTCGGGCGATCCGCTGATTTCGACGTTTCATTCCTTTTGTGTGCGATTGCTCCGGCGGGAAATTCACGAGCTCGGCTATTCGCGCGACTTCACCATCTACGACGACACCGATCAGATGCAGGTTGTGAAGGCCTCCATGAAGGATCTCAAGGTGGATGAGAAGATCGTCAGCGCCCGGACCATCCAATCCCGCATCAGCAGCGCCAAGAATCACGGGAAAACGCCCGATAAGCTGACGGAAGAATCCTGGGAACCTTCCTGGGAATTCACCGCTGCGGTATTTCGGGATTACGACAAACGGCTGAAGAAATCGAATGCCCTGGATTTTGACGACCTGCTTATCAAGTCTGTCGAGATATTCGACAAATCTCCGGAGACTGCACAGCGATACAGTGCCCGTTATCCGCACGTCATGGTGGATGAGTATCAGGATACGAATCGACAACAGTACCGGCTCGTTCGTCATCTCACCTCGATGCACTCCAACGTCTGCGTTGTCGGCGACGAAGATCAGTCCATTTACAGCTGGCGCGGCGCGGACATTCAAAACATCCTTTCGTTTGAGAAGGACTATCCCGACGTTCGCGTGATTCGGCTCGAACAGAATTACCGTTCGACGAAAACCATACTCGCCGCTGCCAGTGCTGTTGTTGCCAACAACGAAATGAGAAAGGGTAAGAGTCTGTGGACACAGAACCCTCCGGGGGAGCGGATCACGTACATGGAAGCATCGGATTCCGACGAAGAAGCCATGTTCACCGCTGAAAAGATTCTTGGTTATCAGAAGTCGAGACCGGATGCGCGCATCGCGGTACTGTATCGAACGAATTTTCTGTCGCGTGTCATGGAAGAGAAGCTGCGGCGGTACAACATGAAGTATCGGATTGCGGGCGGTTTCAGTTTCTATGAACGTGCCGAGATCAAGGACATGATCGGATACCTGACGATAGCGCTCAATCCGCAGGATTCCGTCCATGTGCTGCGTGTGATCAACTCGCCCGCGCGGGGCATTGGAAAATCCACAACGGATACGCTTCAGGATATCGCTGTCGAGCGTGAAACGTCGGTGTGGGGTGCGATACGTGTCGCCATTGATGAGCAGCGGTTTCCCACGCGGACGATTCGCGCACTGGAAAGCTTCTATCAGATGGTGGAATCGTTTATTCAGGCCGCACCGGATCTTTCAAACGCTCAGCTTCTGGAAAAGATCGTGACCGCGACGAAGTACGTCGAAATGTTGCACGAAGAAGGCACTGAAGAAGCGATGAACCGCGTCGAAAACATTCGTGAACTCCTGACAGCGGCGGAAGAAAGCCAGGAGCGCGGTGAACATCTCCGGGAGTTTCTGGATCACGCGGCGCTGGTATCGGATCAGGATTCGTATGATGAGCAGGCGCCGATCACACTGATGACTTTGCACACGGCAAAGGGCCTCGAGTTTCCGATTGTGTTCATCATGGGACTTGAAGATGGATTATTTCCTCATAGCCGTTCCATCGGTGATGCCAATCAACTGGAGGAAGAACGTCGATTGTTTTACGTTGGCATGACCCGCGCCGAAGAGAAGTTGTACTTGAGTTCGGCCCGCTTCCGGCGGTATTTCGGAAATGCGGAACAGCAGGTGTCGGAGCCATCGCGATTTCTGACGGAGATTCCTCAGGAACTCGTCGAGGATGCCGGAGAGAGTCGACGGCGTCCAACGATGCCATATCAAGGGTCGACCTACAACTCGGTGGATGCGGTAACGCGTGCCCTGGGAGGGGGGATGCGACATTCCGCTTCCGCGCCTTCCGCTGCTGCAAAGGCTGCTCCCGGCCGGAAGTCCTCCGGCGGAAAATGGACGATGGGCACGCGCATCCGGCATCCCCGGTTCGGCAACGGAACAATTCTTCGAACGGAAGGTGAAGGCGACGATTTGAAACTGACGATCAGCTTCATGTCGCACGGTCTTAAGAAAATGATCGCGAAGTACGCGGAACTGGAAGTGGTGTAGCTGTCATCCGGGATTGATGGAATCGTGCATTTTCGAAATTTTCGATTTCCCAATTCCCCGTTCATTCACAACTTCCATCCTTCCGCAATGTAGTAGAATTGCCCACTCTGATGGACACCGCACAGGAAATCGAAAAGTTCTGCCATCTCATTTACCAGAAGTCGTACGTCGCTTCGACCGATGGAAATATAAGCGTCCGTTTGCCGGACGGAACGATCATGTGCACGCCAACTCGCTGCAACAAGGGTTTTGTGAAAGCCGAAGAGATGATCGTCATCGACATGAAGGGCGAAAAGATCCGCGGAGCCCGAAAGCCGTCCAGCGAAATGGCGATGCATCTTCTCATTTATGAAATGCGTCCGGACATCATGGCGGTGGTACACGCGCATCCGGCCCATGCGACCGCATATGCGGCTGCGGGAATTCCCCTGAACAAGGCGTTGATATCCGAAGTGGTTCTGGCGCTGGGCTGCATCCCGCTTGCGGAATATGGCACGCCCGGGACCCCCGAGCTTACCGACCAGTTAAAACCGTTCGTTCAGAATTACGATGCGCTGCTCATGTCCAACCATGGGGTAGTCACCTACGGCGTGGATCTGGAAGACGCCTTCAATCGAATGGACACGGTGGAACATTTTGCAAAGATTTCCATGTACACGCGCATACTTGGACGCGAACGGCTGCTGTCTCCGGTGGATGTGGAGAAGCTCTGGGTGCAGCGGCAGAAGTATTACGGTCTCGAGGATTCAGAGGTGAAACCAAAGGACCCGATGTGTCCTATAACGGTTGGAGTATCGGATACAATCTCCGTCACTCGCGAAGAGCTCATCGATCTGATTGAGCGAGCGGTTTCGAATCTGAAATAGAAACAATAAGATGGTCACAGAAGGAGTGTTTGCATGGCACAGGTAGAGGGGCTTGGCGAGGCCTTGGGAATGATCGAAACGCGCGGTCTGGTGGCAATGATCGAAGCGAGTGACGCGATGGTGAAAGCTGCCAAGGTCAGCCTTGTCGGTTGGGAAAAGATCGGTTCCGGCTATGTCACGGCGATGGTAAGAGGCGATGTCGCTGCGGTGAAAGCCGCAACCGATGCCGGCGCAGCAGCTGCCAGACGCGTCGGAGAACTGATCAGCGTTCACGTGATACCGAGACCGCATTCCAATCTGGAAGACATTCTGCCGATCGGGAAGAGCGCGAAGTAAACGGGAGAAATCCCATTCATGATTCTTGCACGCATCATCGGGACCGTCGTGGCCACTCGAAAAGATCCTCGGCTTGAAGGAAAGAAACTTCTGATTTGCCGGCCTATGGATCCTGATGGCAATTCCGAAAAAGGTTACGTCGTTGCGGTGGATACCGTGGATGCCGGCATCGGCGAACAGGTCCTGATCGTTGCCGGAAGTTCGGCACGAATGGCATCGGGTTGCAAGGACACGCCGGTGGATTCGGCTATCGTCGGTATCGTGGATCAGATTTCGCAGGACTGAGAAGATAGTGGGCGCGCGAAATTGCCCTCCTGAGTCAGGAGGGCAGAACGACGAAGGTCGTGCGACGGGTGGTTCCAAAGCCGGTGTGTTACGGCCTGGGAACGATCCTCCGTTTTCATTCCCTTGAGGAAGCATGTATCTGGGCAAAGTGGTGGGCAACGTCGTTTGTTCGGTCCAGGACGAATCTCTAACTGGACGGAGTCTGTTGCTGGTTCAGCGATTGCCCAACGGGCCCGTTGTCGTGGCTATAGATGCGGTTGGTGCTGGCATCGGTGAAACTGTGTATATCTGCAGGGGAAAGGAAGCGTCATTTCCGTTTCTTCCCACGGAAGTCCCCACCGAAACATCGATTGTCGCGATAGTCGATCCGTCATCCAAATGATCATTGCCAGAGTTATCGATAACATCGTCGCCACGCGAAAGCACCAGTCCCATGTGGCGCGGAAGATTCTTCTGCTTCAGCCGCTGGATCTCGAAGGGCAGGACAATGGCGATCCCATCGTTGCACTGGATGCCGTATCCGCCGGTATCGGCGATCGTGTCCTGGTGGTTCAGGAGGGATTTTCGGCGATGACCTCCGTGGGCCGCCCTAATTCTCCAATCGACGCCTCCGTCATTGGAGTCATCGATCTGGTGGAGCTGGCTTGATCGCTCACCTTCGCGGGAAACTTATCGAAAAGGCTCCCTCGCGTCTCGTCGTAGAGGCGAACGGTGTGGGCTACGAGATCTTCGTTCCGTTGAGTACGTTCACGGTAATGCCCGGCGAGGGCGTGGAAGTTTCGCTCGACATCCATACTCATGTCCGCGAAGACATCATGGCGCTCTACGGGTTTTCTTCCAAACAGGAGCGAGCGGTATTTGAGCGGCTCATCGGTGTTTCCGGAATCGGACCGCGTCTGGCAATAACAATACTTTCCGGAGGATCCGTGGAAGGCCTCGTTGGAGCAATCCGCAAAGGCGATCTCGCCCGCCTGACTGCGATTCCCGGTGTTGGAAAGAAGACCGCCGAGCGCATCGTCGTGGAACTTCGAGATAAACTTGCGGAGTTTGCCGAAGGACCGGCGAAATCGACCGTAGAAATGGACGTGATTTCCGCGCTCGAAAATCTGGGTTATCCGCATCCGATAGCGGAAGCGGCCATTCGCCGTGCAACGGAAGGTGAAACGGACGTGGCGTTTGATGTGTTGTTCAAAAGAAGTCTTCAGATTCTGACGAAAGGCTAATGGGGGAAATGCGGGATCGCGTCGTTGCCGGGTCGATGACGGATGATGAAGCGCCGTTTGAGCAATCGCTCCGTCCGAAGCTTCTATCCGAATACGTCGGCCAGCAGAACGTCAAAGACAATCTGGACGTCGCGATCCAGGCGGCGAGGCAGCGTAAAGAATCTTTGGATCACATCCTGCTTTATGGTCCTCCAGGACTGGGAAAGACGACGCTGGCTTCGGTCATTGCCAATGAAATGGGCGCGAAGTTTCGGGCAACGGCCGGACCCCTGATCCAGCTGAAGGGCGACCTGACTGCGATTCTTACCAATCTGGAAGACGGAGATGTGCTGTTCATCGACGAAATCCATCGCCTTCAGCCGAACATCGAAGAGATCCTGTATCCGGCAATGGAGGACTACAAACTCGACATCATCATCGGTCAGGGACCAAGCGCGAGAACGCACCGCCTGGACCTGCACCGATTTACCTTAATTGGAGCCACGACGCGCGCCGGCCTGATCACAGCGCCACTGCGCTCCAGATTCGGGATGGTCCATCGCCTCGATTTCTACACGATTCCGGATCTGGAATTCATCATTCGCCGCTCGTCGGAAATCCTGAAGGCGGAGATCACGACGGAAGGTTGTCGTGAAATTGCGAAGCGATGCCGAGGTACACCGCGAGTCGCCAATCGCCTTCTGAAGCGGTTACGCGATTTCGCTCAGGTGAAGGGCGACGGTCGAATCACGGCAGAAATGGCGACGAGCGCTCTGAAGCTTCTCGACATCGACGAACACGGCTTCGATGAAATCGATCGGAAACTGCTGCGCGCCATTATCGAACGGTTCGATGGAGGCCCCGTTGGCGTCAGCACAATTGCGGCCGTGCTCAGCGAGGAAGTCGATGCGATCGAAGACATCTACGAGCCGTTTCTGCTCCAGATTGGCTTTCTTCAGCGCACGCCGCGTGGCCGCGTCGCGACAAGGCTGGCATACGAGCATCTGGGAATTCCGTATAAAGCTCCACCGTCTTCTTTGTTCTAAAGGAGAGAAGCATGACTCTGGTGTGGACTCATCTGGTAACGTCGGGAGCGCCGGTGTTGGAAAAAATACTGCGTGCTGTCGTCGTTTATGTATTTCTCATCGTCGGCCTTCGACTTTCCGGCAAGCGCGAACTCGCGCAGCTGAATCCGTTCGATCTTGTGGTGCTGCTGACGCTGTCGAACACCGTGCAGAACGCGATTATCGGTGATGACAATTCGCTGCTGGGCGGCCTGATCGGTGCGACGGCGCTGCTCGTGGTGAATTACCTCGTCGTTCGTTTCATGTTCTTCCATCCGAAAATGGAACAAGCCATTGAAGGTCAGCCTGTGTGCCTCATCGAGGCCGGCAAAATCTGTGAAGACAAGCTTCGTCAAGAACTCGTCAACGTTTCTGAACTGAGGTCTGCAGCCCACCGCCAGGGATTTGAAACGTTGAACGACGTCGAATCGGCCGTGCTCGAGCCGGGGGGTGCTTTTTCGTTTACGAGAAAGGAAGCCACCATTGAGGCACTACGCTATCGGGAAGTACTGGCTCGCCTGGATCACCTATCCGAGGAAATCAAATCTCTTCGGAAATAGTGCAGAGAAGCTGTTCCATTACGGAAAAGTTACGTCCAGATCCACATCGGCTTCGCCCAGGTGAACGGTTAGATGCAGGGCATCTTCGCGGGAGCGCTCCACGGCCAGGTCGTATGTGCCCGGCAGCAGGCCCGGAATATGGAACAGACCTTCGTTGTCGATTGGAAACGCGGCGCTGTTCGCCCCAGAGAGGGTTACCGAGCCTCCAAGTAGCGGATGTTTGGCGGAGTCCACGACTCGGCCTCGAATGGATACCAGGGGTACCACTGTTCCGCGAGGAGGCGTCTCTGCCGGAAATTGGATCTCTTTAGGCAAGACAACAGTATCTTCGACGACGACGTCATTCAGATCCTGGTCCCCAACCACAATGGACGCTGCCAGACTCCGCACCGGCTCGACAAGTTTGTTCTGCAACAGTACGACGTGACGGCCGGGCATAACGCCGCGACATTCGAACGATCCATCCGCAAACAAAATAGTGGAACTTCCATCCATCGAGAGTTCCCAGGTTCCTCGATTGGGAGCTTTCCCTTGAACCCGCACTCCCGATGGCGAGTTGGAGGCAGCGCCAGTCAAAGTGACTTCCAGTGGAATCATCGGCCCGCCCGCGCCATAAGCGATTCGCACTTTGTCCTGCATGGCTCCCGGAAGGGCCGCTCCATAGACCGGTATCTCCGCCTGTATGAAATTCTTCGCTGTGACTTTCAGAGTATTGTTCAAAATATTCACGCCGTCCTGAACCATCGATTTCACAGTGTAACCAGCGGGAAGATTTTCGATCGTCACTCGATATTCGTATCCAGGCAGAGAATTCGGTACCGGGATATTCAGGATTGAAGCGTTCAGCGGCGATTCGGACATTGCTCCGTCCTTCGTGCGGGTGAATCGAAGCGTTACGGATTTGCCGTTTGCAAATACCGGTTGTTTTGCGTCACCTTCCATCCGAACCTGGACCGGCAAGGTCAATCCCGCCACATCGCTCACGTCTGTTGCAGAGTCCGGAGGCCGGATGCTGGCATCGTCCATCGTGATATCGATGTTCGCCACCACGGCTGAAGCAGCAACAGAAACGCTGGTACCTTTCGACACATCCAGGGTTGAAGGATAGTAGGTTGGAAGGTTCACCCTCCCGGCGGCGATAATGTAGGATCCTGGTGGAATGTTCTCCAGGCGATAGCGTCCCTGTTCGTCTGTCTGCGCCAGGCTGGAAGTGGAAATTTCCGCGGTTGCATCCGCGGAGTTCGAAGCCCGGGACAGTGCCGAGACGCGAACTCCAGATGCAGGGGTTCCTGAGGAGGTTCTAACGATTCCAGTGACGGTGCCAGAATCCTTTGGAGTCTGAATAATTCCCTGAGCGAATAAAATGAAACCGAGTAGAACTGCTTTCATGAAATCTTCCGGGAGACCGCGACCTCAGTCTTAAATCGTAGCGGAAGAAGCTACGATTTCACAAACTTCAGCACGCCTTTTGTCACATCACCGACAAAGATTTCGCCTTTTGAATTCACTGCCACGTTGTGGGCTTCCCCAAACTCTCCCATTTTCCCGTAAACGGAAAGCACCTTGCCGTCGAGATCGAGTTTGAGGATCTGGCCGGTGAACCCGTTCACCATCGTGACCCCGTCCTTGCCGATATCGAAACTGCAGGGAAGTCCCGCGTACTTCATCTGCCGGACGAAGGTTCCATCCTGATCGAAAACCTGGATCCTGGAATTCTCCCGGTCCGCCACCCACACAAACCCCTTGGCATCGATTGCGATTCCGTGAGCCACCTGAAATTTTCCAGGATCGGTTCCCTTCCCTCCCCAGGATTTGATGAACTTACCGGTCTTATCGAACTTGAGCACGCGCGGATCGCCATTGGCGCCTGGAGTGTGACCCTCGGCCAGGAAGACGTCTCCGTTACGGCCGAATGCAACGTCATTGGGTTCGCGCAGAAGGCGTGTGCCGGCTGCTTCGTTCCAGTCGCCCGCCATTCCCTTCGTACCCAGCGTCAGCAGCACCTGGCCCTGTGGGCTCAGTTTCACGACGGTGTGACTGCTTCCATCAGAAATCCAGATGTTGCCGTCCGAATCCAGGTGTATGCCATGAGGACGATTGCCGAACAGGCCTTCACCAAATGAACGGATGTATTTTCCGTTCTCGTCGAATTCCACGACCGGTTGCGTATTGAATCCGTTGCCGGGTCTGCTGATGACCCAGAGGTGACCTTTGGAATCAAATTCCAGATCGCCGGGGAAGCCCATTGCAGTGCCGGCCGGAAACGTGAGCGGATTGGCTGCCGGTGTCAGATCGAGCGCCGGTCCCTCCTGCGGAATCAGCAGCGACGGATCCGACGGCCGCTGGGAAAGAAGAACAACCGAACAGGCCAACAGCAATGCAATGACGGCAAGTGCTTTTTTCATGCGGTGGATTCTACTTCCGGCATGGGACGAATGACAAGAAAACAGGGACCTTTGTCTCCGCCTTGTCCGCGCGGTCTTTGAACAATGCCATTGCCCTGCTGGACAGACGGGGTGGTTGTTCAAACTCGAACAAGTCATTTGAACATCCCGTCCGCTACCTACATTGTCGATGCTTCGCGACGATTTTCGATGTCGCAGCCACCTGTCCAAAGGGACAATGGAACCCGCAATTCAGTGAAAGCTTCTATGACTCTTCGCGCAAACCTGGCACGCGTGCGCGGTCATCGACCGCATCCAGCATGGAGGCATTCCCATCCCGGAGTTTTTAGGCGAAGCCCTCGTGTTTGCTGGTATATTCTCTGCCGCAAAGGAAGGTCATCATGGAATCACTCACACGCAGAGACTTTATGGCGATGGCGGCCGCAGTGCCGTTGATTCAGGCGCCGGCAGGCCGGCCCGCAGCGGGGCCGGGATCAGGCGGGATGTTTGTATCGATCCATGGAGCCAGCGTCACCAAATCCGACTTCAGGGCTGGAATCGAAGGTATCGCCAAAGCTGGCGTGAAGGCAGTGGAACCGGAAGTCGCGAAGGTGCAGCAATTCGCTCAACTGCCGGGTGAGTCCCTCATGAGCGCGAAGAAGTTGCTGGACGATCTGGGACTGAAAGCGGTTTCCACAAGCAATCATCTTGGATTACCGGACGCGGCGGCAGCACAGGTGGCGAACATGATCGAGTCCCTCAAACCGAAACTGGAAGTGGCCCAGGCGATCGGTGCGGATCGAATTGTGTGTCCTTCCACCGGATCGGGTACCAAGACCGCAGACGATTACAAAAGGGCCGTCGACACCATGCGCCAGGCGGGAGACGTCGCAAAGCCGTACGGCGTGCTGCTGATGATCGAGTTCGCACGAACATCGACTCTCATTGGCTCGCTTGCGACATGTCTGAAAGTCGTGCGCGAAGCCAATCACCCCAATGTCCGTGCGATGATGGATACGTTTCATTTCTGGGGCGGAATCAGCAAGTTTGAAGACCTGGAATTGCTGAAGGACGGAGAACTTGCCCACCTTCATTTCGAAGACATTCCGGATGATCCGCCGAGAGAAGGCCAGGGACAACCGAACCGCGTATTTCCGGGCGATGGGATTGTTCCGTTGAAGCGCATTGTTCAATTGCTGAAGCAGAAGAAATATTCCGGACCCGCGTCCCTCGAAATGTTCCAGGGTCAGAGCGCACTGATTGGAAACCTGAGTCCGTATGAAGTCGCAATGAAAGCCCGCATGGCGATCGAACCGATCATTTCCTGACGCGCCTGAAATCGGGGATGGGATGAGTGTTTACTACGGATCCACCGGGTGATAAAAGGTGGGTGGCAACTCATCAAGTTTGGATATACTACAACGTTGTAAAACTGGATTTCCCGCATGATCTCATTAGGAGGAGTTGGTATGAAAACAGCTACCCGTTCCCGGGTGCGCACAGTGTTGATGCGTTCGACGCTGCTGAGCCTGGTGTTGATTGCAGGTTATGCAATCTACCCGCTGACCGCGCTGCAGCAGAACACGACGTTCAATGGATATATTTCCGGTACCGTGCGAAGCACGGCTGGCCCTGAAGCTGGCGTTTGGGTAATCGCCGAAACCAGCGATTTGCCGACGCATTTTATCAAAGAGGTCGTCACCGACGATCAGGGTCGCTACATGCTTCCCGAATTGCCTACGGCAAACTACAGCGTCTGGGTCCGCGGATATGGATTGGCTGACTCCAAACCCGTTATGGCGAAATCCAACACGGCAAACAACGCGCCTCCATTGAATCTCACAGCGGTGGTCGCGAAGGATGCTGTGGAAGCCGCAAAAGTCTATCCGGGAAATTACTGGATGCAGATGCTGGAACCTCCCAAAGCGTCGGCATTCCCGATCGGAACGGGCCAGTCGCAGCAAAGCCTTGAAGGTTGGATGCACAACTTCAAATCGAGCTGCAATTTCTGCCATCAGCTGGGCAACCCGATCACACGTACATTGGATCACGTTTACAAAGCGAAGCCCGAACTCAAGACGTCTGTCGAAGCATGGGACTATCGCCTGCAAACGGGCGTGCGCGGCAGCGGAATGAGCGGCGCGGCAAACGCATTGAATCGCCCATTCGCACTCAAGATGTTCGCGGACTGGACGGATCGCATCGCCAAGGGCGAAACTCCGGCAGTGAAGCCGCCTCGTCCGACGGGGATTGAGCGTAATGTGGTCGTCACTCTCTGGGATTGGGGTACGGACCATTCCTTCATGCACGATCAGGTCTCAACCAGCAAACAGAATCCGAAATTGAATGGCGGCGGCAACCTGTATGCGGTGTCCGCGGGCCACGGAACTCTGGTGGTGCTGAATCCGAAGACAAACCAGACGAATGAGATCGAAATTCCGACAAGGGAAGATCGATCCACCATCGGTTCGCGATTCCCTCCTCCGAATCCTCCTTCGCTGTGGTGGGGAGATGCGCACCTGTGGAACGGTCCGACGTATGATCCGTCCGACCCACACAACCCGATGATCGATGACAAGGGCCGCGTGTGGTTGACTTCCAAGATTCGGAGCAGGGCGCCAGCATGGTGCTCGGATGCAACACTCAACAAGTCTGCTGCCTACTACCCTCTGAGTGGTGGTGGACGTCAGGCTTCCTATTACGACCCCAAGACCCAGAAGTTCCAACTCATCGAAACCTGTTACAGCACGCACCATCTGCAATTCGACAACGACGCGGACTCGACCGTGTATTTTAACGAGCTCAGCGGCCCGATTTTCGGATGGATCGATACCAAGGTTTACGATCAGACACTTGCGGCGACAAAAGATGAAATCAAGGCGGAGCAGGCTTCCGTGGGCTGGTGCCCGCAGGCCATCGACACCAATGGCGATGGAAAGATCACCAAGCCCTGGCAGACCGCGCCACGCAATGGTTTTGATAACCAGTTGTATGTAACCGACACCGCTGGTGGCGGAGGCGGAACTGCCGCTGCAGCCGCACGTGGTGCCGCCGTACCTGCGCCAGCAGCACCAGCCGCGCCCGCAGCCGGAGCGCCTCCTGCCGGAGCTGCCCCTGCCGGTGCACCCGCCGGACGTGGAGCCGCAGGTGGCGGTGGTGGTGGACGAGGTGGTGGACGTGGCGGGCAAGCCGCTGCTCCCGCAGCTCCTGTTGCATTCAACCCGCAATTGGACACACTTCTGGCCAACGGCGGATACAGTCTGTATTCATTGATTGCGAGTCCCGCGGATGACTCCGTCTGGGGCGTTGCCGAGACTTTCCCGGGCTATCTGATCCGGTTACGTCGCGGCAACAATCCTCCGGAAAGCTGCCTGACTCAGATCTTCAAGGTGCCGTCCCCCGGTCTCGACCCTCGCGGTGTCGATATCGACAGCAATGGCGTGGTCTGGACCGCTCTGGCGGCAAGCAGCCATCTGGCAAGCTTCGATGTTCGAAAGTGCAAGAACCTGAATGGAACGCCGGAGGAAAAACTGGCGGGTACCCTCTGTCCGGAAGGTTGGGCACTGTATCAAACCACCGGCCCGAAATTCCAGGGCACGAATATTCCGACGGAATTCCATTACTTCAACTGGACGGACCAGCAAGGCGCTTCGGGATTCCCTCCCAATACGCCCATGGCCACCGGATCCAACTCCGACTCGATTCTGGTCCTGACTTCCCAGCAGGGTGCGGGAACCTGGGTCACGATGCGCGTTCCATTCCCCCTCGGGTTCTATGCCCGCGGACTGGATGCCCGTATTGATGATCCAAACGCTCCGGCTGGATTCGCAGGCTGGAAGAACCGCGCCGTGTGGTCCAACTATGGAACCCACTTCGTGTGGCACATCGAAGGCGGAAAAGGTACCAAGGGCAAGGAAGTCAAATTCCAGGTCCGGCCTAATCCTCTGGCCCGTTAAGTCCGCGTAAACGAAAAACCTCGGATGGTACGGATTTCAATCCGTACCATCCGGGGTTTTTTTTGTATTCACTCCTGCTGGCCAGGCCGGCTAACCAATCTCGATCCAACTCCCTTGCTTTCCCGCCAAACACTTTCACCTCACCGTCGTCTTCGCCTATACTTTCCTCACTGAGGAGGATTCCCTGTGACCTCGATTGTATTGGCGTTGATGCTATTGTTTCAGCGCACTCCGTACATTCCGCCGGGAGCCGTGGAAGGAATGCTCCGATCTATTGACGGCGCTCCCGCATCCGCAGTTCGTGTGGCCGCGATTCCCGTGCCGAAGGGCAATGGGACACCGGACGACAATCTCAATTACTTTGAATTGGTGCCTGCAACCAACACCACGCTGACCGACAACGAGGGGCATTTCGCGATGATGGACCTTGCCCCGGGCCGTTACTACATCATCGCTGGAGCAAAGGGATTCGGAACCTGGTTTCCGGGTACGACGGACTTGCGCAAGGCAACGATCGTCAACGTCGTTTCCAACGAAATCACCGGCGATTTGGATTTCTCGCTGATGCAGAAATTTGGTGCAAAGCTCAGCGGCAGCGTCAAGGCGGACATGGCCTTGCTTGGACCGCGAACCGCCACGCTGGTCGGGGGAAAGCTCGAGGATCTCATTGAAGTCCCGGTCAAGCCGGACGGCAGCTATGAGTTTGGATACGTTCCACCCGGCAACTACCTCGTTCAGATGTATCCTCCGACGTCCGGCATGCCTGCGAGAAGGGTAACGGTGGGCAATGAGAGTGTCACCGGAGTGGAACTGGTTCCCCTTCCAACACAGACGGTGACTGGCCGCATCGTGACAAAGAGAGGTCCGCTTCCGGTCGGCTATCTCGGCTTCCAGACCGAAGAGACCTACGTGGATTCCACCATTCACCCCGATGGCACATTCACGGTTCAACTTCATGCCGCGACGCACGAACCTGTCATGGCAGGGCTTCCTGTCGGTTACTCCATCGCGTCGGTGCGTATCGGTTCGATGGACGTGACAAAAGGCATCACCGTTGGAAAATCCGACATATCCGATGTTGTGATTACCCTCGATACACCTCAGCAACTCGCAGCGATTAAAGGCAAGGTTTCCGGATTGGCAGCCTCTCGATATGCGACAACCCGTGTCGAAATCAAGGGACCGATCACGATCATCGGATCCATGCAAACCAATATTCGCGACGATGGGACTTTCGAATTCCCTGCAGTTACTCCCGGCAGCTACACGCTAAGCCTGACTTCGGTGCCGGAGTTTACGCCACTGACCTTGAATCTCGACAGCACGGATACCGCCAACGTTTCAGTGGTCGTACCCAGCCGCTGATAACGAAAGTTTCGAGCTGACACAAGACTTCGCACGGTCGGAGTTCGCGCCCTCGCAACTTCCGATCAAGCCGCCCACCTGGGATCTCGACGACGCTCTCCCAGGGGTGTTCTGCCAAACAGCACATGGACAATGGCACGACCAAGAAGTCGAAGGACCCTGAACCGGAGGCTGCAGCTCGTAAGGACTTATCGCTTCGGAAAGGCAGCGCGTCCCGGAAACGTCGCATCCGCGCCGAGCTCTTCATTGATGCGCAGAAGCTGATTGTATTTGGCGACGCGATCCGTGCGCGACATCGATCCGGTCTTGATCTGTCCGGCATTGGTGGCCACGGCGAGATCGGCAATCAGTGTGTCTTCGCTTTCGCCGGACCGGTGAGAAATCACAACACCGTAGGATGCCTTGCGCGCCATTTCAATCGTATCCAGCGTTTCGCTGATCGTGCCAATCTGATTTACTTTGACCAGGATCGCGTTCGCGATTCCCTTGCTCATTCCCATTGCCAGCCGTTCCGTGTTGGTCACAAAGAGATCGTCCCCGACAAGCTGCACTTTGCGTCCCAGCTCGCGAGTCAGCATCGTCCAGCCGTCCCAGTCGTCTTCCGCCAGGCCATCTTCGATGGAAACGATCGGATACTGTGAGCACCACTTCGAATAAAGCTCGATGAGATCTGCTGCGGAGTTGACGGACTGATCGGACTTCTTGAGAATGTATTTCCCCTTCTTATCGTAAAACTCGCTGGCCGCCACATCGAGTGCGATGGCCACATCGTCTCCGGGCTTGTATCCCGCGTTCTCGATCGCTTTCATGATGACTTCGATCGCCACGGGTACCGATTTCAGGTTCGGAGCAAATCCTCCTTCATCACCCACCGACGTGGCGTACCCTCCATCGTGAAGAATCGATTTCAATGCGTGAAATACTTCGGCGCCCATGCGCACGGCGTCGGGAAAATTCGGCGCGCCCACCGGCATGATCATGAATTCCTGAAAGTCGATGGTGTTATCCGCATGAGCACCGCCATTCACGATGTTCATCATTGGCACGGGAAGAACGCTGGCATTCACGCCGCCGATGTAGCGGTAAAGTGGCAGGCCGTGCGACACCGCACCAGCCCGTGCGACCGCCATCGAAACCCCAAGCATGGCATTGGCGCCTAGTTTGGATTTATTTTTCGTCCCGTCCATCGCGAGCATGGTCTGATCGACGCGAGATTGGTTGGTGGCATCCTGTCCCTGGAGGGCCGGCGCGATTTTCAAATTCACGTTCTGAACGGCCTTGAGAACGCCCATGCCACCGTAGCGCGTCTTGTCGCCATCGCGAAGTTCCAGTGCTTCGTGCTCTCCAGTGGAGGCTCCTGACGGAACAATCGCCCGGCCCAGCGCTCCGTTTTGAAGAATGCAGTCCACTTCGACGGTGGGATTGCCCCGTGAATCCAGAACTTCTCTCGCTTTGATCTCTCGAATTTGCATCTGTGCCTCTTTCTTCCTTAGTCGTTAGCGATCAGGATCACTCTCGCTGGTGCGCCGTCTCCACTGTGGAGATTGAGAGGAAGCGCCACCAACTGGTAAGTGCCGGGCGCGATGCGGCTGAGATTCAGTCCCTCAATGATGATGATATTTCGCGGAAGCAGCACAAAGTGTGTGGGATGTTTTTCAGATTTATAGGGATCGATCGACAGGTAGTCGATTCCAACCAGTCGCACGCCCTGCTCCACCAGGAATTCCGCGGCATCCGGTTCGAGGTAGACGAACTTCTCGTAGAAAGTGCCATCGTTCCAATGGTCGGAATTATCGGTCTTGAAAAGCACGCGCTCCACGTGAGTCCAATTCAGCGACACGAGGTGTTGCCGTTGAATTGAAGGGACGCCTTGAATCTGGACGACCGTCGCCGGCCCGACCAGTTCGTTGAGAGAAATCTCTTCCAGCCTCCGACCGCCTTCGACGAAATGAAACGGCGCATCGATGTGGGTGCCGGTGTGCGATCCCATTTCGATCCTTGTGACCTGGACGGTGTGCGCCTTATCGCGAGACAGGTGACCTTGAGTCGTGAGCTTTAAAGGCGGATCCGACGGCCAGACCGGCATTCCATTCGCAATCGGTACCGACACGTCGTATATCATTTACAGATTCTACCAATGGAAATTGAGGACGCGGCCCTAATTTCCGAGGTCCTTATACCAGATCAACTGCACCTCATCCGGAAACTCGCGATAGGCGTGCGGGTGAATCGCAGACAGGACGCATCCCTGCTTCGCATAAAACTGGCAAGCCGGCACATTGATGTTCTGAGTTTCAACCTTCAATTGTCTGCAGCCTCTCGCCGTCGACCACACTTCCGCGGCTTTGAAGAGTGCAGTGCCGACGCCTCTACCTCGCATCTGTGGTGCAACTCGAATGTCCCACAACACTGCAATATCGCGGTGATTTTCCAGCATGTCCATTCCTGGAGTATCGAACGCTATGGCGACACCACCGATGCGTAAACCTTCCGAGCGCGCAACGAGGAATCCCCAATTCGACAGATCGAAGGATCCGGCCCACTGCTGCGGATTCTCAAGTGCGTCGTAGTCCTTTAGATACGGAGCCTCGATAGATCGCTTCGATAAGCTGAAACCACCAGGCGGGTTTTCGATGGTCGACACCTGAAAAATTTCACGCACTTCAAGGGACATCGGGATTCGCGCATAATCTCCAAGGCTTTCGGGCGATTCTTCTGTAATTGCGATGTTCACCGGATCGCTGTTCAGGCCCGCCCGGCGGTGTGCTGTGCAAGCCGAGTTTTCACCAGCTTTCGAACCAGTGCCGCTGGCAAAGGACTGTCCGCTGGAAACCGGACTGTTCCTTTGCTGGTACTGTAACCCTGGAGCTCGTTTTGATGGACTTCGATGGGAAGTGCACCTGGATAGAAAGAGCAGTGCGCCGCACCCGCCCCGAATGCCACAAGCAGCTTTCCGTTCAGCCGGAATGCGGGGACACCATAGTTGATGCACTCTTCCGCTTTGGGTACCGTCGCGTGAATGGTCCTTCGGAGCTTTTCGAGCGCCGCGCGCTTGTCGGCGCTTAGGTGTGTAAGAAATTCGTCGATGGTTTTCGGCTTAGACGCCATGCTTTGACTCCTCCGCCTGGAATAGCTGAAAGACGTTACCATCAGGGTCGTGGCCATCACATGTCGTGGCCGCGTCGTTACTCCACTCGCGATCAGGTCCATTCATGAACCCGCCCAACTCGGATGCGGTCTGTCGAGCACGTGAAAGGTCTCTGACCCGAAACGACAACTTGATTGCAGCATTTTCGCGAACAAACGGGGGCGTGGTGATCACGATGCTCTTCGCGTACGACTCGGGGATTTGATGCACCGTGAGACGGAACCCTTCGATGTCGAGAACGACATGATCGGAGGCTGTCTTGACAGGGTGCATTCCAACGACTTGTTCGTAGAAATGTGCCAACTTTCGAAGATTGACCGTGAACAGCACTGCGCCGGCATGATGGCTACCCATGACTTTTCCTACGCCTTTCTAACTCTGATGGTGATGTACGGATGCGATCCAGAATATGCGCTTTCCAATGTTCCGGGCTATCCCACCCGTTCAATACGAGATCCGACGTCGTCCGATGCCTGTAGGCGTCAAGGTACGGGTACCTGGCCTTTTCGATGTAATGAGCCATTTCATCTCTCAAAACACTCAGTCTCTCCGCGGCGGATGAGTCCGAACCCATCGTGTGGTCTCTCAGAATTCGGCGAGCCATGGCGATATCCAGCGGAGTATCGATGAAGATGGACAGGTCGATTACATCGCGAAATTGTGGATGATCTCGACCGAACGGATAATCCAACACGACGTAATGGATTTGTTCGTCACTCATTGCAAGGCGAACAGCGTCTCGCATGCCCGGACTGTCAAATTCCAGCAGGTTCGCGCCACGTTTCGACCATTCGAAGAGGTCCTCGGGATGGACGTTCGTCTCATCGAAGTCATCAAAGCAGAACATTGCAGCGGGCAGTGAGCTCGCCAGGAGCCTGGCTAGTGTTGTCTTACCGCCACCGGACACAGCATTGACGGCGATCACATACGGCCTCGTCATGTGTCAGCTACTCGGATAGAGCTTGCGCATCTTCTCTACCGACTTCGTGACAAGTTCGCTCAGCAGGTCCCTGTTTACATCGTCGAGCTTGTTGATGTACAGGCATCCTTTTCCCAGTTTGTGTTTGCCGAGCTTCGACAGCAGCTTCTTGTCTTCCAGGCCCGGCCCCAGATACAACACGAGGCTCTGCTTGCGAGGGGAGAAGCCGGTAATTGGCATGTCTCCTTCGTGGCCGCTGGCGTACTTGTAGTGATACTGGTCAAAACCCACGATGGTCGGCCCCCACATTTTCGCGGGCTTCCCCGTCACTTTCTTCATCAGGGCGGAGAGTTCATGCCCATCCTTGCGCCGTTGTTCATTTTCGACTTTATCGATGAATGCTGCAGGACTGACCTCCGTCGGCTTGGTTTTGATTTCCGCCACTGGACTTCCTCACTTTCTCACCAAATTGGGGTGTTGCTATTCCTGACTGCTTCGTAATAGTGGTTCTCGCCTTCGTCCTCGTACTCGCGCGCTACGGCCAGGCCCACCGCGGAAAGCTGACTTCGGTATTCTCCGGCTCCCAGCGATCGTGACTCCAATCCCGTCATGGCATCAGTCCATACCTCTGGTTCAGGTGGCGACGTGAACAGCAGCCGACCACCGGGGACCAGGATGTCGGCAAACCTCTGGATAAGGTGACGCTGTTGTTCTGGCAGCAGCAGGAATATCAGTCCCCAGCTGAGGACAGCGTCAAACCTCCGAATGAAGAACAGAGAGTCCTGGACGGATTCGCAAGCGACAGGAATCCCGGGAAAGTTACGCCGGAATGCATTCACCATGGATGGCGCTGCATCAATGGCGTAGACCTTCAGATTTTGGGCGACCAGTTCTCTCGTTATCGGAAGTCCCGACCCGCAGCCCAAATCAACGACAGCGGCTCCAGGCGGCAGTGCGCGGGCCCATTCCCGAACCTGCCTCGCACCAACGCCGGTCACAGGCGCACGGCCCCGCCCTGCAAGAAACTCCGCAGCTATTCCTTCATACCCGTGGGATGGGTCGATCATCGATAGCAACCCTCTCCCGGCCGTTTGCATGGGACTACGTGTCTTTTCTTCTCATCCATACATTCGAATCTCGCGCACCATGATAGATCGCATAAAGAACCTCGCAGGAAACCTCTCAATCAACGCGCGCCTCATCCGGGATGAATGACCGGATACCAGTTCGGCTACACTTATAAATCTTTTGGAGGAAGTCGTCGTCCATCTCGCGATTCATTTCGTCGGACGACCAGATAGCGTGTTGCGGGTCGATACTCACAACACAATCACTCCGAAACCCAATCAATCGACTTGAGCACATCATGATCATCGAACGATAGAATCGCTTTATTCCCTGCCGGGATCCTACGGTCCGTGTCGTATAGCCAATCACGCTTTGTAAAAGTCGGGTAGCAGCCGGGTCCCAGGCACGTGGGTGGACCGAGTGCCAATTCGACATCCTTCATGGTAGGTGCTACGTTCCGAAAGTTGGGGTCGAGCAGGTCGATCATCTCCAAAAATGCATAATACGAATGGTCCTTGAACCAACGCTGCCGCACGCTTTCTTCAACCGTAATTGATGCCTCAGGAACCGCCGGCGTCTTCTCATCCATGGATTTTTCCTTTTTAGCTGCGCTCTCCAAATGAGGATCTGTTTGCTCTTGCCGTTCGCATGAGAAACTCAGAGCCAGAAGTACCAATACAACCAACCTCCGTATCGTCATGACAACTCCTTATCAAAGGCGCGTCCGAAATCACGGCCGCGGTCAAACGAGGCATCCGCCAACATCGCATTCACCCTTGGGCCTGGTATCCCTGTCGGGACATCACCCCGGTCGGGACCTCACACGCCTAATCCGTGATGCATGAAATGTGCGAAGAAGGCTAACAACACATTCGCGGATTTTATATCGCGAAATTAATCGCTTCAATCGGAAGGGCTCCGCAAGTTTTTTGGCGGGATGTCGCGCATATGATCGCAGCTCGCTCGGTCCCACCGCGATTCAAGACGATGGTGGAATCGAAGAGATTCCTTCAGGAAATTGCGCTTCTCAGCGCCAGTTCGATTTGAGCGACGTGGTGCGCGTTGTGATTCGCGACCCGATCGAATTCGGATTTCAATGTTCGAATTCCGTCTTCGCTGTGAACGAACTCGCGGCTTCCATCGATTTCATAATGCAGTCGAGCCTGATGAATGACGCAGGCACGAACGGCGGCATACATGTTTCGCGATAGCTCCAGGGGCAGCTCGGAATAATTCAGGCCCTTGACCCACGCGTCCTGATTGAATGCCCACTGAACTTGTCCGGGCTCGCACAGCACGCGCCGAACGCGGTCATACAGCACCGTTTCCGTGTCGGCGATGTGATGCAGGATGGTGCGGACCGACCATTTCCCAGGGGCATATGTGCGTTCCAGTTCCTCGTCTCTCAACTCAAAAAGTGGAAGCGTTCGCTCCCTCGTGGATTCGAGTTTTGTGATGATTTCCATGCCCAATTGTTACATGAGTTCATGCTTTCCCTCGTAGCGCTTGACCTGAGTTGCCCACTGTAATTTAATGTTCATGCCTCTTTGCGGACTTCTCCTTAAGACCCCGTGCCCACGGAGTGGTCAGGAATTTTCATGACACAATTACCCGCTTTGATTGAGCGCGCGGCGCCACGCGATGCGGACCGCGATACTGCGCCTGTCGTGCGCATTCAGAAGATGATATTTGCCGAAGCGGCATCTCTCGGTGCGAGCGACGTTCACATTGAGCCGGGCCGCACCGGTACCCGAGTTCGATATCGCGTGAACGGGCTGCTGCAGCAAACCACCGATCTGCCGCGATGGATCCACGACAACCTTGCCGTCCGAATCAAAGTTCTCGCGAACCTCGACGTTGCCGACCGCCGCGTGCCTCAGGACGGGCACATCAGTGCCGAAGCCACCGGGGGGGACGACTTCCGAGTGTCCACCGTACCCACTCGCTGGGGGGAAAAGATCGTCATTCGACTGCTCAAGCGCGCGCGGGCCGCGATGTCGCTGACCGAACTGGGCATTCCTCGTCCCGTCGAAGAGAAACTTCAGGCATGGATTCACCGGTCGCAGGGCATTCTTTTCGTTGTCGGCCCCACCGGTAGCGGCAAAACCACGACGCTCTACGCCCTCATCAACGAGCTTCGGGATGAACCACTCAACATCGTCACCATCGAAGACCCCATCGAATACGAAATCGATCGCATCACCCAGATTCAGATCAACGAGAAGTCCGGCCTCACGTTTGCACGCGTGTTGCGCGCCATTTTGCGTCAGGACCCGGACGTCATTCTCGTTGGCGAAATCCGCGACGCGGAAACCGCAAAAACTGCCGTGCATGCCGCGATGACCGGGCATCTGGTGTTGTCCACCCTCCACGCAACGGATACTGTTTCCGCCATGTCGCGCCTCAGCGAACTTGGAATCGATCGATCCCTCGCTGCCGGTGTCATTCTCGGCGTCATTGCTCAGCGCCTGGTTCGACTGAATTGCGAACGATGTTCGGAGCCGGAATATCCGCGAGCCGTTTTCCTGGATTGTCTGGGCATCGCCCATCAGGATCAGGGCCGCCTTCGTCACAGTACCGGTTGTGTGGAGTGTCACTTCACGGGCACCCACGGCCGTACCGGTCTCTACGAACTTCTGGAAGTTCAGGGACGCATTCGCGAACTCTGCGCGCGTGGGTCTGAAGTGGAACTCCGTCTGGCAGCGCGCGAAGCGGGAGTCGTCACGTTGGCACAGCAGGCGGTAACGCTCACATTAAATGGCTCCATCTCCGTCAGCGACGCGTACCGTTCCGGATACTTTGGAGGTGAGTGATGGCAAACAAACACTATGACATTCTACAAATCACACCAGAAGCTTCTGCCGATGAAATTCAGCATGCCTACCGAAAACTTGCGATGCGCTATCACCCGGACCGCAATCCGGCTCCCGATGCCGCAGCGAAGATGGCGGACATCAACGAAGCCTACGAAATCCTCCAGAATCCGATTCAGCGCGGAATCGCCGAAGTGCCAGTCTCCAGGGCTGATCAAAAAGATGACCTGGCGCAATCGATTCTCAGCGCCGCGCGTGTCGTGATACTTCGCAATGGCTGGACCGTGAGCCATGAGGAGAACAGTCTCGTGCTTTTTGAAACTGGAAACCCGCGTGTCCGAATTGCTCTCACCAACCGATTGAGGAACGAATCCCTCGTGCGAATTTCGCGACAGTTCCGGGAAATCGTCGCAGTTCTTGCGGTTCAACTTGAGGGTCCAATTGCACCTGGGATGAAGGTAACCGTCATCGATTTGATGCACGCCCAGTGGCACGGAGCACCGGTTCCAGACGGCCCCTGCAAATCGCTGTTGTCCGGCTTCCTGTAGTATCATCCCTTCCCATGAAGGGCATGACATGAGCTTGAATGGCGCCGCACGTGGTGCGGCTTTGGCGTTCCTCCTCGTCGGCGCAGGTGTCGGGTTTGCAGCGATTTATCCCTGGATGCACAAACGGGCGCCCGAGCTTGCAAAGCCATTACCCATGCTTAAACCAAGAGCGAATTCCGCTGAGGGTGGCGCATCCGACCCGGCGAAACCTCCTCCTCTTGATACGGTGTTGCTGAAGCAACTTGAAGAAAAGGTGAAGAGCAACCCGAAGGACATCGCTTCCCTGACGGAACTGGGCGGCATGCAGGCCGAACAGGGAAATTTCACCGAAGCGGCAAAATGGTACAAGCAGGGTGTCGATGCGGACCCGAAGAACATCGAAATAAGGAATTATCTCGGAGAGGCGCTCTTTCAGGCGAATGACGTGGATGGGGCTCTTGCCGTGTTCCGGGAGACCCTCACCATCAGTCCCACACATCCCGAGGCGCTATTCGACTATGGATACATTCTCCTTCAAGGCAAGAACGACGCAAAAGGCGCCATCGACAGCTGGGAAAAACTTGTCCAAACCAATCCGAACTTCGACCAGCTCGATCGGGTGAAACAATTGATCGAAGCCGTCAAAGAGCGAAGCAAATAGTGCGCGCAGAAATAATTGAGAAACTTCGACGCGTCGTCGGGAAAGATGCCGTTGTTGCCGATGAAACTGAACTTCTTGTCTACGAGTGCGACGCTCTCGCGATTTTCAAGCACAAGCCGGACGCTGTTGTGTTTCCTGAAACCACCGAACAGGTTTCCGGAATTGTGAAAGTCGCCTGCGAGTATGGACTCCCGTTCCTGCCTCGTGGCGCCGGAACTGGATTAAGTGGTGGGGCGATGGCCGCCGAGGGCGGAATTATCATCGAGATGCAGAAGATGAACCGCATTCTTAAAATCGATACCGAGAATCGAATTGCGATTGTGCAGCCCGGTGTCGTGAACCTGAATATTACACAGACGACAGCACCGTTGGGTCTGTACTACGCGCCGGATCCTTCCAGCCAGCAGGCATGCACCATTGGCGGAAATGTTGCGGAAAATGCCGGCGGCCCGCATTGCCTGAAGTACGGCATGACGACCAATCACATTCTTGCGATCGAGGTTGTTCTCGCCAATGGCGAGATTGTACGGCTGGGTAATCCTGCCGGCGAAAGCGTCGGCATGGATCTGGTGGGAACCATCGTCGGCTCGGAAGGTACGTTTGTTATCGTCACGGAAATTACGATCCGCCTGCTTCCAAAGCCTCAGGCCGTAAAGACTCTCCTTGCCGCCTATCATTCCGTCGAAGCCTGCAGCCAGACGGTATCCGACATCATCGGCGCGGGTATCGTTCCAGCGGCATTGGAGTTCGTCGATGACAAGACCATTCACGCCGTTGAAGCTTCCGTATTCAAGGCCGGCTATCCACTGGATGCTCGCGCCGCGCTCCTGATCGAACTGGACGGATTTCAGGACGGCATCGAAGAAATGTCGACTGCGATTTCCGAAATCTGCCGGAAGAATCAGGCTTACGAAGTTCGGGTGGCGAAAAACGATCAGGAACGCGCTCAACTTTGGCTTGGCCGTAAGGGAGCATTTGGTGCGATGGGCCGCGTGAGTCCCGACATGATTGTGATGGACGCCGTGATTCCACGCACGCGCCTGCCCGATGTGCTGCTCGAAGTCGATCGACTATCCGAGTTGCACGGCCTGGCGGTGGCCAATGTGTTTCATGCAGGCGATGGAAATTTGCACCCACTAATTCTGTTCGACAGCCGGTATCCGGACCAGGTGGAGAGAATCCATAAGCTGGGCGAAGCGATCATGCGCGTGTGCGTCGACGCCGGTGGAGCCCTCAGCGGCGAACACGGCATCGGCATCGAGAAGAAAGAGTTCATGGGCCTGATTTTTAACGACACGGACCTGGATGTGATGGGAGATGTCAAGAGCGTCTTCAACCCAACGGCCATGCTGAACCCTTCCAAGATTTTTCCGTCGCGCCATGCGTGTTCCGAAATCGGGCGATCCACGACAACGAGCACGGCAGCGATCGGCAAACGCGTCGAAGCCATGCTGCTGGGAGGTTCCCGAGTTGATCATTGACGGGATTTCGGTTGGCCGCAACGTGCGCCCAGAGACCGTTGCCGAACTTGCCTCCGCCATCGCGGACGAGACAGGAGCGATGGTTCCAATGGGATCCGGGACGCAAATGGAATTTGGCAATCCATTGCGCGCCGCCGATTGTGTCCTCGACCTCTCCGGCCTTTCGCGAATCACCACATACAATCCAGCGGAACTCACGATACACGTGGAAGCCGGTGCCACGCTGGGACAAATTCAAAGCGCGCTGGCGCCAAACAAACAGGCGCTGCCTCTCGATCCCTGGAATGGACCTTCGGCAACCATTGGCGGCATTGCTGCCGCCAACGCGCAGGGTCCGATGCGAGCTATCGGCGGTATTCGCGATTGGATCATCGGGATGACCGTGGTTCACGTCGATGGGCGTGTCTCGAAGACCGGTGGCCGGGTGGTGAAGAATGTCACCGGATACGATTTGGCCAAGTTGTACACCGGTTCACTCGGATCGCTGACAGTCATTGCGGAAATCAGTTTCAAATTAAAGGCGCAGTTTCCAAAAACCTCGACCGCCATTGCGGAATTCCAGAATTTTCAGGACGCCCTGGCGGTCCTTGGTGGAATTCGAAAAAGTCCACTGCAACCGATCGCGTGCGAGCTCGTCGGCGGTGCTGGCCAGGCCAATGCCATCTGGATTCGCTTCGGCGAACATCCGGCTGCCGTGGCCTGGCAAAATGCGCAGTTGCCATCGGCGGACTGGAGTGTCATCGAAGGCGACCTGGAGTCTGCGGCGTGGGAGCGGCTTCGGCTGCAGCATGCAAAGCTGGGCCCGGTTGTCATTCGAGTTGTGGGTCTGCCTTCGGAAACCGGCACAATGATCGAACAGTTTCATCCTGTGTCGTGGATCGCGCACGCGGCGAGCGGCATTGCTCTTATGGCTTTCGACAATGCGGACCGAGTTCCACATATTCGAGAACACTATCCTGCGGTAATTGAAAGAGCGCCGCTGGAAATGCGCCGGAGTGTCGCGACATTTGGAGTGCGTGGAACGGAGAAGCGGCTCATTCAGGAAATGAAACAGAAATTCGATCCTGAAGCGCGTCTAAACCCTGGAAGGCATATCGATGGTGAATGATGGCAGAGAACAATAAGCTCTATCTGGATTGTATTCATTGTGGCCTTTGCCTGCCGTCGTGTCCGACCTACAGGACACTCGGTAACGAGATGGATTCGCCGCGTGGCCGAATCTACATGATGCGCGCGCTCGACGAAGGCCGGGCGCAAATCACCGATTCGTTTGTCGATCACATGTTCAAGTGCCTGGATTGCCGCGCCTGCGAAACCGCCTGTCCTTCCGGCGTTCACTTCGGTCACATGATGGAGGATACGCGGGCGACGATTGTCGCACAACGTCCGGCACACTGGATTGCGCGACTCATGCTCGAGCATGTGTTTCCGTTTCCCCGCCGGTTCAAAGCTGCCGCGCGGCTCCTGCAGCTCTATCAGTATTCGGGATTTCAAAAACTCATGCGATCCAGCGGCCTGCTTCAGTTATTTGCTCCCGGAATGGCGCGAGCCGAGTCTCTGATGCCGGACCTGGAAATGGCTCAGGGCGCCGCACTTCGCGGGATATATCCGGCAGAAGGTGAAAAGGCGGGGACTGTGGCCTTTTTTACTGGCTGTGTCATGAGTTCGATGCTCAATTCGGTGAATCGGGATTCGGTGCGGCTTCTGACGGCCGCGGGCTATGACGTCGTCGTTCCCACGGACCAGGTGTGTTGCGGCGCGCTGGCCAATCATGCCGGATTGCGCGGAGCTGCCGTCGATGCCGCCCGCAAAAATATCGATGTGTTCAAGGACCCCCGGATTGAAGCCGTGATCATCAACGCCGCCGGATGCGGGTCGATGCTGAAGGAGTATCCCGACATTCTTCCGGAAGCGGCGTCGTTCTCCGCCAAGGTGAAGGACATTGCAGAGTTTCTTGCACATACTCGAATTGCGGATCGATTGCACGCTCCCTTGAATAAACGGGTGGGTTACGACGACCCTTGTCACCTGATACACGGACAGGGAATCAAGTCCGAACCCCGCGCCCTGCTGCGGGCGATTCCAGGCATCGATCTCGTGGAAATACCTGGCGCCGATCAGTGCTGCGGAAGCGCCGGGATTTACAACATCACGCAAACGGAAATTTCGATGGCGATACTGGATGCAAAAATGGAACAGATTCGCAAAGCCGGGATTGAGGTGCTGGCCACAGGCAATCCAGGCTGCATGTTTCAGTTCCGATATGGCGCAAAACGCGCCGGGCTGAACCTCAAGGTTGTTCACCCCGTGGAGCTGCTGGCGGACGCGCTGGACTGACATATACTGACACCTATGAACACGACGAAGACGATTCTGTTAATGGTTGGGCTCACCGTGTTGCTGGTGCTGGTCGGTGGTGCACTTGGCGGCAGGCAGGGGACCATATTTGCATTCGTGGTATCTCTTCTGATCAACGCTGTCAGCTATTGGTTCAGCGACAAGATCGTTCTGAAAATGTATGGCGCGCGTCAGGTTACCGAAGCGGAAGCGCCGTTGCTTTACAGCGTGACTCAGGAACTGGCGGTGCGAATGAACACACCGATGCCGAAGGTTTATATCATTCCATCAGATGCTCCCAACGCGTTTGCAACCGGCCGGAATCCGGAGCACGCTGCGGTTGCCGCGACGGAAGGTATCCTGAGAATACTAACCCGGGATGAGCTCACTGCGGTGATGGCGCACGAGCTGTCTCACGTTCATAATCGCGACATCCTGATCAGTACGATCGCGGCGGCGATAGCCGGAACAATCACGATGGTGGCCTCCATTGCGCGCTGGGGCTTCCTGTTCGGCGGCGGGCAGGGTCGTCGAGACGACAGGGACGGCAGCCCGATTGCGGCAATCGCGATGTTGATCCTTGCGCCGATTGCCGCGGCACTGATTCAAATGGCAATCTCCCGATCGCGCGAGTATCAGGCGGATGAGAGCGGGGCCCATTTGTGCGGGAATCCCATGTGGCTGGCGAGCGCGTTGCGTAAGCTGGAGGCCGGATCTCAGCGTATCCCCATGGACGCGACCCCCACGACGGCACATCTTTTCATTGTGAATCCCTTGCATGGCGGTGGATTTTCCAGTCTCTTCAGCACGCATCCTCCAATGGAAGCACGAATTGCACGCCTGGAAGAGATGGCTTACGGACCCCGCCGGTCCAATTAATTCGAACCGTCGAATTGAAATGAGCGCGGAACTGACCAATGTTCAATTGGTCAGTTCCACGCGTTGCTTAGAATCCGAAGGTCACACCGACAGTTGTCTGAAGGAAATCCAGCCTCTCCTGGCCCGTAAATCCCGCAACACTGACTTTTGGTACGGCATAACCTCGGACATCCAGATTGAATCCAAGGGGGCCCTTTCCGAGCGTGATGCCGCCTCCGTAATTAAAGCCGAATTTGGTTCCAAAGTCCGCGATCGAACTGCCTCCGGTTGCAACCAGTCCAATGCCGGCGGTGGCATAAGGTTTCACAAAGGAAATCGTTGGCTGAACGCGCAGATTGGAGTGGTAGATGAACGCGTGCGTGCTGCTATCGAGAAAATTTGCGGCGTAGGCGAGCGTATGTTCTCCGCCGAGGAGGCCGCCATGTCCAAAACGCGCTCCGAACACTCCAAAAGTATGCGGGTCAAAAGTCTGAACCAGATTGGTTGTACCACTCGCGGCTGATGTGAACGTGAGCTTTCCTGGGTTCTGTGCGCCTCCAAACACAGTGAGGTCCAGAATTGAAGCGCTCGAAGGTAACGAGACGGCAGAGATCAGGAGAATTGCAAGCGTCACTTGAAAAACAGTACTGGTAATCTTCACGATGTCGGCCTCCTTAATTTGTTCTTCTTTAACTTTTCCAATGTAATTTCATTTCTCGGCTGCCGCTCCAGGCGGATGGAGTCGTGCCCCATCCATACTATATCCGTTGACATCCTATGGGATCCGTCCGTCCCCCTGCGGTTGCAAATTTTATGAAGTCCTCCTGTTTCAGTGCGATGCAGGGTGATGCTACGGCTGCCCTCCTGAGTCAAGGGCAGCGTGATTACGAGCAATCACGCGAGGGGTGGTTCCAAAGCGCATTGCCACAGGGCTTCGCTTTGGAACCACCCCGGCGCTTCTCAAGCTTAGTCCGCGCTGTAATTGATTTCGAGTCTGCGGGAGAGGAAACCGCTTGCGGCCAGTACCAGCACGGAAAGGGCGGCCATCACAGCGATTCCGGTAAATGTGCCGACACGTCCGGCCGGAGCAACCAGTGCAAGAAGCGCCGGCGGTATGTTGACGTCGGGTGGAGGCTCGATGGGGCACAACGACTGCAGATAAAAAACGACACTGGCCATTTTCAGCGATCCGGGAATAAAAGCGTTGACGCTTTCCCACAACAGCAAAAGGGCCGCGATGACTGCGGGGTTCTTCGCGATCAGGCCGGCGGCCAGGAAGATGCTGCCGTAGGCCGCGCATGCGAGCATCGAGATGCCCATGTAAGCCGCGATATGATGCCATCCGTCACGCTGCAGGTATTCGTGGACGGTTACGCTGTCGAATCCGCGCAGCAATGCGTAGAACTGAAGCGCGGTACTGGCTGAAAAAATAATCGCTGTGGCGAACAACCCGGCGAGATATTTTCCAGCCACCAGGACAGGACGGGGAATCGGGGCGAGCAGATAGAAGTGAAGACTCTTGTCGAGCATTTCACCGCGAAACAGGTTGGTGAATATTCCCGCGCATCCAAAGAATATTGCCAGACGGATGAAATACAGCTGATAAACGCTCGCGAAAACGAGCAGGAACTGGGGAAGGCTCTGACGGACACCGCTTCGGCCGGTGCCCTGCAGCACGCCGTCGTTAAAGAAGAACGTGAAATCCACTTCGCCGTCCGTGTAGTAATACGTAACGCGCTCATGACGTTGCGGCGGCCGTCCCATCCAGAATTCGCGGGAATTCTTACGATAGGGCTCACCAACAGTTTGCACGACCTGCTGCAAGGTGGAACCGCGGCGAATCGAGCGTATGGCATCTCTGCCTACGGAATGATCCACTGCGATTCTTGCGAGCCGTTCGTGTTCACGTTTTGCGTAGATGGAATTGATATAGAACAGGGACACCGGCAGCAAAGCCAGCAGATAAATCCATATACTTCGGCGAGCGAAGAATGTCTTCGTCAGTTCGATGCGGACGACGGCGATCAACTGGCTCCATAATTCCGAGATCGCCGGCTTTTCCATCATCGCGCAGAGTCCTCGCCAATAAGATATTCGTAGACCGACTTTACGGTATCGTCCGCCGGAGCGATGCTTTCGATTCCAAAATCTTCCATCGCGATGTGGTTCAGCTGTCGATAAAACAAATCTGCCGCTCGCGTGAGAACAAGTACGCCCTTGCCGTCGGGATGGAGCCGAACTTCAACCACGTGATCCATTTCAAACACTTTGGATGCCAGCCCATGCGGCTGTTTGCAGCGAATGGTCACTTGCATGGGGTGGTCGCGAATCTCGCTGCGCACATCCTGGATCTGTCCTTCCGCAACAACATATCCGTTGCTCATCAGGATGAACTGGTCGGAGATCATGTCCACTTCGTGAAGGATGTGCGTGGACACGAACACGTGCCGACCCTGCGAAGCATATTTGCGAAACAGATTCAGCGTTTCCGCCCTCACCAGCGGATCCAGTCCGTTGAGCGGCTCGTCGAGCACCAGCACCTGAGGATCATGGGCAATGGCTTGCGCGAGCTTGACGCGTTGGCGCATTCCCTTGCTGTAGCCTGCAATTTTTCGATCTGCCGCATCCGTAAGGTGAACCATGTCCAGTGCTTCCGCCGTCATCGTCGACGCTGTTGCGGATGGATAACCGAAGAGGCGCAGAAAAGAATAAATGAACTGCCGGCCGGTCGTGCCTCGTGGAAAACTGTCGAACTGAGTCGAATAGCCGACCGCGCGAAACATCTTTCGCGGATCCCGAGGCTCTATCCCAAGAACGTGAATGGTACCTTCTGTTGGGTGGATAAGACCGGACATGAGATTCAGTAAGGTCGTTTTCCCTGAGCCATTTGGGCCCACCAGGCTCGTGATGCCCGGAGGAATCGATAGCGTGACCCGGTTCACACCGAGAACTTCGCCGTAGAACCTTGAGACATTATCAAAAGTAATGTGGTCCACGTTCACTTGATAACCTCAAAACTTCGAATTCGTCGGTTCAGCAACCAGAGGCAAATCGCCGCAAGGATAGCGAGTGTGATCCACGCGCTCCAGACGGTCATGCTGGAACCGCTGTCGAATCGAAGCAGGTCTGCCCAGATGGTTTCAACGACTTTGGCAAGATCGAACAGGGCTCCCGATTCGATGCCCATCACGAGGTTGATCGCTCCCGCAAGGCCGGCTCCTCCAAAGTAGAGACAGAGAATCACAGCGGCTGCCGCAACACGCCGCTTCACCGTTGAAGAAATCGCAAGACCGATCAACGAGAGCAGCACACACCACAACATCATGCTCAGGACAGCAGACCGGCCGAGCCACCAGTTTTCCGTCGTCCAGGACCATTCACTGATGCTGGACTTGATTCCGAAAAGGATGAGTGCAGGAATCCAGGTGATTATCGATAGCAGCGGCAGGATTACGGCAAGCTTTCCAAGAACATATTCCAGACGCGAGAATGGCCTGCAGAAATAAAGTTGAAGCGCGCCGTTCGAAATATCCCACGACACCAGGCTCGGACTGATAAACGCCACCAGAAGATACGAAAGGGTCCCCTGTACCTGACAAAACGTGAAGAAGAATTTACCGTCGATCTCGAATGGCATGAAGCCCATGGTTGCCAGGAATGAGGGATTCGCGGAGAGATACACGTAGATGGCGCCGTAAATCGGATAAAACATGCTGACGGTCATGAAGAGCATCAGGAAACGAATGCTGGTCAGCTTTGCATAGTTGAATCGAGCAGGAACCAGGAAGCGGGACCAGGCTGGGGTGCTCTCGCCCTCGTAACTCTTGTACGTGAGTTTGTAAACGGCCATTCTATGTTTCCATCGCTTTCAGAAAGATCTCCTCGAGCGTGTCCTGACGGTAACTCACGCGCCTCAACTGCAGGTCCCGCTCGGCGGCGAATCCGTATATCCGCCGCATATCGAAATCCGCCGGAAGCTCCAGCTTGAATCGGCCTTTGACATCAACCGTGCAAGGATAACCAAGGCCCGTCAGTTGTTCGTCAAAACCCTGGAGGTCTCCGAACGTTTCGATTTCAACGAAGCGTTTGTTCGCCAGACGTTCTTCGGCCAGATTCGAGTGATGCACAATTCGGCCGTTTTTCAGAATCAGTACCTCTTCGCAGGTCTCTTCCACGTCTGCCAGGAGATGAGAGCAGATGACCACATGCATTTTCTGCGAGTCGATCATTTCGTGAATCAATCGGATCATTCGTTGTCGCGCCGGTGGGTCAAGGCCGTTGGTGGGTTCATCCAGGATCAACAGTTTCGGACCGTGAACAATCGCCTGCGCCAGTTTTGCGAGCTGGCGCATGCCGAGCGAATATGTTCCCAGTTCGCGATAGCGGGCTTCCCCGAGGCCGACGTAAAACAACACTTCGTGGGCGCGTTCGAGCGCGGCTTTGGCGTGCATTCCGGATAGTTCCCCCATCATGCGCACCATGGAAACCGCAGTCATGTTGGCGATCAACGCGTCATTTTCCGGCATGTATCCGATCAGCGAACGAATGCGGTTTCTATCGCGCATCACATCGAGCCCAAGGATGGACGCCGTTCCGGAGGAGATCGGGCAAAAGCCCAGCAGCGCTTGAATCAATGTCGATTTGCCCGCGCCATTGGGCCCAAGCAATCCGATGGAGCGAGACGACAAGGTCGCCCGAAGATCCGAAAGAATCTCTCGCTTCCCAAATCGGACACCCAGCCCGGATAGTTCGATGATCTCCATGGGGGTTAATACGTTGACGGCGCGAGAATATTACAGGAGATGCCGCCAATATTGCGATTCATGAAAACTCGGTACCCGCTGACGACGCGTCGGTGCATTCGTGCTGGTAGCCTTTTCCAGGTTCCGGAAGAACTACTGAAGAAGGCACAGCGCGAGATGGCGAAGGCGTGACAGAGACCATCCGGCAGGGACTCACGCTGATCGCAATCGCTATGATCGAGGGGCTGCCCAATTATTCCCGGCAGTCTTCGATCAATCGCCTTTCAAGTTCATCACGATCGCGGTCGTATTGTGCCCGAACCACAAGTCCGGCGCGAAAGTCGGATTCCAGTTCGGCGAACTGATCTCGATAGACGGCGACGTTGGGATCCGCAACGATCCTCAGAAGTTCCGCCGCTCTGCGGTGCTCTTCCGCCGATAACGTCCGCAGCTTCGAGGATGAAGGCGAATGCTTCGTGAACAGATACAGCCAATAGAGTCCTCCACCCAGAAGCAGGAACGGACCGAACCAGAGCGCATAGGTCTTCGGCGTTACGCGGGGACGGTACAAGACGAAGTCGCCATACCGGTCTGTAAGGAATGTGGAGATCTGTGCGTCACTTCGTCCCGCAATCATCTGTTCCCGGATCTGCTGGCGCAAATCGTCGGCAAGATCGGCATGAGAATCCGCAATGGTCTCATTTTGGCAAACGAGACAGCGAAATTGCTCCGAGAGTGTCATGACGCGTTGGTCGAGATCAGGGGCGCGGGCTGGCTGGAACAGCATTGCCAGCAGCAGCAACGCGTTCATGGCTGCAACCCGATATTCAGCTTCCGGACCATCGGTAAAATCGTTTCCTCCAAAGCCTTCAACGTCAGTGGACCAATCTGCTTGTATCGAATCACGCCGGCCTTATCGATCAGGTAGGTTTCCGGCACGCCATAAACCCCGTAGTCGATCCCCACGCGTCCATTGGTGTCCTGAACATTGAGCACATATGGATTTCCCATCTTATTCAACCAGTTCAGCGCGTCGTCGCGTTTGTCCTTGTAGTTCAGGCCGTAAATTGGAACCACGTCGGCCTTCGACAGTGCCTCCAGCAATGGATGTTCTTCGCGACACGATACGCACCAGGATGCCCAGGTGTTGAACAGCCAGACTTTTCCGAGCATCTCCCGGGGCGAGAATGAAAGGTTGGGCTCGTCAAGCCGCACGAGATGAAATTCCGGCGCCTGCCTGTCCATCAGCGGTGAAGGCACCAGGTGCGGATCGCGCCAAAGACCGACACCGAGGAATCCGACAAGCACCGCAAAGAGAATCAAGGGAACTGCAAATTTCATGCGGCCTCCCGTCTGTTGATTTTCTTCTTCGCGGAGATGACGTACCGTCGATCGGTCAACGCGAGCACGCCGCCTGCGGCCATCAGAAAAGCTCCTGCCCAAATCCAGTCGACGAAAGGCTTGTACTGGATGCGGAAGCTCCAGCCATCGTTCTCTCCGGCAGGCTCACCCATCGCCACATACAGATCGCGAAAAACACCGGTATCGATGGCGGCATTGGTCAGCACATTTCCGGAGACGTTGTAGATTCTCTTTTCCGGATGCATACGCACATTCACGATTCCGTTGCGCCCGACACTCAGCTCCGCTCGAATTGCTTCGTAGTTGGGTCCGGAGGCAAGGTTGAGGCCTTTGAACTGAAAATCGTATCCACCCACGGAAACAGTGTCCCCGCGTTCCATTCGAAGGTCCTTTTCCGATTCATACCCCGTGACCACGGTAATTCCGACAATCAGGATCGCGACCCCCAGATGCGCCACCTGCATGCCGTAGTAGCCGCGCGGAAGGGATTTCAATCTTACAGTTCTAGCCTTGTCACAAAGATTGATTACCATTGTCACGGTAATCCAAATGGCGAGCAGCAGGCCGAGGCTGACCAGCGGTTTCCATTCCACGTAGAACGGAATGACAATCGCTGCTATCAGACTGGCCGCAAAAGCCCATCGAAGACGGCGGGCAAGTTCAGGAATGGAAGCTTTCTTCCATCGTGCGATCGGGCCGATGCCGAGCAGGAACATCGCGGGCGTCATCACCGCCACAAATACAGTGTTGAAATAGGGTGGGCCGACGGATAGCTTCCCCAGATCCAGCGCGTCGATGACGAGTGGATATATGGTTCCCAGTAATACGGATGCGGCGGCAACAGCCAGCAGGACATTGTTGGACAACAGAAGCGACTCGCGTGAGACGACATCGAACGGACTGCCCCGCCCCACCTGCTTTGCGCGAACCGCATACAGGGCGAGCGAGCCGCCAATCACGATCCCGAGGAAGCCGAGTATAAAGATCCCGCGCTTCGGATCGGTTGCGAACGCATGCACGGAGGTGAGCACACCGGATCTCACGAGAAACGTGCCGAGCAGACTTAACGAGAATGCAGCGATAGCCAGCAGCACCGTCCAGCTCTTGAATGTGCCGCGCTTCTCCGTGACGGTAAGTGAATGTATCAGCGCCGTGCCCACCAGCCATGGCATGAACGACGCGTTCTCCACCGGATCCCAGAACCACCAACCTCCCCAGCCCTGAACGTAATAGGACCAGTAGCTTCCCATGGCGATGCCGCAGGTGAGGAAGGTCCATGCGACCAGTGTCCATGGACGCGACCATTTGGCCCACGCTGCGTCCAGACGTCCACTGATCAACGCAGCGATCGCGAAGGCGAACGCCACGGAGAAGCCGACGTATCCCATGTACAGCAACGGAGGATGCACGACCATGCCTGGATCCTGCAGGAGTGGATTGAGATCGCGTCCATCGGGAAGAGCCGGTATCAGTCGTGTGAACGGATTGGACGTTGTCAGCATGAACAGAAGAAAACCGACGCTGATGAATCCCATCACGCCGAGCACACGGGCGATCGTGGTGTCGGGCAGGTGTCGCGAGTAGATCGAAACTGCTCCCGTCCAGAACGCGAGCATGAGCGTCCACAGGAGCAGGGAACCTTCATGCGATCCCCAGGTTGCCGCGAAGCGGTAACTCAGCGGTAGTTGAGAGTTGGAATTGCTGGCGACGTTGAGAACGGAAAAATCATTGGTGATAAAACAGTATGCGAGACAGCAAAAGGCAATGGCCACCGCGATGAACTGCCACTGGCCCGCGGGTCTGGCGACGGCGATCCACGATAACTTGCCACGGGCCGCACCGAGAATGGGGACGGTTGCCTGAATCATTGCCAGGAGAAGTGCGGCGATCAGTGCGAAGTGTCCGATGGTTGCCGGGCTGGGCATATGTTTTTGGACTTGCCCTCCTGAGTCAGGAGGGCAGCACGATCGAGACGAAGTCGAGATCGTGCGGGGGGTGGTTCCGAAACCGCAACCTTGCGGGTTTCCAGTTTTGGAACCACCCCTCGCGGGATCCGCTTCGCGATCCCGCTGCCCTCCTGACTCAGGAGGGCAGTTGCTTCCTCCTGTTCAAATTACTCAAACACTTGCTGCCGCCTACTTCGTTCCCGGCGGCATGTAATTCTCATCGTGCTTCGCGAGAACCTGGTCGGCGAAAAACGTTCCGTCGTCGCGGATCTTTCCCTGGGCCACGCAGCCGCGGCCTTCCTTGAATAGATCCGGTAGAATTCCGCGATAAATGACAGGAATGCTGAGCACCGTATCCGTGACGGTGAACCGTGTCGTCAATCCGTCCGCATCGCGCGTCAGACTTCCCACGACCACGAGACCTCCAAGACGGAAATCTCGATTTAACGGTGCTTCTTTTGCCGCGACCTGCGATGGAGTGAAATAAAAAACCAGGTTCCTGTTAAACGCCTTCAAGACCAACGCTGCCGCAATGGACAGATTGCAAAGCGCGAACAATACGAAAGCGATCCTATGGTGACGTCGTTTCATGTTCTCTCCGAACCTTCCGACAATCTTCGCTGCCGGAGCGCTCTTTGCCGCAGGACGAGCACCAGCACTTCTCCGCACATCACCAACAACATCAGGCTATAAGCCAACCACACATAAAAGGCCTGACTCATCGGACCACCTCGACGTGTTCGCGATCCGAGATGATGCAGCATAGCCGGCCAAGAACGACCGCCACGGAGTAGAACCAGCAGGCCGCGAGCATAATCATCCACGCCGCAAGCATCGGCGCCGCCATTGTCGTAGTCGCGCTCGCAATCCGAATCGTCGCGCCCTGATGAAGCGTGTTCCACCACTGAACCGAAAAGTAAATGATTGGCACATTGATCATCCCGACCAGCGCAAGCACGGCGCCAGCACGATCCGCACGCCGCCGGTCGTCAATCGCCGACTGCAGTGAAATGAATCCGACGTAAAGAAAAAGAAGAATCAGCGTCGACGTAGTGCGAGCGTCCCAGACCCACCACGTTCCCCACGTGGGTTTGCCCCAGAGTCCGCCCGTGATGAGCGACAAGAACGTGAACAGGGCGCCCGTCACGGATAGAGACGACGCCATCATCGAGGAAGCGCGCGCATTCCAGGCCCAACCGATAGCGGCGTAAAGCGCCATCAATACATAGAGCATCATGCCCATCCATGCGGCGGGAACGTGGATGAAGAGCACACGATAGACGTCTCCCTGCTGAAAGTCCGTCGGTGCGACGAAAAGTCCAACGTAGAGCCCAACGGCGAGTAGTATCGCGGCGGGTATCGCGAACCAGGGAATCATCCGGCTGGCCAAAGGATAGAGATTCACGGGCGATGCATATCGATACCAATTGCTCATACACTCAGTCCTCCACTACGATTCCCAGCGCGGAAGCAGCGGCCCATGGCGCAAACACCAGTGTCAATGCCAGCACTGCGCCGACCAGAGGTACATTCCTGCCTGCCCCAAACACAAGTACCGGAACGCACAGCGGGAGTACGATCAGCGCCACGACCAGGCCGCCACCTCGAACCCCAATCGTCAACGCGGAACCGATCGAGCCAATCAGATGGAGCACGGGTATTCCCGTCAGCAGCGAGACGGCGAGCAAACGCATTTCGGACAAGGACAACCCAAATTGCAGCGCCAGAAGAGGCGAGATCAGCACCAGAGGTATTCCTGTCGACAGGCATTGCGCCAGAATCTTCCCTGCGACGATGAGGATCCGGGGCTGTGGGCTGATCCACATCTGTTCCAGCGTTCCATCGGTGTAGTCGCTCGAGAAAAGGCTTCCGAGTCCGAGCATCGACGCCAACAGCGCCGAAAACCACACCACGCCCGGCGCAATGTTCCGCAGGAGACGGGAATCCGGATCCACGCCGAGCGGAAACAGGCTTGCGATGATCACGAAGAATGCGAGCATCGACATTACGTCCGATTTTCGGCGCCAGGCTAGAATCAATTCGCGCCGTAGAAGCCAGCGGAACATGACAAGGTGAGATGCGGCCTTCATGCGGCGAGTTCGATTCCTGGAGATCGCCCCGACGACAGGTTCAGTTCCTGATGAGTTGCGACAATCGCCATCCCGCCGACGGCCAGATGGTCTTCGATTAATTGCTGGATCATATCCACCGCGAGTCGATCGAGCGACGTCAGCACTTCATCGAGCAACCACAGCATCGAATGGTTGACCGCCAGACGGGCGATCGCTGCACGTCGGCGTTCACCTTCGGAAAGAAAACGCGCCGGGACATGCAGTCGGCCGCCCAGACCCATGCGCTCGAGTGCGGAGGCGGCGGCCTTGCGCGAAATTTCGATCCCCCTCATTCCAATCGATACCTGAAGATTTTCCATCGCAGTGAATTCATCCTTAATGCCCGGTCGATGTCCGATGTATGCGATCGACGAGAAGTATTCTTCGCCCAGAGTTTCTATTCCGGCTCCATGCCATCGAATGGTGCCGTGGGTTGGCGACAGCAGGCCGCACAACATACGGAGCAGGCTGGTCTTGCCGCTGCCGTTGGGCCCGGTCAGGCGAAAGCAGTCGCCTGGGCGCACGGCAAAGCTGAGGTCGCGAAAAATCGTTCGATTTCCGCGCACGCATTCCAGGTGCGATGCTTCGAGCATGTCAGGTGGCTGTTTTTAGAGCCGGGTGAAATTGCGTAAAGACATGGTCTGTCTTTGCACGCTCTTCATGGCAGGTGCGGCAATGGTTTTTGCCGGCAACGGACTCTGCCAAGTCTTTGATCGTGCCGTCTGCACTTGTGAAATTGAAGAAACCCCACCCGCCATCAAACCGGCCGTCTTTCACCGACGCCTGGAGTGCGATGGGCTGTTTACCGGCGCCCCCGGAGGTTTCCAGTATCAGGACTGCGCCTTCTGGAAACTTTCCAGTCCGGGAAAATGTCCGGTACGCGGTGCGATCCATATAGACGTTATGCGAAAGTCCTGCTGGCGCATTGGACACACCGTGAGGTTCCGGAATTTCGGATCCCACCGAACTCCCTACGGAAATCCATTCACGATATCCGCCCGGGCGAATAAGGGTGTTGTTGTCCGCAAATACCGCAGCTCCCTTCGAGGCTGCCGCAGCGTCTTGAAGCCTGGGCTGTCTCATTTGGGCGAACAAGGTTGCCGACACGACGGCGATGGCAAGACTTGAAAGAATGACCGCAGGGTGACGGAAGCCCAGCCACAGCACGCGCTCGATCCGCACGGACCATCCCAAAGTCTGTGGTGAATTTTCAATCTGCGAAAGCACTCCACGCCGCATGCGAGTGAGGCTGGACTGGGAAATCGCTTCGCGGCGAAGCACCTTCAATTGAGACTGCCGATGGCTCAGACCATCCAGAAAGCCTTTACACTCGGCGCACTCCTGCAGGTGTTTTGCAACGCATCGCACATCAGTTTCCAGAAGGTCGTTTTCGACATGCAGGGCGAGCAGTTCTTTTGAAAATGTACAGGTCACAGGGCGCCTCCATTTATTGAACCCTTGCTCAACTGGTCCACAATTTCCTTCAGCTTCAACCGGCCTCTGCTGATGCGGGAGCGCACGGTGACTTCCGGCGCTTGCAGAATTGCGGCGACTTCGGCGGTGGAGAGTCCTTCAACGTCGCGGAGGACAATGGCGACGCGTTCGTTCTCGGAAAGACAGGCCAGCGCTTTCCAAAGCATCTGGCGCTGCTGCTCTTCCGCCAGTCCAGTGTACGGATCGTCGGCCGGGCTGTTTGTAATGGCTTCAGAAGACGTATGCTCCAGGGACGTACTTGGGTGCTGACGCTTCTTGCGGCCAAGATCGCGGCAGACATTCACCGTCATGCGCATCAGCCAGGGCTCGATGGGCTTCTCGAGATCCAGACGGTGGAGATACCTGAAGACGCGAAGAAAGAC
>Ga0070664_100000203_pt1 | contig 42474 bp, 43 predicted proteins | sample KBSC73metaG_FD_65863 | JGI IMG/M metagenome (GOLD analysis project Ga0070664, IMG submission 65863) | Corn rhizosphere microbial communities from Kellogg Biological Station, Michigan, USA - KBS C7-3 metaG | ecosystem: Host-associated > Plants > Roots > Rhizosphere > Soil ... | reverse complement strand
CGAGCATGTGGGGCTGGCCCGGGCCTATAAACCCCAGCTCGCGAGAGGGACAACCCCAGCGCGACTGCGCCGGGAAGAGAATGGCGTCAGGCGGCCTTGCGGATCGCCCGCTCGATGAGCGTTTCGTCGTCGAGCACCGCTACGGCCTCATGCCTCCCGTCAGCGCCGCGACGCGTGACCACAACCGCAAACTCCTCGGCCGAAGGCAGGTCCGCAAGCGAGATCGGCGTAGCATGGCGCAGCCGCGCGCGGGCGACGTCACCCCGGGTGTCGGGCTTCGGTTCGGGACGACGCGCCTGGCGCTCAGCCGCGACCAGAGCTTTCAGCCCGCCGTGCTGCTTCTCGATAAAGTCCTGGAATCCGCCCGAAGCGATGTCCTTCCGGCGTGCGAAGGAGAGCGCCGCGGCGAACTCGGTCAGTCTCGCCTTGTCATAGTCCACACCGAAGACGAGCTTCACGATCGGCGTCATCGGGGCCCGTGCCTGTGCCTTGACGCCGGATTCCTCGAGCAACTCGGCATATTCGTCCGGAGTTTGCTCGGCCGCCATCGCGAAATCATAAGCGAGCGCGAGCGCGCGGTAGAGCGAGACGCGCGTACGGCCCTCTCCAGCCTTGACGGATTCGGCGGTTTCCCGAGCCGCCCAAAGGCGATCCGCGAGCCCCGCATCAGCGTCAAGCGTCACTTCCGGAAGCTCCGAGCTCTCGTCATCGCCGTCGGCCAGAGGGCCGTCTTCCCATGAGTAATGCGGCGCCGGTGCTTCCGGACTGATATTGGCGGCCCTGGTTTCGGGCTCTTCGTGGCCATACCAGCGGGGAGCGGTGTCTTCGGCGGCAACCTCCGGGATTGCGTCCGCCACCTTATCGACCTGGGTGTCGAGCTCGAGGATGTCCGGCTCGGGTGAAACGGGCTCTTGGACAATTTCCGGCTTGTCGGCGCCTTCGACCTTCTTCCAATTGATCACGCCGTAGATGAAATCGATCGTGTCGCCGTCCGAGGAGAAGGGCAGCAGGATGCCGCGGTAGCAAATGTTCTCGCTGCGCTGATTTTCGAACTCGGCCTCAAACCCGATCGGGGCGCGATTGGCGATGATCTGCATGTAATGGTCGGTGAGGCGCGACAGCAGGGAGCGGCTCGGCACGTCGCCGATGGTGCGCATGTCGTCGTCAAGCCCGCACTCATCGCGGATCGCGGCGCCGAGGTACGGCATGGCCGGGTTCTCGCCACCGCAGGTGAAGTCGAGAAGGACGCTGTGCGGCGAGAAATCGGCGACGTTGCCCGGCTCCAGGTCCTCGATCGAGGGAAAGTCGCGCCCATCGAGCAGAGAGACCCAGTAATTGTATGCGCGGACGTGCATCCGCCGCTCATCTGTCCCGATCGCCGCGGCGACATCGTTGGCAGCGGGGACTTCGGGCGCGGATTGCGGCTCGAAGTCGCTCGGATGCTCGCGATAGCTGTCCATGAATCCTTCCCGCTCCACTCCAATCCGGCAGGAAAATGGCGGAGCGCGGTTACCAAAATGTTAAGTATGTTTGTTGAGATGCACTGGCTTGCCCCTCGCGCGGGCGACTGTTAGGGCCGCGGCTTCCCGCCGAGAGCGCCGCTTTAGCTCAGCCGGTAGAGCACATCATTCGTAATGATGGGGTCGCGTGTTCGAGTCACGCAAGCGGCACCACTCTTCTGCGGTATCTGACGTTTCGCCAGGCGGCTAAGTTACTGTAAGATGTAGAAAATTGGGGGTAAGCGTAATCAAGATTAAGATCGGCACATCACTGGGCGCGGGGAGCCTTGCGTTGATCGGACGTTCCGAGGCGCTTTCACAGTGGTGGCTCCGTCGAATGTCGGTGAGGTTGAGAACGCTAACACGAGCGTAGCAACTGACTGTGGCCCTGCCGCGTTATTGCGTGACTGTGCCGCGTTTCTTTTTCCACCTCTACAACGACATCGAATGTCGAGACGAAGAAGGAATTGAAATGCCGAATGCGGCGATCGCGCTCCAACGGGCCGCCGCAGCAGCACGAAGCATGGCCGCAGAAAGCGTATTGAAAGGTCGCTTGGCTTTAGACCACCGCATCGTGGTGGAAGATGAGGCAGGCGGCCACATTGGCACCGTGCGGTTTCGCGACGTCGTTGAAATCACGCTTTAGCGGGAACTCGAGCCCATCACGCAACTCTCTGCCGAAGCCGCGTACTTCGCTGCTAGTTCCAGGTGAACCGCACGAACCCTTGCATCCGCGGACCGCATCGCAAGTCGCCGCTCCTCGATGGCGCGAACTGCATGGTAGATTCGATGGTCGAACATCGAGGGACTCCCTCATACAGGGCGGGAGCTCTCAAATTGTCTCTCGGTCGCGGGCTGCCAATGCTAACTTCCCCAGCGATTCGAATACGTTATGCCTCCGCTCGTCGGCCAATGACCTGGGTTAGAATTTCGCGGTCGTTGGGGTGAAGGAGCGGCCGCAGTGTGCGGGAAACAAGCACCGACAGCCTCAAAGCCGTCTAGCGTCCGGGCATTGCCCCAACCGTCGCACGTGATCTTCAGCGCGGATTTGAAGCGGACGAGATCTGCGCTGTCACGGACGTGCTTTGTGGACATTCGCCACGATACGCGGACGAGAACGATTCGTGAGCGGCTTTAAGCGGAGCGTCTAAACCTGATCCGTCTCCGTGCGGCCATCACGTTCCGGTTCAGAGTCCACGAGGGACGCGTCTTTTCGAACCTTCGTCAGCGACACGAGGGCGACGAAGAGAACAAATGCAGGCGCGAGCCAAAGTAACACCAAGAGATACCAGAAATCCATTCCAGCTGATTAAGTCTCGGGCTGTTGCTGGAACATGAGGCTCATGTTCATTGTCCCGCAATCAAACAATCCAACGAATTGGGGTCAGGACGCGCAACCGTTTGGTATTGTTCGTGGAATGCCCAAAACCTTATCTTTCGGGGGGTGCCGTTCATTAGATTCAGCTGGTATGTTTCCCCGGTACTTTGCCGGAAAATGCAATGTTACACGCCGTCTTATTGTTCGCACTCTGGTTGGTATTCACCGTCGGGCTGGGCATCATGCTCGGCCGGGCGTTACGCGATCGCTAAGCGCGAGAAACTTCGGCGTCGGAGACGCGGTGTCCGTTTAAAAGACTTTGGGTTTCCGACGTCCCCGCCCTCCCCCGGTAGCTGTCGTGGCGGATGGCGGTCCTATCGCATCCGGGCGCAAATCAGCGGGACGCGTCACGCAACAGCCGCCCAATGCTACTGTCCGCTTTCAACCCATTCGGACATTCTGCTCGCTCGCCAATGTCAATCATGACTCCTGCTCGGAGTCCTGATACCCAGTGGCGCTAAATGGCAGACGTATTCGTCTCCTATGCGCGACAGGACGAGGCGCAGGCCACGCGCATCGGAGAGACGTTGCGTGAACGTGGTTACACGGTCTGGCGCGACGATGAATTGCCGGCGCATCGTGCATACTCGGAGGTCATTGAGGAGCGACTGAAGTCAGCGAAGGCGGTGGTCGTCCTCTGGTCGGCTGAAGCCGCCAAATCCCACTGGGTGCGAGCGGAAGCGGATACCGCGCGAGAGTCGGGAACGCTCGTCCAAGTCATTCTTGATCGCACGCTTCCTCCCTTACCGTTCAACCAGATCCAATGTGCCGACCTGAAGGGCTGGGACGGCGACGCCTCCAGTCCGGCATGGCGCAAAGTCGAAGGGAGCGTTGCGGCACTTGTTAAAGGCCTAAGCGACGAAGAAGCCCACACAGACCGGCGTGGCTCTCGAACGCCAGTTATCCGTGCATCCATTTGCGTCCTTCCCTTCGTCAATATGAGCGGCGATCCGGAGCAGGAATATTTCAGCGATGGCATCAGTGAGGACATCACAACCGACCTCTCGAAGATTTCCGCCCTCGAGATCGTCGCCCGCAACACCGCGTTCGGTTTCAAGGGACAAAGCCCGGACGTGAAGGAGGTGGCGACCAAGCTCAATGTCACCCACGTCTTGGAAGGCAGTGTTCGAAAAGCTGGAAATCGCATTCGGATCAACGCGCAGCTGATCGACGGCTCGACCGGCAAGCATCTATGGGCCGATAGATTCGATCGGGATCTCACTGATATTTTCGAGATTCAGGACGAGATCTCGAAGGCCATCGTCGATGCGCTGCAGCTCAAACTGCTCCCGCAGGAAAAGGAAGCGATTGAGGACCGCGGCACGTCGAACGTCGATGCGTACAGCCTCTACCTCATGGCTCGGGAGCAGTGGGTCAGTGGGGGTTTTTCTGACCCCGCACGGCACAAATTGATCGTGCGATTATGCCGAGAGGCAACGACGCTCGATCCCGAATATGCCCAGGCGTGGGCGCTGATGGCGCTCGCGCAGGCGCTGCTGCGTTTCTGGCACGGCACCGAAGAAGACGCGCTGCCTGCTGCAGAGCGCGCGCTCGCGCTTAACCCGAGACTTCCCGAAGCGCATTGTGTCAAAGGCCGCTACTTGGAAGATGAGGGGCGATCGGAGGAAGCAGAACGGCAGATCCGATCGGCGCTCGAACTCGCACCCGAATCCTGGGAAGCCAACCGCGAGATGGCCGCGTTTCTGTACCGGCACGGCCGCAACGGCGAGGCAATCCCATTCTTCGAAAAAGCCGCGTCGATGATGGACGCCGATACCTCTAGCGCGGGGATGCTAATGAGCTGCTACCAGGCACTCGGAAATGGCAAAAAGCTCCTTGAAGCAGCGCGCATGTGCGTCGACCGCGCTGAGCGCGCCATCGCTCACGATCCGTCACATGCGGTTGAGCTCGCATGGGGCAGTAGCGCGCTGGCACTTCTCGGTGAGAGGGATCGCGCGCGCGACTGGGGGCGAAGGGCGCTACTGGTCGATCCGGAAAATCAATCGATGCGCTATAATCTCGCGTGTGCGTATTCGATCGCGTTAGGAGATTCTGAGGCGGCATTGGAAGTCCTAGGCCCGTATTTCGAGAGGGCTGACAGCAAGATGCAGTTGCGGCACTTGGAAGCGGACCCGGATTTCATTCCAATTCGGGATGATGCGCGCTTTAAGGCGATGCTTGAAAATGCCAAGGCGCGTCTCGGGATGGAAGAACCCGCGAAGTAGGATCGGGCAAATCGGACGGGATTGGCGTGCGGCCAGCAGACCCGTGCCGGTGCTGAAGACCACTGGCCGGAACTGGCTTAAGCGCAGACGCTAAGCCTACATCCGGTGCGGGGCCGCGACGGTAACAGCCCCAGGCACTGCCGAGGCTTCAAATGGAGTTTCCGGGCCGAGCTCTCCATCGATCGACACACGCATCGTCGGCCTGGTGGCGATCTTCATCCGCCGGCCCTTGAATTCTCGTGTGGTGGCGTGGCGCGATGGGACCTTGAAAGCGCTCGCAACATAGCTCCATCCTAGCCGCATGAGGCTCCGTCCGGTAACGGCCTGGACCACGAGCTCGCCGCTTGCCAGATCGGCGCTCTCAATCAGCTCGACGCCGCCATGAAAGCGGCCATTTGCAATCCGCACCTCAGTTGCCCACAGCCGGTGCGTTTCACGCCCATCGTTGATGCTCAGGCGGAATGCTTTGAAGCTTGCGGCGGACCAGCCGGCCCATAGCAGATAACCGAGCCGCCCGAGCCCCCGTTTGAGCGTGCTCGGCACGCTCTCAGCGACCATTGGAGCAAGGCCCAGGGCCGCGTTGTTGAGGAAGTGGTCGCCCTCAATCGCCCCGAGATCAATCCTTCGAGGGAGCCCATCGGCGATTACCCTGACCGCTCCATCGAGGTCGAGGGGAATCCCAAGCGTTCGAGCGAAGCTGTTGGCAGTTCCGAGAGGCAACACGCCGAGTACGGTTTCCGAGCCAAGGAAATGGTCAACGTTCTTGGACAAGGTGCCATCGCCGCCACCGAGGATTACCATCGGCGCGCCCTTGATTGCTTTCTTGACGTAGTCGCCAATCCGCTTCGCGCTTTTCACCCGCTTCGCATCAAGGAGTTCAATTCCCGCTGCGGCAAGCTTGTCTCTAGCCTCCCCGAACAACTCCGCGCCTGTGCGACTGCCTGTGTTGACGATCAGTATCGCTTTTTTTGGTAGTCCCTTGGGTTTCGTCATTCGGCGAAAGCGGAAGGAACGCCGCTTGGGTTCCCCCTCAACCTAAACTTACGTTGGAGCTTGCAGACAGTTAAAGTGGGTCCCTCCATCTGCTATGCGTAGCGCCAGGCGTGGAGGCTTCGTGAATAGTGATTTCATCGCCGGTTTGATTGTCGGCATAGTGATCGGCGTGGTGCTGCTCTGGATTTCCCGGCAACGGAGGCCCCCAGACGCCTAAAGGCGCATGTGGAGAGATCCGTCTGTCAGCTTTCCACCCAAAGTTGCCATTATCCGAGTGTCAGCTTTCGAGCCATTGCAGACATTGAGATTCTTAGGTCAGCGTAGGCAACTGGGGTCACTTGTTCGAACGGCGCCCCCGACCCCAGACGTATGTTGCAAAAGCTTGGCTGGCGATTGGCCGGCCTTGCGGGTCGGTCGCTGGCGTGAAGCGCCCTCTTTCGACCAAAAGTCGGCACGTCAGTGCATCGAGCTCGGTGTTGCCGCTCGACTGGGCCGTCGTGCAGTTGGAAAGACGTCCGTCGATCCCGACCGTGAATCGCACCGCAACGGCACCTTTGTAGCGGCCACGCCGATTGTCCTTGTCGGTCGGACCGCCGCCGATCCAAGTCGGAGGTGCAGCGGCTGCTTTGGCGCGCGGTTGTGTCGTCACCGATGTGACGATCGGTCGACTGGCGGTGAGCGGTGGGACTACGGTTCCAGTGGCTTTCGCTATTGGTCCACTCGACACGGGAGCCGCGGCGTTGGGCGCCGATGAACCTGGCTGCGCGGCTGCGGCGGATTGGTTTGTCGGCACCGCCGTGGCAGGCTGTGGCGGAGGTTGGGGCGAACCACCGACCGCGACCGCGGAGTCTGTCACATCCTGGCGCGCAGCACTCGGGCCCTCGAGGGAGCCGTCCATGTCCGCCGAATGGCCCAGGCTGGCCGAGGCGGGGGCTGCGTCAGCTTTGGCGGCGGCGCGTTCTTGCGGGCTCAATGATTCATTGGACGGAAAATTGGTAGGGGCCCCAGGCTGGGATGAAGGCGCGACGCGGTTTATTTGCTGCGTGGGTCGCGCCGATCCGCCAGTTTCGAAAGGTTCTCGCTTCATGTGGGGCCACGAGGCCATCAGCAATGCGCCAAGCCCGAGTGCCACGACGGCGCCCGTGGCCCAATGTTGCACAGGAACCGAGCGCGGCTGAAAAAATGAACGATTTTTGATCCGACGCTCGGATTGAGACGCGGCATCGTTTGAACCCTGCCCGGTTGCCTCCTCCCGCGCCGGCTTGTCGGTGACTTTATCCGCGCGCTCGCGTGACGATTGGGGTTTCAGCCGCTGGGGTCGCTCGCGGTCATTTGCGTCGCGGGTGACGTTGTCGGCGTTGGCGGCTGTCGGACCCCGGCGCGGCCGCTTTGGGGGCGTTATCAAAGAATCCGTAGCTGGATCCCTGCCCGCTCCAACCAGAACAGAGCCGACTGCACCATTCTGGGGAGCAGACCGCCTTCGGCTACGCTTTGCGGTAGAACCTCCAGCTGCAACCTTCGAATGAGAGGCCCCGGAAGCGTCACGCAAGGAGTCATCATACGCGCGTCGTTTCTGTGGATCGCGAAGAGTCGCGTACGCGCTGTGGATCTGCATCAGTCGGTCCGGCCAAAGCCGGCGCGGCAGGTTGTCACGAAAGCCCATGCCGTGCACCAGCAAATCGAATGCGTTTTCGATTTCCTGCTCGCTCGCATCGGGCTTCAATCCCAGAACCTCGTAGTCGCTAGCGCCGGCTTCTCGTAAACTGCCCATGGGAACGCTCCACGGCAAAAAACTCTTTAACAACAGTCGGTTAAAAGCTCATAAACGTTAGAGGAGCCGGCGTCCAGCCTTGAAGCGCGGGACACTCGTCGAACTGTCAGTAAGGTGAGTTTCTTCAACACTTCCTCGGATCGGCATTGCTCAACCGGGGGTACTGCGCGTTGGCTTTTCAGTGCGACCAAGTCTTTCGAAGCGTGCTGCATGTCAGATCTAAAATTTTCGTTGCGCATAAGCGCCTGCAGCGGCGTCAAGCGATCAAGCCCTGGTTCTCTTACGCTGCTTCGACCGCTTCGATCGTCGCGGCGTTCGGCTGGGTATGGCGAGAGGCGAGCCTTGGCTCATCTGAAACCGACTGGGACGGTGGCATCGCGCCGGTCCTCGTCGCGTGCACCATAAATGGCACCAGCAATAGAGCTGGCAGCAGCCAGAGCACGAGCATCGCAACTAACCAGCTCACGAGAGGAGCCGCGCAATAGCTCCGCTGCTGCCGAAAGCCGCTACCTCGCCGAGTAGTTCGAACTCTGTCGCTATCCGAAGAAGAAAAGCCTCCTCAGGCCGGCCCGCATACTGTTTGGCTTGAGCGCGGCATTTCGCCGCATCCGAAAGAAACCGCCTACGCATGAAAACGCCTCTACCGTCCGCGCCATTTTGAAGCTCGACGTGGCTTGCGCGACAGGCGGTCAACGGGTCTTGTTCGCCATCGTTCCCGCCTCTTCGGAATCTTTCACGAGCGTGACCGCGCGACACAATTGATGGGGGGCGGACCGCTGCATTTCCGTGTTCGTCTTCCACAGCCTCTTGAGATCGCTCGTTAAATCTGTATTAACGACACAGAACCGGGCGGCCTTGCTGGTTCCGGTATCGAGGAGACAAGTCATGCAGTTCGTGACGCTGACATCCGACGACCAGGACATGTTTCTTGAGCTGCGCCACCTGGTTGATCAGGCGGCTAGGACCACCGCTCTCCTCGAGGTACAGGAAGAGGGGAATGTCATCGAGGTGACCGCTGAGCTGCCAGGCGTGGCAAAAGAAGACATCGATCTCAATCTCGAACGTAATGTCCTCACCATTATCGCGGAGAAGCGAGGACCGGGTGAAGCGAAACGGGTGCACTTTTCCGAGCGGTCGTACGGGCGATTCGAGCGCTCCATACAATTGCCGTTCGTGCCAGACGCCGACAGCGTAAGTGCCGAGTTTCAAAATGGACTTTTGCTCATCCGCTTCCCGCGAATTGATGCGCAGCGCACGCAGCGGATCGAAATCCGCGGAGCGCGGGGCGAGGACAAGAGCAGCGCCATCGGCGCGAATTGGGAGAAGAAACCGGCCGTCGAAGAACCGCTACGACTGACGCAAAAAGTTCGCCAAGACGCGGCGGACGCGACGCAGCCTAGACCTTCTTCTTCCGAGTAGGAGCTGCGGGCCCGAGAGCGGGCCTATCACCGACGGTTAGGAGTGTCCGGTGGAACCAGATGCGCTGTTCTTCAAGCGACGAATAGCTGAGGAGATGGCAGCCGCAGAGCGAGCCGTTACGGAAGCCGCGCGTCTGAGGCGATACCAGCTGATCGAAGCCTATTCAGCTCATCTCGAGAAGAGAGGTGAGCGACCGCCAGTCTCCACCGACCAGCTCTCGAGATTGAGAAGCGAATGTACTAAGTAGCCCGGTCCGGCTGGCCGGCCTTGGACTACTCGGCCCGGACGGCGGACCGAATTGACGTCAGAACGCCCAAATTTATCGGGTTGAATCAATATCTGACTAATGCAGTGCTGCGAGTTCGAGTCACGCAAGCGGCACCACTCGCGAAGCTCCTGCTCAGGCGAGAGCTCGCGACGTGATCACATTTCGTAGCCGTGCTAATTGCGGTACTGATGAAGGGCTATCTCTCCGCCGCCGTGCTGATTTTGAGCACCGGCCCCGCGACGGCGAAGGACAGCGATGTCTGGCGCGCCTGCTCGATCGATAGCGTTCAATCGTGCACGCCTACCGGTTGTTCGCCGCGGCGCCCAACCATCTCCGTCTACATAGGATACCACCAACAAACAGGGTTCGAACGAGCCGTGTACCTGCGCTGCGCCGTAGGGCTATCGGAGTGCGATCGGTACTATCCCGTTGTGCGGCAAGTAGGTGAGTTTATCGTCTTCTCCCTCCCGGAACACAGCCTTTTCTCCAAGCTCGATAAGAATGATCGGCTGGTCGACGTGGCAGGTGTGCAGGACACCATTTTCATCTCTCGCGGTCGATGCACTGAAGCTGCGCCTCCGCCAGCATCGCGCTGGCGGAGCTGGCGACACTAGCCTCAGCGAGGACTTTGCCTGCGATCGAAAGACGACGCACCCGGCGGGCGTCTTAACCATGCCTGTTGGGCATCACTTAAGAGCTTGCGCTTAAACCAGGAATTTGCAGCCACCGCTTCACAGGCTGCTTGCCTGAAGGGTGGTCCTGCCAAGCCCTCCACTCCTGATGCGGGACGGTCACTTCGGCCGAAGGAGCTTTAGATGAGCACCGAAGAACTTGTCCGCGTGGCGGAGGAATGCCGAAAGGTGGCGCCCGAGTTTAGGGGACGGCCCGAAGAGCCGTTCCTGCTGAGACTCGCTTCGGCTTTCGAAGAGCTGGCATCCAGAGACGAGGGATCGCCCAGGCCATCCAGGAAAGCGAAGGGAGTGGCCAAACACCATTGAAGTAGGCCGGATCGAGACAATTAGGCCCATTCAGTGCAGGCACTTCGCGTGCTTCCCCCGCCCTAGGTGGACTCATTTATTATTAAATTTGCTTCGTTTAACAAGAATTTGCTACAGGTTGGCCGCACGCTTTCGTGCGGATCGAATTATGCCCCGAGGGGTGGACTGTGGTGTCCCTTTCTCTCAGTTTTCGGGAGGCGTTTCAGCAGCGACGCAGCTCCAGCGAGCTCATGGCGATCGCCGCCGCCGCCACTCTATTGCTTATCATGGTTCTCACCTCGGGCGGACTGGCGAAGAACAGTCAACGGCCCAAGCAATTGCAGTCGACTGCAGCACCCCTGAAGCCGCCGCCGTTCCTGCTTCGACCGGTCTCGCCGGCGGATGCCCTGGCGATAAATGCCCATATCCCGTTCTCGACGCATGGGAATTTGGCGGCGAAGGCCTTTCGCTTTCGAGGAGACGACGAGGCACGTCAGCGAGCGCTCGAGTGCCTTACTCTCGCGGTTTATTATGAAGCGGGCAGCGAGGACCGCGGAGCTCAGGAAGCAGTGGCGCAGGTCGTGCTCAATCGAGTCCGTCATCCCGCTTTCCCGCCTTCGGTTTGCGGTGTGGTGTTTCAGGGCTCCGAGCGGAAGACCGGGTGCCAGTTCACGTTCACGTGCGACGCATCGCTGCTCAGGCGTCCCGATCGACTTGCCTGGACCGCGTCCGGTGAGGTCGCGCAGGCAGCGCTTCGCGGGGCGGTGTTCAAGCCCGTTGGCCTCGCCACTCACTACCATGCGAATTATGTCGTGCCCTATTGGGCCACCAGCCTCGAGAAGAATGCGCAGGTTGGCCCACACATCTTCTACCGCTGGCGCGCGGCATGGGGCATGCCGCAGGCGTTCACTCAGAATTACAGCGGCCGTGAGCCGGATCCTGCTATTTTGAGTGCGGCGTCAGTTGAGGATGCCGGTCAGCCGGATTACGACTCCATCCGTCCGGACACAGGGATTCAATTCACTGTCGATCCCAGGCTCGAGCTGCTGGCGGTTGTCCAGCTGCTGGCGGACGAGAGGTCCGACCTTGCCCCCGCCGACGCCCGCTACTCGAGAGACATGGAAGACTTTTTCAGGTTGGAGAAGCACCACCGGGCCGTTCACACGTTCATCAGACTCAGCAAGAACAATGCGAATTTCGCAGCGGTCGCGGCGAAAGCTTTGATGAATTACACAGCCCCCGCGGAGCTCGCCCCCAAGCCGAATGCCCCTGGAAGCTCTGGCAACTCGGCAGAGGCGGACAAGAACATGCGTGAGTTCATCGACGCCTTGCGGGACTTCGCGCAAGCGAGCGAATTTGATCGGTTTTTCCGGGGTCACAAGCCTTTCTATGGGTCTGTGATTCGCCGCACGCAGCGACAGGCGGGAATGGCCCGGGCGAGATGGCAAGCCTATACCTCAGCTCCGCTCGCTGCCCGCACGATGGTCATAACGTCCCTTGCTACGCCCAGCGCCCTTTCCTGCGGAGGTAGGGCAAGCACGGCCGTTTTGTCACTTGGAGACCTCGTCCATGCGAGCGATGCCGACATCTTCCTGGAGACCGAGGGTGCGCAATCGGATTCGCTGTTCGACGAGCAAATGATCCGCGCGGTTTTTGCCCGTGTGACCGCGCAGACTCAGGGGGACGCCGTTTTGCGTGCCTATCTCAGCACTGAAGTGCGTCGCGGCAATTCGATGGTTCCGACGTTAGAGCGGGAGCTGCGGCGAAAAGAGGGACAGGCGGATCGGGTTTCAACCTGGGACGAGTTCGTCCGTCAGCTATCGGGGACAGCAAGAGCCGGAAAGGCAGCTGGTCCCTGCGCCGCCAACGTTGCGTCATGAGTGCCGTTTCATACGCGCTCGCCGCGCTCTCTCAGGCGCAGCGATTCCAGCATCTGGCTTCGCAGCTCTTCCACCTTGAGCATGTCCCGCGCGAATTGCTCGTCGTCGCTCGGCTTGCGGCTTTTTCCTGAACCGTTGGATCTCATCATGACAACCTCGGAGCCTCGGGATCCTCGCGGTCTTGCTTTGCGCTTCGGGTCGCTGGCGTGCGCCATTCCCTAGGCCAACGCGCCGTCTGCAGCTGAACTTGCCATAGTTGGACAAGCGATGAATGGTGTCGGTTGGCCATGTGCCAGTTTCACACACCCAAGAGCCAGATCGCTGGCGGAAGCCTAACGGAACCTTCGCGTTAAATTTACGTTTATTTCCAGGGTGCTCCACCCCTATGCACCCCTGCAAAAACTGGCCTGTCGTCGGTAGCGGCGACGGGCCAATTTTCCCCCTAACCCCGAAGACGAGGCAGGCTGCTCGTTCGTTCATCGCGCCGCTCTCGGCGATTCAAATACTGTCAGAAACAGTGAAGCCGCATCGATGGAAGGGGTCGGCGGCGCTTGCGAGCCCGTACATGGTGCCTGAGTTCGCTGATTGGCTGGACGGCGCGATGGGAAACGCAAGGCTTCCCTGCCTGTCCGCATTCGCGCCCTACGCGCGGAGCGGCTGAAACCTAACCGCGCTCCGGTGCAGGGACGGGAGGTGGCGGCGGAGGGGGAACCGCAACTGGCGGTGGAGGTGGGACGACAGCCGGCGCCTGCTGCACGGGCACGGGCTGTGCTTCGCGATGTCCCCCAGCAACGAGCGGCAGCGCTCCAGCCCCGCCCACGAGCAGGACCTCGGCGCCGCTTCCGCCACTGCTACCCGATGACTGAGCGATCGCCGGAGATGACATCGCCGTCGAAAGCAGGACCGTCACAACTGGCGGAGCAACCAAAGCGAGCTTGCCATATCGATCGAGAAACGCCCGTCTATCGATTTCTGCCGGCTCAATTTCGGCGTTGCACTCAGCTTCAGAATGAGGGTTTTTCATGCCACTTCCTCGACACAGCCGTTGTTAACTTATCATTAAATGCGGAAAAGTCCAATTAGTTCAACGGCCCATAGAAAAAGGCGGGTCTCGCGGACTATAGGGGCAGAGCGCGTGAGGTATCTATGACCTGTACTTCGGCAATCGATGAACAGTGGCATGCCCATGTTTCGAGGTTCGGCAAGCAGCTGCGCTTACCGTCGCGCGGCGGAAGCCGGTCGAGCGGAGCGCCCGCGGAATACGGCCTGTGACTGGAGCCAGAGAGGCGTTCGGGGATCTCATCCATATTCTTGACGACGGATCGACAGCGCCGCGAGACTGGCGTGCGGTGATCGATCTTGCAGGCGAGACGTTGACGATCGGGCGTTTGGCAGACGCTGTTCTTCGCGTCGATGCAGGGTTCCATGTTCCCGCAAATGCCCGCGAGCTGCTTCTGGATATTCGCACTCGCGCTGAAAAGCGAAATGACCTCCTGATCTCGCAATTCCATGAATTACTTACACCGCTGAACGAAATTGGAGTCCGGCCAATCGTCATGAAGGGCCTGGCGCGACTGCTCAGCACTCCTCGCGAGCGATCGCGGTTACTCTCCGACATCGATCTTCTCGTGCCGCAGGATCGGCGCAACGACTGTATCGGGGTGTTTACCAGGCTTGGATACGAGATCGTCATTGGCGCGGATGACGACAGCATCCCGCCGGTGTTCGCCCGGAGCAAGGATGCCGGCACGGTAGACCTGCACACTCGGCTGAAACCACCGGATGTGGAGCTCGGTTATGAAGCAGTGGAGCCACATTGCGAGGAGATCTGGTTCCGCGAGGGCGTTGCCCTGTTGCCCGGTCCGACTGCTCAACTGATCCTGACGGTTCTGCATGACCAGATGAACGATCGCGACTACTGGCGGGGGTTGGTAGACGTCCGGCATCTGTTGGATATCGCCTGTCTCGTTCGCGAGGGGGTGGATTGGCCGCTTGCCTCAAGCTTCTTCGCGACCCCCACCCTACAGCGCGCCTTCAAAGTGCAGATGGTTACCGCCCACCACCTGTTGAAGATCGATATTCCTGAAGAATATCTTGAGGATCGATGGGTCAGACTGCAGATGGTTCGGCGCCGGTTCCAGTGGCGTTATCCGAGTAGCCGGGCACTGTTCACCTTGCTGACGATCGCCGCCGATCCGCCCCAGGGCTCCACTTCCCTTACCCACAGCGCGCTGAGCGACCCGCGCCGAGCTTTGGATAAAATAAAGGAGCGGTTCGAAAGATACGTCTGGCGCCTGCATCCCGGAAAGCACTGACGAGGAACTGCGCAACTGGCGCGAGGCGAGGCAGCAGCCGACCCTTCGAAAGCATTCCCGGTCGGCGCTCGGAGGACGCGAAGTTCGCCGTCTTACGGGGCCAATAAAATAGCCTTCCTTTTCAACTCCGTAGTGATATTGTCGAAGACAGGGGGCAACCGGTGTTGCGTAACGACGCTGCGAATGATGAAATCGCCGTCCTTCAGCGTTCTGAAGGGCTAGCCGCTGAAGTGCGGCGGCTTCGCACCGAACTGCGGAAATGCGAAGCGCGCCTCGTTGAGCTTGACCGTCTGGCTCATTGGGACCCTCTTCTCGACCTGCCGAATCGCAGGAGCTTCCTCAGCAGTCTTGACCAGCTGGTCGCTCGCGTAAAACGATACGGCGGAACGGCGGCGCTCATCTTCGTCGACGTCGATGGCTTGAAAGCAATCAACGACAGCTTTGGGCACGATGCTGGAGACAAGGCTCTGATCGAAGTCGCGCGCTTACTTAAGTCGAGCGTGAGGGAGGCCGACCTAGTGTCGCGCATCTCCGGCGACGAATTCGGCATCCTGCTTGAGCACGCAGATGAGTTGAGCGCCTGGCAAACGGCTTTACGCATCACTGAGACATGTGACGATTATCACTCATTCTGCATTGCCGGCATTTGCCTTCCACTAACCGTCGCGGCGGGCGTCGCAGTCATTCGCAGCGACGACAGTCCTGAAAAAGTGCTCAAGAGAGCCGATCAGGAAATGTACCGGATCAAAGGGATCGGGCGCGTCGCGATCAATTTCGGGCGGGTTCCTTAGGTCTGTGCTCGCCTCCGCGGGTTAACGCTGTCTGCCTGACCGCGTAGCGCCCAATCTCCTCCCGCCTGCCTGCGACTCATACTCGGCCGCGAGTTGACACAGCCTCTCCCGCATCTCGCACTCGCTTATTGCGTCAGCCAATCTACGGCACTTGGCCGCCTGGGCGAGGAGAAAGGCTGAGTCGGCACTTCGTTGCACGATAGTGACGCTAAGCCAGATTCGACGAGTCGCAATCCCTCGCGCGACGAGTATCGCGTTCAACGGAAACGTGTGGCTTTTCAGTCACTTTCTGACGCCCTGCTGCGCGATGAGGCCCTTCCAAGGGTTTTGGGGGCGTCTTGGCATCCCCCTCAGAACGGTCCCTCCGCCCCATATTCCTCGGCGCCAATGACGGTACAGCTTTGGTCCAGATCGTGCACCCGCTTGCACAGGATCTCCGAGTGGGATCGGGAAGTCGTTATGACCTGCATTCGGTAATAGGTCTTGCCGTCCCTGAGGGACTTAATACGCACCGGGACGACCGAGAGGGTCCGCGCATCGGGCCAAGCTTTAGACAAGTTTGACCAAGCCTTCTGGGCCTCTTCGTCCGAATTGAAGCGGCCGATCCGGACCATCTCACCCGCCCTCGCGGCCGGGCGAGATGCCGATGCCTGCTTCAAACCTGTAGCCGCGGCCGACGCCCCCGGCGTCGACGCGCCCGATGCTTTCGAAGGTTCGGCTCCGCGTACGGCGCGTTGGCCAATCGCGGCTGGCGGTCGCATCTTCGCCGTCTGGCCCACGCCGCCTGCATTGCGATCGGAATCCGGCGTGGGAGAAACCACCGGCGATTTCGGCTCCGCCGCGCCTTGCCGTATGGGCATGGAGTTCACTTCGCCGAAAACAGTCGAAGGTCCATCCCGTACAGCGCCTCGGCCAACCGCGGCTGGTGGCTGCATCTTCGCCGGCAGGCCTGTTGTGCCTGCACTGTGATCAGGACCCGAAAAGGAGGGTGCCGCCGCCGGTTCCTGCTCTCTGGCGCTTTGGCCTACGGGCATGGAGTCCAGCCCGCCGAACACAGGCGCAGGTCCATTTTCCGCCCCTATTTCTGCGCTTCGGATGCCGCCCCAATAGGAGGAAATGCCAATAACGAGCGTGGCGATCGCCGCTGCTACGAGCAGCGGGGCCCGATGGATGATCAGGCGGGGCGTGGGCTCGTATCCGCCGAAGGCCACGAACCTGATCATCTTCAACGCATCTGCCCCGCTGAGCACGTCCCCTTCCCGCTTTGAAATCTTCAAACGCCGCATGGAGTTTGCCCTATAGCGCTGGCAACTTCCAGCGAGTCGCGGTCGCCGTAAGACCGCGAACCAACTTGGACCGTGCTGGCGCACCTGCGGTCCGGATGTTAATCTTCCAAAGTGCCGAATTTCGGGCAAGGCGAAAAGTTATGCTTTCACCTGTCCTGCTCCTCATCGAACTGGCCAGCGCACCGGCCGCAGGGCCCGCAGCAGCGCATGCGCCTAGCGTCGACACTCGGCTGAACTATTTTGTCGGGGAGTGGACCATTCCGGGTCTCTCGAGCGGGACCTTCTACCAGAAGTGTGCTTGGTACAGCGGCCGCTCCTTCGTTCTTTGCAGTTTCCAGGACGGACGCGATTCGACCGTCGGCCAGACGATCTTCGGTTATTCCGAATCGCAGGGCCGCTTTACTTATTACCGCTATGACTCCCGCGGGCGCGGGCTTTACCAGCTCGGCTTCCCTAATGGCACCTACGGTATCGTGTTCACGGACGAGCGTCGGGAGCCCGAGGGCCTTGTCCGCGTGCAGACAACTTTCAATCTTGAGGATGAGGGTCTGCGCTATACCCAGTATCGTTCGCTTGAGGGACGTAGCTGGCAACGGGTGGCCGACTTCCAATATGTTCCCGTCGTCCAGAAGCGCCCCGCAAGAAAAAGGCGCTAGGCTGTCTCTTCCACTTGGCGCGAGTTCATGTCACTCCCTGCGGCCTCGCGGTCGCTGGCGACGCTGACCTCAACTAAAGAGGCGCAAATCCCTTAGCTCAAGCCGAACGTCTTCCCTGTCGTGGGAAAGCGCGCCGGTGCGCGCCCGGGTCCCCGAGAACTTCCGCATAGCTGCCGGTCTCCACGATCCGCCCGCTATCGAGGCGGTAGATTATGTCGCAGCCACGCAACGTCGTAATCCGGTGTGCAATCATGATGATGGTGTAATCATCACCCAAACGTTCGACCGCTTCGATGACATTGGCTTCCGTGGAATCATCCAAGGCGCTCGTCGCCTCATCGAGCACGAGAACCGATGCCTGCTTGTACAGCGCTCGGGCGATTCCGATGCGCTGCCTTTGGCCCCCTGAGAGTCTTATGCCTCGCTCGCCCACGTGCTCGTCATATCCGCGAGGTAGGCCTAGGACAAACTCATCGAGCTGCGCGAGGCGGCAGGCCTGACGCACCCTCGAGATATCCAAGTTGGACGGAGCGCAGCCGAACGCAACGTTCTCAGCGATCGATCCGTCGAGCAGGAATATATGTTGGGGAACGTGCGCGATTTGCTTCTGCCACGAAACAACGTTCGATTCATCCAAAGGCGTTCCATCCACGAGAATGGATCCCCCGGTGGGCTGCAGCAACCCCATGATCAGATCCATAAGAGTGGTTTTCCCGCTTCCACTCGGGCCAACAATGCCGACGCGCGATCCGCGCGGGATGGCCATAACGGCATGGTCGAGAGCCAGCGGCAATTCGGGCGAGTAGCAGAACGATACTTCGGAGAGCTCGATCGACCGGCGTAGAGACGGCAGTTCCTTCTGTTGGCCGACGAATCTAGAAGGCATTGGCTTACTGAGAAGCTCCACCACGCCGATCAGCATTGCGCTGTTGCCGAGCAAATTCGCCCAGCCATTGTAGAGCTGCTGAAGTAGCGGCAGCAGCCGTTGGGCGCCGAGAGCGAGCGCACCGACCACCGGAAGGGAGTGGCCGATTCCGCCCGTTTCCCGACTTGCAAGGACGACCAGAACGACCAACAGGACCATCCCCGTGGCTTCCGCGATGAATTTCGGCGCGATGGCGAAAAGTGCGTTCGCTCCTTGAGCATGCCGAAGCGCGTTATCCACCTTTGCGAACTTGCGAAGGTAGACCTTCTGCGCGTTCTCGATGAGAACTTCGCGTATTCCGCCAAGCCCCTCCTGCACCGCCTGTATCCGCGACCTATTCGTCGCTTTGATGATGACCGCATTTCTCCGGAGTTTGGGACGGATCAGCACCGACATCACCAAATAGATGCTCCCAAATCCGAGGAGCGCCACAAGGGCGATCATCGGACTGATGACGACGAGGGCGGCGACGATGAACAAACCGATCGTCAAGCCGGTCAATGCCTGCATCAAGGGGATGAAGGTCTGCTTCAGCAATGTCTGGATGTTCTCCACGCTCGAGATTATCGTGCTGCTGTTCATGTGGATGTGGAAACTGTAGGGCTGATGGAGCATCCTTTCGTAGAGCGACACTCCGATGTCGTGTCCTAAGCGGAAGACGTACTTCTGACTCAGCCATGCGAGAGTAATTCGGACAACTGCGGCAGCTACGGCTACTCCGCAGAAAACGACCGCCGTGTTCGCCAGCGAGTAACTGCCGGGCTGGATACCGAACTGCGCGAACAGCTGGCCCAGACGCGAGTTGCTGCTGAGGCCGCCAGGGTTGGCAAAGACTGCGAGCAAGGGAATTATCGCGCCAATGGTGACGAGCTCGGCAAGGCCCCCCACCAGCATGTAAAGCGCGACAAGAGTACCCTGAACGCGACGGCGTCTCGAAAAGGTATTTCGCCACAGCCAGCCGAGCGCTCGTCGGATCGTCAACTCTTCCGAATGCCCCATCGAGACTCCACACTAGGCCGTCGCAGCGGCGATAAACTAGTCTTTTATGGTGTTGACGTATATCAATAATTAACTGTCAGGATCCAGTTTTGGTACCGATCAATCAGCCGCTCCCTCCCGTCGAGCAAACACCATGCCGGCGAGTCAGGTGCCGAGGGCTTTCTGTCTAGGCGGCGCCTCATTCTGGTTTCGGGTGCGCCGCGGAGCGGAACGACGCCCGTGGGAAATTTGCTGTCGAAGTGCAAAGGTGCAGTTTCGATCTACGAGCCGCTCGGTGAGACCGGGCTCGTCCGGATCAATACGCGATTTCCCGTAGTAGGTGATGGCCTTGGGCTCAGCCGATCCGACCTCGAGCAATTGACAGAGGATCTGGCCGCATTCCGCTTCGGGCGCCTAAAGCCGCAGGCACGACCGGGGCGACAGCCCTCGCCTTTCACCACACTGTTCGGCAGCCGAACGCTGCACAGCATGCGTGTTGCGCGGCTGCAACCTTGGGCTCGAACTGTCATCTGGAAAGATCCGCACGCGATCCTGCTCGTGCCCGATCTGGTCGACACGAACGTCGACATCGTCGTCACCGTGCGCACCCCGAGGGCCCACGCCGCGAGCTACAAGCGGCTTGGCTGGCAAGCTAAGCCGGGCAAGATCTATCCCCGCTGGTCCGCGAGATTTGGCCGATGCCCAATCTGCGAATCCATGCTCGAAGGGGCCTATGGCAGCGTCGCCTCGGCGGCTTTGCTGTGGCGCATGAGCTATCTGCCCCTAGTGCGCACAAACGCTATAACGCGGGTGCACCTGATCACCTCGGCTGATCTCGAGGCCAACGAGCGGACCGCTTACGTCAAGCTCGTAAAAGGTCTCGCCCTCACTCCGACGCCTCGGATGGAACGAATGCTGTCGACTCCGCGTCGAGATGCAGCCCTCTCAGAGATGACTTCCAACGCACACGATTGGAGCCGGTCGCTTTCGTCCGTGAACAATTATTGGCGCGAAGTGCTGACAGAGGAAGACATCGACGTGGTCGACACCGTCACGTCCGACTTGGTTACGAGCTTCTTCGTTCAGCCGTAAGAAAGACTATTAGCGGCAATCGGAACTGCGGTCTCTTTTCGTGAACGGACTCTTGATGGCTCCTGGTTCCGCAGGTCCTGAACGGCGTCCCAGACTGCGCGATCCGGCGCGCAAACGTCGAGAATGCTGTCCCGCAGCGGACCGGATAGGATCGCCTCACGCTTCGCCCTCGTATTGCGGACGTTCTCGGTTCCAATCGCCAAGCGTTTTCCGGTTAAGGTGCGAAGGCTAGCCTGGAAGTGCAGAACGTCATCCAGGAAACCTACGCCGTCCATGCGACGCAAGTTCCTGATCGCCGCCTCGACATGCCTCCGCGTAAACTTCTGCGCCGGCTCGCCGCAAAAATAGCGAACATAGGTCGATCCCATGCCGCGCGCGCGGTCGCTGGAAAGGAAGTCGCCCAAGGATTCAGCGATGCGGAAGTGGGCCTCGTGTCGGTTGTGATTCCAATAGTAGTTTGAAATGAAGCGATCGACGGGATCGCGAAGCAGCGTCACGAAAGCGTATCGGTCAGCAAATCTTTCGTAGGCCGCATTGCTGAAGGGTATGTGCGACGAGACGCAGCGGACGTCGGAATATAGCATGTAGAGCAGCATCATTTCGCGCAGCTCCGAGACATGCCCGATCCCCTTGCCGTTGTGTGACGACTGGGCTGCGTTGAATGCCTTTTCGCTCTCGACCGGTGTCACGGACCCTTGTGACAAGATGTAGGCGCGGCGCAGGGAGCGCCCCACAGAAGTGCCGCCGCATTTCGGAACATGGTGAAAAACGATGCGGCGTCCACACAGCAGATCGACGGCCCGGCGGTGGAGCGATTTGGCAACGTCGATGGCCGACACGCGCCCTGCTCCTCAGGTTGCGGGTCGCAACGACGGTGTATGGGTTGGTCTCGGGCTAACCTCGGCTGAGAGGCTCCTTGCCGTTGTGAGGCGTTTGACATGGTTGGCCAGGACTATGCCGAGGAAGGCGGAGAGCGCGAGCCATTCTCCCAGGAACAAATGGCCGCCGTCGCCGGAGAGCCACACTCTGAAGAGGGGTAGAAGCGGAAGCGGCGCGATCCATTCAAATGCGATTGGGATGACCCATCGCTCTGGATAGCTCATCACCGTATAAAGGATCGACAACCAGCGTCCGAGCAGGACCAGATAGAAAACGATCACAAGCAGAAATGCCGCCAGTCCGGCGTGCACCCAAGAGCTCAGAAACAGGTTGTGAATCGGCCTGCCATCAAGCTCGAAATAGCCATTCCCGATCAACGGATGCTCTTTGATCTTCTCGACGGCCGCCTCGTACTGCAGCACTCTCGAGGCGGTCGACTGATCTTCGAACGAGAACCTGTCGCTCATTGTATTGAGAACCGGGTCTTCCGCCTGAGTGTAGCTTACTCCCGCGGCGACAATTGCCAGCGCCGCCAAGCCCTTCAATAGGAGGCCGGTGGCCTCCTGCGGCCGCATGATCGCACTCATCAGCGTTGCCAGAACGATGCTCACGCCGGCGACTATGAGAACGGAGCGCGTGTTGAGCAGCAAGAGGAGAATGAGCGCAGCGCCAAGCACAGCTATTCCGATGAAGTCGGGCCGAGCCTTTCGGTATCCGCTACGGAACAACAGAGCCGCCGTCAGAACGCAGACTGCAATGGCATTCTTTTGCGATGCGACGACAGTTGCGTCTGCACTCCGGTCGAGCGAGTTGAAGATCGGACGGAAGAATTTGTAGATCACGAACTGCAAGTCGCCGCTTCTCACGAACTGCACGATCGCATCGATCCAGCTCAGTCCGATAGTGCGTGCGAGAATCTCGATGACAAGAACGAACAACGCCAGGCCGAGACCCGCGCCTGTTCGGACGACTGAACGCACGTCGCGTGTCGTTGCTAAAGATCCGGCAAATGCGATGCTGGCGAGCAGATAGAAGGCCTGCCGAAGTGGCATGTTTTGGCCCTCGGAGCCGTAAAGCGCTGCGGTGAGGAGGATTAGGTACACCCCAAAGGCTGCCACCCACGTCATGTTTTGCCGGACGAAGAGCCAGCAGCTGGCGACCCGCCGAGGGGTGCTGGCTGCATAGATCATCACAAGGCCGAGGACGAGATAAGGGAGCTTGACCGAAAATGGGCCAACCGAGCCTAGTGTCACCCATTGGATGCACATGCACCCTAGGACCAGCGTTAGCGGATTGAGTAAGACCGCGGTCATTGGGCAATGCCCCGCGGGGCTTTGTTGTCTGCCCGTTTTCTCAACAGCGCCCCCTCATAGATCGCCAGAAGGCGCGACATATACTCGTCATAGTCGAGCAGTTGCTTGCCGGCCCGATAGGCAGCCCGGCCGAAGGCTTGGGCCAGTTCGTCGGATTTGAGACGGTTCATCGCGCCGGCCCAGGCATCGACGTCTCCGGCTGCCACATGCACGCCGTTCACCCCGTCCGAAATGGACGAAGCAGCGACGCTTGCCTTCGAGACTATCACGGGCAGGCCGACGCGCAAGGCGTCCGCCACAACCAACGGATATCCTTCGTACCAGAGGCTCGGAAAGACCAGGCAGCGCGCGCGCGCCATCCAGCCGCCAAGCTCATGCTTGGGGAGCCAACCCAGCATCTGAGCGTCGGGATTAGCCCGGCGAACGTCTTCCCGGCTTCGCCCATCTCCGCAGAACGCGATTGATACACCAGCTAATCTCGCTGCCTTTGCGGCGACGATCGCGCCCTTCTCCGGAGAAAGGCGGCCGATAAAAAGAAATAATGAATTTCGCTCGACCGGGACGCGCCGGCGGAGCTGTGGCCCCGCTGGATTTGCAAGATGGTGTTTGCGCGCCTTGGCTGGCAGATAGGGGCCTAGTATCGAAAGCTGCTCGGGAGCGAGATAGATAATCTCGCGCAAGTGCCCTGGCATGCGGCTTGAGACCCTCAGGACAGTTTGGCGCGCCACCCGCCAGGCTTTGTGCGACAGAGCGCGAGAATCGCACCGAGTGACGAGGCAATCGAGGCCAAGGGCCTTCCGCGTGCAGATTTCGTTCTTCCGATAGTCGTAAAAGCCCCCGTTAGGACAGCCGAGGAAATAATCATGCAGCGTATAGACATGCGCAGCGTCTGATCGTGTGAGTACCGGACCAATGCTCGGCGAAAGGGCCTTCGCCCATCCGTGGACATGGACGATCGTGCTCTGCGCGTCGCGGCGGGCGAGGCATTCCGACAGCACTCGCGCCGCGCGGAAGTTCCAGATGCCTGAACTCATGGCTCGAAGGCGATTGGGATCGGACAGAATGTCGTGTTCGCCGACCTCATGGCATTCGACGCCTTGGTCGATCAGCCGCTGATCGACCGGGCCTGCGCCGGCGATGAAGCAGACATCGAGGCCGCGGCGCCTCAGCTGCAGAGCGGACTCAATGGCCATTTCCGCCTGGCCGCCATTGATCCATCCGTGATCACTGAGCACGATCACTGATTTTACTGCGCCCTCGTGTCTCGCCGGCTCATTCTGTAAGGGTGTGGCGGTGGGATCGGCAATCATCGGTGCGCCGGCAACGTTCCAATCAACACAGGCGACCGGCTCGTCCAATTACTCGAACTCCCGAGCCGACGAGCGGGAGATCATGGCTGGCACGAGCCGACCAAGATGACCGGCCGCCGCGCGATACTCCTGCCGAGAGTCGCTCGGTGCGGCATTTGCCGAAGTGAGCTTTCTCGCGCGAATTGCGGTCCTCCACAGCGTCACGTCCAATTGGAAGTCGCGCTCAAGCTCCGTAAGCATCGGGCTGAAGCGATCCGCCAAAGCGGATTCCAGCTCAACGTCACGCGCCTGGAAGCCGGGCGGCCGCGTATTGATCAACCGGTAGAGCCAGCGAAGAATATCGTAGAGGGCACCCTGCGGAAGACGCGAGCGCAGCCCAATGTTCAGATCCTGCAACGCCCCGCTTCGAGCGACATAGGTGCGGTTCTCGCGCGGGAAATCATAGTCCTCGTAGAAACAAGGGTGGATCCCGAGCTTCGTGGCTAGTCGCTGCATCGTCGCGCGATTGTCGCTCACCAGCTCCTCGAAGAGGAGGATGTGGAGCCGTTCTCTGCCAACTGCCGCCTCCCAGCGCCGCAGATGTTCCGGGTACCAGGCGTTCGCGATGGCGTTCGCGGCTAATTCATTTCCGCCGAAATCGCTGCTGCCGTCCTCCACCGCCGCGATGAAATCGCGGAACGTCATATCCCGCGGGATCCAGTTCCAGTTCTGCTGGAAATAGGAAAAGAGGGATTGCAGTTGAGCGACCGGTTCCCTCAGGACGACGATGAATTCCGGCCGGGTCGGAAGGTGGGGAAGTTCGCGAACTGCCGTCTCGGAATAAAGGTAGCCGGGCGTAGCTTCGATCACGACTTTCGCTGACCGGTCGCACGAGCCAAATAGCTTTTCATATCCCTCCAATCCGCCATCCCGAAAGTTACTGCGCGGGCGAAACATGTGCGTACCCGGGTCAACAAAATAATAGGTCTCTTTTTCTCGCGGGCCGCCGACTTGTGGATGGTCGGCCAACCAGCGGAACAGCGTGCTTGTTGCGGCCTTCGGAGCTCCGATGATGATCCAGTTAGGAAGCATCGGCGATCTTGCCTCCCGACAACGTCTGAGGAAAAGGCCGGCGCGAATCTGCAGCGGGCCAGAATAATGAACGGGCACCAGTCCCAGCGAGCACTTCCTGGTAGGCCTCGCTAGTCAGCTGGTTCATTCGGTCGGCTACATATTCCCGCTCCCAAAGATGCCGCGCCGACCTACCCAAACGCCTCAACTCTTCCGTGTCGAGACGCTCCAGCAAATGTCCAAGTGCGTCGGCATCGTCGATGTCGAAGGTATAGCCGCCCCCAACTTTGATCACTTCCGGGAGTGCGCCCCTATTGCTCCCGATCACCGGCACGCCTGCGCGCATCGCTTCGATGGCGACGAGTCCGAACGCTTCCCACCGGGACGGCATCACCACAGCATCCATGTCCTGCAACAGCGCCGACGTCTCGGAACGCGGAAGCCACCCGTGGAAGGTGACATTCCGCGCATCAAAGTGACCGTCGCCGTGTCTGCCGAGCACAGGTTCGCCAACGATGTGAAAATGGATGTGTTGGAGACCAAAGCGCCTGATTGCGTCCAGGAGGATGTCCAAGCCCTTCTGACGATCATGACGGCCGACGAACGCCACCTGCAAGGGCCCGCTTCGCCGAGCTAGTCTTGGAGCCGGAGCAGGAGCCCAGCCAATTCCATTTCCCACGCGCGAGATCTTGTGCTGCGGCAAACCGAATTGCACTGCGAGCTCGTACTCCGATGTGCTGTTCACAAGAATGAGATTAGTACGTCGGGCAAGCAGGCGCTCGATCGCCGCATAGACGAACTTGGCCGCCCTCCCCGTTTCCATTCCGAAGGACCAGCCGTGAGGACAATAGACGATTTGCGGCCGTGAACGCGTGGGGAAAAGGGCTGCCCGGACCACCGCTCCTGCGAAAGAGGAATGAAGATGGACGAGGTTTGGCCGCAGAAGGTCGACAGCCTTTCGTGCAGCTTGCCCAAACTTCAGCAGATCGCTCGGCCGGCGGCTTGTCGCGTGGAATGTCATGATCTGCGACGGGCTGATGTGCGGCAAGTGTATCTCGCCCCCCTCCGGTATGAGGAAGTTGACGTTCGCCTCGCCGAAAGTCTCATTTTGATATGGCGCGAGCTCTTCAAAAAATGTGGCGACGCCACCGGCCACGGACTGTGCAATATGAAGCACGCGGACGGCATTGTCCGGTGCGCGGCGCGCAGGGCGCGGATGCGCTTCCGCCCGAGCGGGCTGCCGCGGAATTTCGTTTGCGCCCAGCAACGTCATTCACGTTCTAAGTGCCGTCGAGCGAAGTGCTCGAGCAGCCATTCGAGTGATCACGGGCAGTCGGCTCTTGAGTAGTTGCTTCGCCCGATCTTGAAGCCACGCCGACTGGCGCTCGATCGCCTTCGCAAACAGATAGGTCGGGTAATTCACGAGCCGCTTCATGCGCTGGACCGATGGCGGATCATGCAGGAAGCTATCACGCGTGAGCCCGGTGTGCCCGAGCCACCGTAAACGATATGGATTCTCGCGGGCCTTGGACCGTTGGGGACACCAGCGGGCCGCGAGAGGCCAATCGCCCTGAAAGCCGTCGGGAATGCCGTTCAGGCAGGCGGATACTTCCGGTGTGATGGGGCCGTCGGCGCGATGAACGAACTCGAAGTCGATCGCGGTCAGCTTTCCGGAGTGGTCGACCAGAAGGTTGTGCGGCGCGAGATCAATTGGGTCGTACCCGCGTGAAAGCAGGTGCCTCAGAAGATCCGCGACCTGCCGCGTTTGACCAAGCGTCATCAACTTCGGAACGCCGATGCCCAGGAAGGTGCGACGCAGGGGCCGCCCTTCCACGAACGGCGTGATCAAATAGTTCGCTCCGCGCTCGAGAACAGGAAGAATTTCTGCGCGCTCGGGCGAGATTGCGTCCATGAACGCGGCCTCGCGTTCCTTGAAACGCAGGCATGTCTGGCGATAGGTCTTCTTGACGGCCAGTCCGCCCCGATAACGGATCAGCTCGATTTTTGCGCGAACGCCGGTGCGCGTGAGATCTCGAACGACTTCGAAGTCGGTGGCGAAGGCCGCCTTTCGGGCCTCGACGGCCTCACGAAGTGCTTGCTCCTCCTCAGGCACGAACATGCGGACGATTGTCCACGCATCCCTGCTCTCGTCGGTCGAATGCATAGGGTTGAACTGCGCACGCCGGGGCAGTCGATTTCGAATGAGACCGCGACTGAACTGCTTGGCACGAAGCGCCCGCTCATTGTCCAGGAAGGGGTAGTTACGGCGCAGTCTCGCGGGAACCGGCAAAGGTATGAGGTCGAGGGCGATAATAATCCGGGCCGGTGGGCCACCGCTGACGCAATAGCCACCCGGCCCCCAGTTGGCACCACGGGTCGCGCGGGCGGCCGCTGCGGACTGCTCTTCGTTGAGATCAATGGTTTTCAGCAACTCGAAGCCGGAGGCCTCGAGCATGCGCATGATATCTTCCTGAAGACCGGAAGCGAGCACCTGACGCCGCAGAAAGAAGGCAACGACGCCGGGCCCTTCGGCAGGCACAGCCGCGTCCCTCTCTCGCACTTTGAAAGCCGCCCAGCTGTTCCAGGGGGAAAGCCGCCTCAGGAGGTCGTGAGGAGGTTCCCAGCCGGCACTCGCCAAATGTTCGTCAAGTTCCGCCAGCGGCAAAGGCTCTGAAAAATGAGCCCCGGTGGACGGTTCCAGATCCCTGATCAGCTTCGCGCGCGGGCCCACCAGAACTGGCGACCGGTCGCTCGATGGGCCTATTGCGAAATGCCGGTCGCCGCCGAGGTAAAGCGCGCAGTAGATGATCCAGTTCAGCAAATCGGCAGGCTGTGGGACGCGTAGGCCACGCTCGTCGAGACGCCCACGCGCGAGCAGACCCTCGGCCAGATAGGGCGGCACGACCGCCATGTTGGTCGCGTCGCTGATGTGGCGCCAGTGCTGCTGGAAGGAGAAACCCGGCAAGTCCGTGACCGCGTAAACTGCGACGCGGGTGCCAAGTGGAGCTCGCGAGATCAGATCTCGCACGCGGCCGATGTGTTCGTCAGCGACCAGTAACGCCGGCTCCTCGCCGACGGCCGAAGGAAGGACGACATATTGGACATCGCGGCGGTTGAGGGTGTCGCACACGCTCGAAAGGCTCTGGCCGCGCTGTAGGTGCCAATTACCGAGCCGGCCTGTGGCCGCGGGCTTCGCTTCTGCACAAAAGCGGAAGATCTGCTGCCGAACGGCGGGCGCCTCGGCTGTCTCAGCCGGCCCCAAAGCACTCTTTGCTTGCGCCGTTCTCACCCGCGCCTCTCCTCGACCAGGTGAAACTCGCGCAGGGACGTACAGAACACCCGCCGGCCCCCATCGCCAAGGTCGAGGCTCACACAATGGCACAGGTTTCGGCTGGTAGTAAAGAATTTGTTAACGATTGGGGAGGCCGCCGACCCAGGCAATAGGGCGCGGATCCAGGAGCTTAGGGTCGGGATCACGTTTGAGGCCGCTGTTGATGAACACCCCTCCGACACGTACTCCTGGCGGAACGGCTCGCATTCGCTGTTCATGAGCCGCTCCCCAAGTCGAAGTTGAGATCGAGAATTGCGTGCTTATTGTGTCGCTGTTCGACAGGGGGCAGCGACATGAAATCGCCGTACATGTGGGCGAGATAGCCATCGATGTCGGCGGGGCACGGAAGAGTGCGATCCTCAAATCGACGCGAAGTCCGAGCTGAGAGCCAACTCGACTTAAGCATGTCCTTCGCAAAGTCGTAGGCTCCGCCGACAGCCAGTACCCTTTCGGCGGGACTGTTATTGTACCTGGTCATCAGCCGGTGGAGCCTGCGCTTCGCGCTTTCTTTCGAGACCAGTCGGGCAACAATCCGGACTGGAATGTCCGCCACATAAACGGAGGCGGGAAGGTCCGTGAAGGTGTACCCGCCCTTTCGCCGGACCACCCTCTTCCAGAACTTAAGCAGCAGCTTCCAAGGATATTGCGCGAAGCCCTTTGGGACATTGTCGAAGGGGAAGATGTCGATACAGATGCCCTTGTGTCCACCAGTGTCCTTCGACGTGGCCTCGAGCACGCGCGTGTTGTTCAGTCGCACCTTCGCAAACGGAGCGCCCATGTGCGGATCGTGGAGCCAGTACTGCAGGTAGAGACGGTGGGGCAGCTCCGCTTTTGCGACCTCAACGAAACGATCAAAATCCTTGCGAAGCATGCCCATGTCGATGTCGTCATCCCACGGGATGAAGCCGTCGTGACGGCGAGCGCCGAGCGCAGATCCGCCGAGGAGCACGAATGGGATATTGTGGCGGTCGCAGAGTTCAGCGACTTCCCCGGCAATGCTCAATTCGGCAAGTTGTAGCCGTCGAAGATCTTCTGATGAGATGTCCATCAGCCTCCGGTGCTCGCCGGGCCGGTGCCATTCGGCTGGAGCGATAAAGCTCCATCCTTGATCACGTCGTAGATTATACCGGAGGAGTCTCCGTTGAGGATGCCAAGCGCCTTCCACGCGACCTCATCGGGATCGAGAAGCATGTTCGGCGGCTCGATCCCGAACGCTTTGACTCGCATCGGCGTGCGAGCCCGTTCCGGGTTCACGCAATTGACCTTCACCCCCGCGGACGACCATTCGTCGGCAAGCGCCTGCGTGAGGTTCACAACTGCCGCCTTCGAGGCACTGTAGGTCGAGTAAAAGGCCCGGCCATAGGTGTAGCTGCTCGACGCAAACAGCATCAAATGGCCTCTGGTCTCGGCCAAATAGGGGAAGCTTGACCAGGCAATATTGACCGCACCGGTGAAGTTCGTCTCGATGCTCTCGGCTGCCTCGGTGAGGCTCATGCTCGTGAGAGGCCGGCGGTCGAGCACCGCAGCAGTGTTCACGACGGCGTCGACCCGCCCGCGCTTGGCCTTTGTCTGCTGCAGCCAGTCAGCGACGGCTGCTCCGTCCCGAATGTCCACACCCGTCGAACGTCCGGCAAACTCCACTGACGCGCCATGCGCGGAGGCGATGGTTGCCATGGAAGCGCCGATGCCGCTGGTCCCCCCAAGGATCGCGATGACGCGATCGCGGAGACCCGCGAGCTGCAGACGGTCTCCCGCTGCTGCGATCTGCCGTGCGGCTTGGGACTGCATGAATTTGTCGAGAATGAGCAGGTCGTCGGCAAAGGTAAGCTTCATGTTCGAGGGCTCGCCTTCGACGACATAGACTGGCGTCTCGGGCATGTACTTGACGACGACACCGCAATCGTCGGTAGTTGCGAATTGCGGATCGCGAAGCGCCCGATCGTACGCCTCCTTGATCACGCGGTACGCAAAGCCCTGTGGTGTTTGCCCGAGCCGCACGTGGCGCCGATCGACAATGTTTGTGATCGTCTGCGCCACCGGGTCGGCGAGCACGACAGTATCAGGCACGCTTAGCGCCACATCGACCGCGGGATAATAGTCGAGGGCGTCAACAACGCGGCTGATGATGGAGTGACTCACGAGCGGCCGCACCGCGTCGTGAAACAACATGCGCAAGTCGCCATTCTCGCTTCTGGACTCGTATGCGCGGATTGCAGCGAGCGAAGACTCATACCTTTCCGCACCGCCAAGAAGCACATGGGCAACCTTCGAAAAGGCCTCCCTGCTAACGAGCTCTTCGATTTCGCCGATGCAGGTTTGGTTGGTGACGATCGCCACCTCATCAATCGATTCGTGCGTTTGGAAACGCGCAAGAGCATGGGCGATCACTGGTCGCCCGCCTAGCTTCATGAGTTGCTTGGGACGCGAGAACCGCGATCGCTCGCCGTTCCCTGCAGCAAGGATCACGGCCACGTTCTTCGGGCCGGCGCCGGGCCTGGTCCGCTCAGTCATCGCCGGACCCGCTGATCAAGAGGCGTATCTCGCACATTTTGCTGATCATCACGCGACCTGTACTTTCGTTACTGTCGCGCGCGGCTTCGCTTCGCCGGCGACCAACATGCGCTTACGCAACCAAGGATTGTGGCGCGCAAGCTGCCGGAGCATCGGATCGGCCGGACGCCAGCCGTTCTCGGCGAGGAAATCCTCGAGATCTTCCATGCTGATCTCGACACTCAGTCCGAGCTTGCGAGCAAGTCGAAGGAGCGTGCCTTGATAGTCATGCAAGGGCGCCGGGATAGGCTGCACGGGACTTAGCATCGTGGGCAGCCCAGAGCGCAGGCCCTTCTGATAAACGGCATGATAGGCGAGGCTGAGGAAGTGGTCCTCGTCACAGGGAACGTTTAGCGGTCCCGCGATAATGATCGCGCGCGATAATATCCTCTTGGCAAGGTGGGGAGGGAAATATGGCATGTCTGCATAGCGATAACCTCGCCGGCCAGACTCGCTATAAAGGTCACAGGGGATGCCCCCGCTCTCGCTGCGCAGCACAGATTCGAACAGCGGGAGGTCCTCGTCTGCCACGAGGAAATCGATGTCTCCGTCAACCTCGTCGGGAAGGCCGTCAAACCAGCGCAGGACAACATACCGGGCTCTCCGGTTGTTGAGCAGTTGGAATAGTCGGGGAAGTTCGTCGGTCGGGGCGTAACGACGGCCCTCCTGAAGTGGACCTGCACCGACGAGTTGCCGGAGTCGGCGGCGAACTTGCGGGGAAAGCCAGCGACCGATGCCCAGCACCCGCCGTTCCCAGCGTATCGCTTCTCTCACCGATCGCTCGACTCTTCCTGACAGGACCAACCGTGACCTCCTTCAACTCGCCGCGGAGACGTATCCGGAGTAACCCAGATGTCCGTGCTGCTGCGGCGCCGTTACGCCGCTTCCAGCTCCGGCTCGGCCGGCTTGGGCAGCCTCTTGAGCATGTATCGATACCCGTAGGTCCCCATTCCGCTTCGCGGAGCCTTGGTGAGCACGGCGCCCAGGATCGTCGCGCCAGTAGCTCTTAGGCGACGCAGCGCCGCTTTGGCTCGACCCGGATGGCGTGACTGCGCAGCGACAACGAAAACCACGTTCTTCGCTGCCGCGGCTATCAGCGGCGCGTCCGCCAAATCGGTCACCGGCGGAGCATCGACGATCACGCAATCGTAACAGAGTGACGCGCAGTCGAGGACCACCTTCAGCCTCTCAGGATCGAGAATGTCAGCGGGATTGGGCGGAAGCGGCCCCCCCGAAATTGCGTCGAGATTGGGTATGTTCGTACTTTGCACGGCTTCGTCGAAGCTGGCCTGGCCCGTCAGCAGCGCGCTGAGCCCTGTCTCCTCGTTAAGCTGCAGGAGGTCCGTGAGCGTCTTGCGCCGCATGTCGCCCTCTATCAGCAACACACGCTTGCCAGAGCTAGCCAGGGATCGGGCAGTTGCGAGCGCCGTGGTCGACTTGCCTTCGCCTTCGATACTGCTGGTGATCGCGAGAGTCTTGGGCAACCCGGTGCGGGTCGAGAAGAGCAGAGAGGTCCTGAAGGCCGCATAGTGAATCCCAAGGTCCGAGCCAGGGTCGCCGAGGCTCGCGACAAGCGATGGTCTGTCGGCATTGGAAACCAGAGGGATCTGGCCAAGGCTCGGCAGTGCAAGCTTCCGCTCGACCTCCTCGATGCTCCTGCACCGATCGTCGAGCTTCTCGCGCAGAAGTGCGGCCACAACGCCGGCGATTAATCCGAGGAACAATCCTGCCAGCAGGTTAAGCAGCGGCTTGGGCGACGATGGCGTGGAAGGTGCCACCGCTTCATCGAGCACCGAGATATTGTTAGGTTGTATGCCTGCCGATGTCGCGATCTCGCGCTGGCGCTGGAGCAAGAGGTCGTACAGCGACCGATTGCTGTCCACTTCGTGGCGCAGAATATTGTACTGCACGCTTCGGTCCTGCTCCGCCAGGCTGGCGCCTTTGAGAGAAGCAACCTGCCCTTCAAGTGCAGCTTCCTGACCGCGCGCCGCGCGATACTGCATGTCCAGGCTTTTGCGCACGGATGACGCGATCGCGTCTAGCTGCTGATCGATTTCCTTAACCCTTGTAGCGGCCAGGATCGCGGTCGGATGCAAGGCGGTATAGCGCTGCTGCGTCTCCGCCAGCGTCACCTCCTGCGCGGCCCGATCCGTGAGCAGCTTTTGAACTGCATTGTTGTTTACCACTTCGGGAAGGCTCATGATCGGCGAGGCGCTGGAAGCACGCAGTCGCATTTCGGCTTCGATCCTTTGAGCCCGCGCGTTGCTCAGAGCTTGGTTGAGCTGAAGCAGCGCGGCCTGAGTGACCGAAACCGGGCCACTGTCCTGCGCATTCGCGGTATTGATGAGCCCAGCCCCTCGCGCATAGGCATTGAGCGATCGCTCCGACGATTCCAGGCGAACCCGCGCGTGCGTCACTTGGCCGTTCAGATAATTTCGAGCGTAATCGGAACTTGCGTACCGGCGATCGAGATTAAGCTTGATGAGGCCATTCGCGTAAGCGTTTGCGACAGCGGCTGAGAGCTGCGGACTGCCGCTCGTGAACGCGATCGTCGCGACCCGGCTGTCCTTTGGAAGAGATACGTTCACACTGGATGCGAGCAGTTCTGCGGCACGGTCGCGTTCCGAAGCGAGGCCCGCAACCGCCGGTCTGACCGCTTCGACAGGTCCAAGGCCCATGGCAGCATAGAACGCAGGGTTCCCGAGCAGATGCAGGTCCGTGGCCACACGTGCGGCCAGGGCCCGGCTCCGGAGCATATCGAGCTGGGTGTTAAGTTGCCGCTGCGCATCGGAAGCCGTGGACGGGGTATTGTCGTCGTCACCGATCACTTTTGTCGCTTGCTGTTCGATTTGAACGCTCGAAGCGGCCGTATAAAGGGGGGGTTGTAGGGCGGTGATCCCCAGAGCCGCGCCCGCACCGACGATCGTGCAGCCCAGGATTATTGGAATATGCCGGCGCTTTATGGCGGCCACCCCCGGGAATTCGAAGCGCTCAACCGGGCTTTCGATAAGTGCGGTGCCACGCGGCTCAATGATTGCGAGACTGTCGTTGGACATGATGCCCCCTCAGAAAATGCGGAACAGGTTGAAAATTGGGAACTTCAGGAAGTCTCGCCAGGCTCCTTTGACCGACGAGTAACCCACGACGATCCGATCGCCTCCGAGAACCAGCGGATCAGGATCGGTGCCAGCCCTGATGCGCTGCAGGTCGAACCTTGCTCCGGTGCGCTGCCCATTAACGTTGCGGAAGACGATCACCTGATTGAGAGAGGCGACTTCGGTAGGGCTGTGCGCCATGGCCAGCGCTTCGAGCAGCGTGGCGTTGCCTTTGATCTCGTAAACTCCAGGCTGGTTGACCTCACCTTCCACCGTCACCTTCTGCGTGATCGAATCGGCTGTCACGGTGACGTTCGGCTTGACCACGTAGCGCGCGAGCCTCTGAGTGAGCTCCGACGAGAGCTGCGACGCCGTCTTGCCAGCGGCATGAACGGATCCCACCAGGGGCAGGATGACGTTGCCGGCGGAGTCCAGTCGCACGTCTTTGGCGCTGAGGTCAGGCTCCTGGAACACATCAACGCTGATCGTATCCAGCGGCCCGAGCAGATACTCCTTCGAACTGGTCGACGGGGCAGAGGCGGGAATAACGGCATACGCCTGTTGGCCGAGCGGGAGGTTGCTGTGCATGCCCGAAGCGCATGACGCGACCAAAAAGCTCAGAAGTCCGATCTTGACCTTGCTTCTCATAACACACCTCCTCACAGGAGCAGTACTCGCTCAATATGCATTTTGATGAGCTAGGACAGATGCGGTCCGAACGAGGATTTTTATGTCCCGCCAGATGCTCCAATGTACCAAATATTCCAGATCAGAATTGACTCTGTTCATTACGTCGATTGTTGTTCTTGTAGCGCCGCGGTAGCCACGAACTTGAGCTAACCCAGTAATTCCTGGTTTGACGGCCCCGCGATGCCAATATCGCCCATCGATATTCCAGAAGAGCGAGTTTTCCGCAGTGGAAGCAATTGCATGCGGCCGCGGGCCAACGAGGCTCATCTCGCCTTTCAATACGTTGATCAGCTGCGGCAGCTCATCCAGGCTGGTTCGCCGGAGCAATCGACCGAGGGGCATCACTCGATCATCCTCGAGCAATGCCGAGCATGTGCCGTCAGGGTCGCACCGATCGATGTACATCGATCGGAACTTGAGCATCTCGAATTGTCGATTGGCGCGTCCGAGCCGGCGCTGCCGGAACAATATCGGGCCATCCGATGTAAGCTTGATCGCCAGAGCGATCGCCAACATCAAAGGCGCGACGAGCAGGAGCAGCGAGGATCCAACGACCAGGTCGAAGACTCGCTTGGTGATGCGTTCCTGAAACCGTAGCGGGCCAGGAGCGACCAACAATGCCGGACCCATTTCACAGCGTCTGAACCGGATCGCGCCGAACTGTTCCAGTTCGGGCGCAAGCAACTCGATGTCGATACCTGCGCCCTTCAGCGTCTCGCGCCATGGGAGCCGATTTTCCAGGGGCGCCGCGACAAGTACTCGATCGAAGCCCTGGAGAAGCTTTCCCAACCGTTCGAGCGTTTCAGGATCATTCGCCCGCGGCGAGATTCCGAGCTCCTGCACGAACAAGGTGTGCCGACGCTCGGTAAGCGGGGTTGAAATCCCATCGACGAGAAGGAGCTCATTGAGAAAATTCCAATGAGCCAGTTCGCCGGCGTATTTGCCATAGGCCAGTCGACCAGCAGTCATGGCAACCGCCGCGAACGTGAGCCCGAGGCCGACCGTTACGCGAGACACTGCGGCTGACGACTTGCTCAGGAACAAGGCGATGAGCAGTGCTACGACGGTTATGCTCAGTGCGCGCACGGCCCTCCACGTACCGGTTGGAGGATGCTCGAGGGCGTCAAGGCTGTAGGCGCCGTTCGCCAGAGCAAGTGCGAAGAATGGCGGCAGTATCGTGGCGGAATAGCTTAGGCCCTTCGCTGCGAACAGCTGATCGAAACGAATGGCATTGGCGCCAAGGAAGCCCGCGAAAATGCAGAAGGCGTCGACAAGCACCAAGCCTACGTAGAGCCTCAGCCGGAGAGCCTCCTTTGAGCTTGGGGGCCGGGCATCGGTTGTATGAGAGAGAGCCGGGCCCAGCAGCCCTCCATTGGCCACGCTTAGGCTAATCGGTTCAGCTTCTGCGCTTGACGGACCGGGGAAGAATGCGCTGCGGGCGGCCGAAGCCTCCATGGCTGCGTCAGCGGCACAATTATCCTGGGCACCGTAGTCCGTCATAGACCAAGCTCCTGCCCTCCCAGCCGATTCACTTGAAAGGTGCAAGCCAAGAGTTAACGCTAATTTAAGCAATTGATCAAGCGGCTTAGTCAGGCGGGCGATTGGGTCGGGAGATGTTATTGGACCGCGCCCGGGTTCCATGACCAACGAGGCCAGCCGCTCCGGTCGCGATCGGGGCCAGAAACACACCCTGTTGGGTCGCTTTAGGGAAGGCACTTTGCCCAGATTTGCTGGGGCCGCGCCTCTGACATCACGTCAGAGCTTCCGAAAACACTGACGGTGGAGTAGTGGAGCTGTGCGGCTCACCGTGTTTAAGAGTCTCGACCTGTGCCTAATCGAACGATCGAGGGCCTCGAGAATGAACGCACGATTGCGGCGGCCTTCCGCCGGAAAATTGCCTTACAAGATCAGAGTGGGAATCATCGTATCCCTCGCCATCGTGACGTGGGCTCTTCTGCTCTGGGCCGCACGCGCTACGCTTTAGGGCTTATTTCGCGAGGGCAGCTCGCCCGGGTTCGTGTGCCCGTCGGTCGTTGCACGATTCAGCTTGCGCCCCTTGATGACGAGGAACCACAGGGCGGCCACCAGCATGATTAGCGCGGGCGCAACCCACACCAGCAGGATGATGAGGAGATACTTCACAATAAGCTCACTTAAGCGCGTGATCCGATCACGAGAAAACGCGCTATTTCGAAATGTCCCGAATTCGGACGGCTGAATGGCCTTAAGATGTGTCGAATGTGCTGGATTCAGGCAGCGCTGCAGCGACCCGCCCCAGCTAGGGGGTGCATGGTCGTCTCAGGCCGTCTCTTGCTATTCTTGACCAGCGCGTCAGACTTTGGCGCAGGACGATCTGTTTTTGTCGTTCGTTATTGAAAGACGCGCCGATGATCGATTTTTCTCGACGCCTGTTCGTTGGTGGCGGACTTGCTCTGGCGGCAGCATGTTCCGCTCCACTGCCAGCATTGGCGTCAGAGCAACGCGCGATGCGTGCCAAACGGTTTTTCGATTCGGTGGGCATCTGCACGCATCCGAGCTGGCGCTCGGAGTTGTGGGGCAGGGCCGATTGGGAAAGTGCGCTCCTTAGAACAGGTGTCATGCACACCCGCGGTAAGCTCGGCAGTGGCAAGACTGGCGCAGCCTCACTCTCGCACCTGAAAAAGCTTTTCGCGAGAGGCGTGAAGATCTGCGTGACCGTTGCCGATCAGGACGAGGGCCTCGATCGGGATGCGACGAAGGCCAATCTCGACTTTATTGCCGACGTCGTCGGGCCTCAGAACGTCAGCGCCATCGAAAGCGCAAACGAATATAACAATCCGCGGAAGAAGCCTGCCGACTGGGCGCAAGAGCTTCGTGAATTCCAGAAGTGGCTGCATGACACCGTGAGGGCAGACCGAAGGCTGGCAGCAATCCCGCTCGTCGCTCCATCAATCTGGGGAAGGATGACGAGCGATTACCTGGATCTCGGGAACCTCGAGCCAAACGTCGATAAGGCTTGTCTCCATTATTATACTGGTGGCCGCAGACCGACGATCGCTGGCCGCCCCAAAGGGGATGACGAAGGCGGCGGGTCTGGTCATTACTCCCTTGCCGATGCGATCAGGGACGCAAAGACGCTCGCCCCAACGAAGCCGGTATGGATCACCGAGTACGGCTATCCCATTATCGGGCCGGGCCTCTCACCAAGGCCCGGTTTCATCAGCGAGGAAGCGGCTGCAAAATATCTCCTACGCGGTTTGTTTGATGCATTCGAAGAGGGAGTTGAGAGGACGTACATCTATTCGCTTATTGACGATGTGCAGCGATCACCGCCTAGATATCATGGGCTTCTCGACGGCGCTTTGAGGCCGCGTTTGTCTTACCGGGCCGTAGAGAACCTGATGCCGTTGTTCATCGACCAAAGAGGTGAGTTCGCGCCGGCTGTGCTGAAGTACAATCTCGGCAATGCGACTCCGACCCTGAAACGTCATTTGTTCCAGAAAAGCGACGGCACGTTCCTCCTGACAATGTATCAAGACGTCGATAGCTACGATCGCCTCTTGAGGCGGGATATTGCTGTTGCGCCTACGAACGTTCAGCTGAGCTTTGATCGGAGCCCGGCAAAGGTCGAGGTCTTCACACCGACGTTGCAGCCGGGGGCGACGCAGAGCGCAAAGGCGGCCAAAACGGTGAGCATACCCGTGGGAGACCACGTGACGGTGGTCAGGATCACACCGTCGTAAGTCACTGGATGGTAAGTGGGGTGCGGGCCGTTGAAGAAAAGAGTGTTCGACTAAGGTCTGCTGTGCGCGTGTTCCCTTGAGGCGCTCCTTACTCGTTCAGTATCCTCATCATTTATCAACCGTCGTGCGCTTTGGCTGCTGAGCAGTCACCGTCGGTGGAATTGGATGGCCTTTTGATCGAGCCGTCTCCAGCCAACAGTGAATCGCATCTTGCAGATTCTCGAGCGCCTCTTCCTCGGTCTTGCCATCGGCGAGGCACCCTCTGAGCGCTGGGGCGTAAGCTACGATGCCGCCGCCGAGCCGATCGCTCAGCTGCTGCACAGCCACATCATACCCCCGGATGTTCATGCGCTGCCGCTACCAAACCGATTCGATCAATTGCACAAACAGCATCACGTAAATCGCCTTAAGCGGCTTTCGGGCGGGAAACGTTAGGATTCCCTCAACTTGTGGATACGAAACCGTATAATGTGACCCATGGGCGGGCGGCTCGCAGTCCAGGCCGAAGGTGCGGCAAAGTGACACAAGGTCGCGGACGGTCCAGCCCGCGCCAGGGTTGCGCTTCATCGCCTTCAGTCGTTCATATGCGTCGCGCATCGAGACTGCTGTAATCGCAGCCGAGGTCAGGACTCAATGGCCGGCGAAAATGCGGCACTCGCCGCACAGCGCCCCGCACCCTGTCGCCGGACTTGTCGGCAACCCGCTAGCGCGAAGCAGGTCGATTGTGTTAAATATCCGTTAACCACTTGCTCGCGCGGCTCTTACGACCGTCAAAGTGCGTAGGTTTAGTAACTAACGACGGGACGGCCCGTGTATGATGTTTGGTAGTCCAAATTCATTGCGAGTTGTGACCTTCCAACTCGCGACGGACCCAGCTGCGGAGACGATCGGATCGCGGTGGACTGGAACGCCCACGCAAGCGACTTTTCGCTTTTCGTTTGGCAGCGCAACAGCAGCCGTGAACGTGCCAGATGTTTGGACGTCGTTCTGCGAGCTCTATCTACAATCTCAGCTGGCCGCCCGTGACAAATTGCAGGCACTTTGTCTCGGAGGTCAGCGGCGCTTCACTCTGACCAATGTGAAAGGCATCATCGTGTGCCAATGGTCGCGTGAGCACATCTTTGCCGTTCGAAAAAGCGAGCTTGTTAGCTCCATTGAGACGCTCGTCGACCGATTCCTTGAGGACATGCCGGAGACGCTTCGTGAAGCATTCGTCCAGCTTGGCGCCTCGATGATTCGGAACGACCCGATGTTTGCCCCGCTGAACGAATTGGAGGGAGCGCGTTGATCTTATCTCTGGAGCTACCTCGTGTAACGCGGCGCACGTCTTACCATTTTTCTCAAGCAAATAGGGTGCCCAATGGCGTCAATTGAACGCAAGCTCTTAATCCAGCTGCAAGCTCGCGTACTCGCCCAACAGATGTTCATGCGGTCGGTGCTCACGGCCGCCTTCATGAATACGCCAGACCCCTTAGGTGCGCTTAATGAAATGCGCGTGGACGAGGCACTCGCCGCCGAAGCAGCGGTTCGTCCGACAGGGCCATACGAAGACGAGGTTTGGACCGAGGCACTCCATGCCTTCCACTACGAGCTCAACCAAGTCTCGGCACGCATCAGGGATCAATTGACGCCAGCCGAGAGAAGCGGAGATGGCAATCAGCTGCGCGGGACGACCCAAGAGCGTGCAGAGGTGCGGAGCTCGCGCGTTCTGCACGAGGCCTGACCTGCAGCTCGCGCTCGGATGAGGACCCTGCTGGACGTTCAGGCTAAAGGATGAAGTCGCCCGAGCTCAGCTGAACGCCCGCGCTAAGCTCGATCGCGAAATCGGCAACACCGTTGCCGTCGATGTCTCCAAGGACGAGCGTCTTGTTAGGATCAGTCGTGTCGACCCTGAGTTGGCCGGCGTGATTTGTGAAGGCGGATTCGCCAATGAAGGTGAAGGCCTGGTTCCCACCGGCGGTGCTGACCGCGTCAATCTGCCCGAGGTCGAGCTTGTCGACCCCGTGTTGGAAGTCGAGGATCTTGTCGGGCGCGGAAACCTTCGTGTCGGCTATGGTAGTAAAGACGAACCGGTCGGCCCCTCCGTTGCCCCGCAGAGTATCGGCGCCGGCAGCCCCCCTAATCGCGTCCGCTGAAGAGCTGCCGAAGATGAAATCATTACCACCGGCACCATTGATCGAACCTATCCCCACCAGCCTCACGTTCGTGAAATCGAGCGTATCGCCGGCGCTGCTTCCGAGGATCGACACGGACGCGAATCCATTGGCGCTGATCAATTCGACGTTCGATACACTCTTGAGCCCGATCTGAGTGCCCTTGGCGCCAGCTTCTATCCGGTCGATGCCGTCGCCACCATCGACGTTGTCGAAGCCAAGCCCGGTGCCCTTGAATTGAATCAAATCGTCTCCGGCGCCGGCCGAGATGATATCGTCCCCGACGCCGCCCCTGATAATGTCGTTCCCGCCGAGCGTGGTGATCGTATCGTTGCCCGCGAGGCCGTCGATGATCCAGCGCTCGCCCGACGTAGCCTGCAAGTTATCGTTGCCGCTCGTTCCGTTTAACGCTTGACCATCGCTCGGTAGCGGCTGGACCGGCTGGTCGAGCTTGATCTCGATAAGGCGACCATCCGCGACTTGATCGAGGCCATAGTCGGTGACCCACAGGCTCAACATATTCGGGTCGTCGCTGGACGGCGCCAGCTCAAGCCCCTTCGGATAAACGCGAAGGCCGTTGTTGTTGGGATAGTCCGAGAGGACGTCGATCGTGTCGATGATCTCTCCCGCGCGGGAGACGACGTAAATGTCGGTCGTGAATCCACCAGCAACGTAGAAAACGTCGTGAACCGGATCATAGGCAAGCGCTTCCGCGCCGGAATCAGCCATATTCGGATCGACGATGGGTACAAGAGTGTCAGGGAGATAGACCGTTGAGACGAGCGCACCAGACTGCGTGATCTCGTAGATCCGGTGGTCATTCTCGCTCAGGACGAAGAGGTTTCCATTGAGCGGATTTATGCTGAGGTCCTCTGGGTCCTGGCACCCAAAGCCAGTCGTCGAAAATGAGCGGAGCGACGTCGTCGGGTTTGCCGCATCAACCTCGTAGATGCGACGCCCATTGTCGTCGCAAATGAAGAGGTGCTGCGCACCGGACGGAGTCACCCAAACGGCGACGCCGGTGGGCTCGCTCGTGAAGCTCCGCAGGCTGATGCCCGCCTGTAGCTGTGCCTGCCCATTGAGCTTGAACATGTTGATGTTGCTACGGAAGGGCGCTTCGTCGACTTCCGAGTCGACTAGATAGAAGCCGCCCGTCACCGGATTGTAGGCTATGTCCGTTGGATCGGTGCTGCCGAAGCGGGTTGAGCTGCCGCTCCCGCCAGTACCGAAGGAAGATCCCGCGTAAATTTCGACACCGAGTATACCATCATCGATATCGTCCTCGACGATCGTGCCGGTTGCGGTATCGCTCGTGATGCTAGCGCCGGCGCTCGCTCCCGACAGAGTCAGCACGAAATTCTCCGAGCCTTCCACTAACGTGTCGGCGGTGACGCCGATCGTGATTACCTTCGTTTGCTCGCCAGGCGAAAAGGTAACGGATCCGGACGGGATTACCCCGCGCGAGAAATCGGCGAACTCGACGGGCGAGCTGCCTGTCCCTGTCACTTGATAATTGACGCTGGTCGTGCCGCTAAGGTCGCCCGTCCGGGTGACGGTGAACGTGTACGGCGTGCCCGACGCGGCGGTGCCCTCATCTTGACAAATCGATCCACTCAACGCCAGTTCTACAGACACGCCGCGCCTCGATTCGGTGTTTGCCGCACGAGGGGTGTAGGCGCTTTCAAACGGAAAGTTAACAACTCACAGCAGCCACGGCTGGAATATCTAAAAAGTCCGGGGCGGATTATTAATCTGGCGGCTCAAGAGTTTAGGGCCCGCGGACGCAGAGAGTCAGCCGGTGTCTAGCTCCCAAAGCGTTCGACGCTGGATGCCCGAGATGTGGGACCGACACGACGGTCTCAGCCCTGGATCTCCGCTCGTCGAGCTGGCTGTCGCCGATGCGAGCACTGGCGGCCCGGAGAGAATGG
>Ga0070664_100000199_pt1 | contig 42634 bp, 49 predicted proteins | sample KBSC73metaG_FD_65863 | JGI IMG/M metagenome (GOLD analysis project Ga0070664, IMG submission 65863) | Corn rhizosphere microbial communities from Kellogg Biological Station, Michigan, USA - KBS C7-3 metaG | ecosystem: Host-associated > Plants > Roots > Rhizosphere > Soil ... | reverse complement strand
TCGCCGATGAAGCCGCCCTTCACCACGCCGACGTCGATTTTGACGATGTCGCCCGGCTGGATCCGGCGCGCGCCGCCGATGCCGTGGACGACCTCCTCGTTGACCGAGATGCAGATCTGCCCGGGAAACCCGCGGTAGCCGAGGAACGCGCTCTTGGCGTCGTGCTGGCGGATCAACTCGGCTGCGAGCTTGTCGATCTCGCCGGTGGTGCGGCCGGGTTCGACCGCCTTGGCGAGTTCCTGTAGCACCGCCGAGGCGACGGCTCCGGCCACGCGCATCTTTTCGATCTCACGCGGCGATTTGATGGGGATGCGGACACGACGGGCCATGACGGGAAAAGGAAGCGGGCTTCAGCGCCCGGGGGAAGGTTGGAAAAGTTCGAGCAAACGCGCGGCCACCTCATCCGGTGCCGCGGTGGCGTCGCAACGGCTGACGATACCGCGCGACTCATAATAGCCGACCACCGGCAGGGCCAGCGTTTCATAGGCGGCGTGGCGGGCGCGGAAGTTCGCCTCGTCGTCATCCGGCCGGCGACCGGCCGGCTGGCCGCACACCGGGCAAAGCCCGCCATCTTTCAACTGCATGTCCTGGCCGGTCCAGCGGCACTCCGGGCACTCGACCCGGCCCTGAACGCGGCGCAGCAGTTCGGCCATCGGCACCTCCAGCGCGATCACGCGGTCGAGCTTCTGCCCGTGCCCGGCGAGCCAGCCGTCGAGAAACTCGGCCTGCGGCAGGCTGCGCGGGAAACCGTCAAGCACCCAGCCGCCCGATCGCTTCGCCAGCCATGCGCCCAGAATCGGGCACATCAGCGCGTCGGGCAGATAGCCGCCGCGGTCCAAGATCGGCTTCGCCTCCAGACCGAGCGGCGTCCCCTCCTCCACCGCCTCGCGCAGCAGCGCGCCGGTGCTGAGGTAGGCGAGACCGAGCGATTCGGCCAACCGCCGCCCCTGGGTCCCCTTGCCGGAGGCCGGCGGCCCGAGCAAGACGACACGGGGCGACATGACGGAATCGGATTAGTGCGATTGGTTGTAGATCCAGATCGCGCCGCCGACCACGACGAGCACGGCGACCACGGTCCAGAGGTAGACCAGCGCGGTCTTCGAGGCCGCGGCACCGGTCTGCGCGAGGCGGTCGTAGCGGCCCTTGATCTTTCCTTTGCGCAGGAAGCCGTCGTAATGCTTCTGGATCAGGTGGGTCTCCACCTGGCGCATCACGTCGAGCACCACGCCGACGAGGATCAACAGGCTGGTGCCGCCGAAGAAGTGCAGGATCAGCGAACCGGGCTGGAGGTTGGTGAACGCGCCGACGAGCGCCGGCAGCACGAACATCAGCGTGAGGAAGATCGCACCCGCGAAGGTCAGGCGGGTCATCGTGAAGTCGAGGAAGTCCGCCGTCGGCTTGCCCGGACGCACACCGGGGACGTAGCCGCCGTTGCGCTTCAGGTCTTCCGCGATCTGCGACGGCTGGAACATCGTCGCCACCCAGAAGTAGGAGAAGAAGAAGATGAAAATCGCGCCGAGGATATAGTAGCCGGTGCCGCCGCCCGAGAGCGCGGCGTTCAACTTGGTCGCCCAGCCGGCGGTCGGGAAAATCCACTTCAACATCATCGGCGGCAGCGAAAGCACCGCCGACGCGAAGATGATCGGCATCACGCCCGCGTAGTTCACTTTGAGCGGAAGATACTGCGTCTGGCCGCCGAACTGTTTGCGGCCGACCACGCGCTTGGCGTACTGCACCGCGATGCGGCGCTGCGCCTGGGTCAGCGCGATCGTGCCGGCGATGACCACCAGCAGGAGGACGATCAGGCCGACCATCCACAGGGCGCGGAACGGGTTGGCGTCACCGGCGGCGCCGCCGCCGACGAAATAGCGCCACGCTTGGACGAGAGCGCCCGGCAGCGAGGAGATGATATTGACCGTGATGATGATCGAGGTGCCGTTGCCGATGCCACGCTCGGTCATCTGGTCGCCGATCCACATCAGCAACATCGTGCCCGCCACGGTCGTCAGCGTCACCAGCGCGTGCCAGACCAGCGTCGGATCGGGCACCAGCACGCCGAATTTCTCGATGCCGTGGAGATACGGCATGTTCTCAGGATGGACCAGCGTGCGGGCGACGAAGTAACCTTGCACGAAGGCGATGCCGATCGTCAGGTAGCGGGTGTATTGCGTGATCTTCTGGCGGCCGTTGTCCTCGCGGGCAAGGCGCGCGAGCTTCGGCACCACCGCGGTCATGAGCTGGATCATGATCGACGCGGAGATGTAGGGCATAATGCCGAGCGCGAAAATACCCGCCTGTTGGAGACCGCCGCCGGAGAAGATCTGCAGCATCGCCGTCAGACCGGCGTTCGGGTTGGTCGGGTCCATCTTCGCCAAGCCGTCCATGAACTGCTTGATCACGGTGCCGTCCACCCCGGGAAGGGTGATGTGCACGCCCAGGCGGACGATAACGATCATCGCCAGCGTGAAGAGGATGCGGTCGCGGAGCTCGGGGATCCGCCAGGTGTTCGCAAACGCGGAAATCATGTGAAAAAGGGAAAAGAAAACGCGCGGGGTTTATAAACACGACGAGGAAGCGCGCAAGCGCTTCCTCGCCGGGAGAAACGGGATCTAACGGGATCTATCAGGCGGTAAGGGTGACCGAGCCACCCGCCTTCTCGACCTTCTCACGGGCGGAAGCGCTGACCGCATCGACGGTGATCGAGAGCTTCTTGGTGAGGTTGCCTTGGCCGAGGAGCTTCACCTTGTCGAATCGACCGTTGATGAAGCCGGCGGCGCGCAGCGTTTCGATGTCGATGACCGCACCGTCGTCGAAGTTGACGTCGAGGTCGGCGAGGTTCACCACCGCGACCACGTCGCGGAATTCGTAGTTGTTGAAGCCCTTCTTGGGAAGGCGGCGGTGGATCGGCATCTGGCCACCTTCGAAGCCCGGACGGACGGAGCCGCCGGAGCGGGCGTTCTGGCCCTTGTTGCCTTTGCCGGAAGTCTTGCCGTGGCCGGAGCTTTCGCCGCAACCGAGGCGCTTCACACGGTGCTTGGCACCCTTGTTCGGCTTGAGTTCGTGAAGTTTCATTTCCTAGTGGGAAGTTCGGGGTTCCGGAGGGCTCAGATGGCCTTCTCCTTCTTCTGCTTGCCGCGGGAGGAAAGAACCTGGTCGCGGGTGCGCAGCTGGGACAGCGCCTTGAGGGTCGCGTTCACCACGTTGGCGTGGTTGGACGAGCCCATCGACTTGGCGAGGACGTCGCGGATGCCGACCGCCTCGCAGACGGCGCGGACGCCGCCGCCGGCGATGATGCCGGTACCCGGGGAGGCGGGCTTGAGGAGCACCTTGCCGCCGCCGAACTCGGCGACGATCTCGTGCGGGATGGTGCCGTCAACGATGTTCATCGGCTTGAGCGAGCGCTTGGCGATCTCGCTGGCCTTCTTGATCGCGTCGGCGACTTCCTTCGCCTTGCCGAAGCCGAGGCCGACCTTGCCCTCCTTGTCGCCGGAGACGACGAGCGCGGAGAAGCTGAAGCGGCGGCCGCCTTTGACGACCTTGGCGCAACGGTTGATGAAGACGACCTTCTCGGCGAGCTGCGGACCTTCCGCCTCGGCGGGGGTGCGGTCGTCGCGGCGGGGGCCGCGGCCACGGCCACGATCACCACCCGGGCCACCGAAGCCGCCACGGCCCGGGCCACCGAAGCCGCCACGGCCCTGGCCACCGAAGCCACCACGGCCTTGGCCGCGCTGGGGACTATCACCACCCGGAGCCGGGGCCGGAGCGGAGGATTGATTTTCTGGATTGCTCACAATGAAAGGGCGTTAGAACTGGAGACCGCCTTCGCGGGCTGCGTCGGCGAGGGCCTTGACCTTGCCGTGGTAGAGGTGACCACCGCGGTCGAAGACCACGGCGCTGATGTTGGCGGCCTTGGCGCGCTGGGCGATCAGCTCGCCGACCTTCTGGGCGGAGGCGACGTTCGAGGACGCGTTCTCCAGCTCCTTGTCCAGGGTGGAGGCGGCGGCCAGCGTGCGACCGACGGCGTCGTCGATCACCTGCACATAGATGTGCTGGTTCGAGTAGTGAATGGCGAGGCGCGGGCGCTCGGTCGTGCCGGCAACCTTCTTGCGGATGCGGGCGTGGATACGACGGCGGATTTCCTTGCGGTTGATCTTGCTCATCAGGAGTGGATCGGTTCGTGGTTTCGTTCGTCGTCGCGTTATTTGCCGACGCTCTTGCCTTCCTTGCGGCGGACGTATTCACCGACATAGCGGACGCCCTTGCCCTTGTAGGGCTCCGGCGGGTAGTAACCGCGGACCTCGGCGGCGAACTGGCCGACGAGCTGCTTGTCGATGCCTTCGACCTTGATCTTGGTGTTGTCGGTCACCGTGACGGTGAGGCCGGCCGGGATCGGATGAAGGAGCGGATGGGAACGGCCGAGCGAAAGGTCGATCTCGGAGCCCTTGACGGCGGCACGGAGGCCGACGCCCTGGATTTCGAGGTCCTTCACGAAGCCCTTGGAGACGCCGATGATCATGTTGTTGATCAGGCTGCGGGCGGTGCCGTGAAGCGCCTTGTGCTGGCGGGAATCGGTGGCGCGGGAGACGACCACCTCGGCGCCTTCGGCGGCGAGGGTGATGCCTTCCGGCAGCGGGAAGCTCAGCTTGCCCTTCGGACCTTCGACGGTCACTTCGCCGCCGTCGACCTTGACGGAGACTTTTTCAGGAAGGGCGATCGGTTTGAGGCCAACTCGTGACATGGTAGGATGTTCCGGGTTCGAGTTGAAAATTACCAGACGAGGGCGAGGAGCTCGCCGCCGAGGTTGTGGCGCTTGGCGGTGCCGCCGGTCATCACGCCCTTCGAGGTCGAAAGGATGGCGATGCCGAGGCCGGACATGACGCGGGGAATCTCGTCGCTGCCGACGTAGTGGCGGCGGCCGGGCTTCGAAACGCGCTTGAGGTCGGTCAGAACCGGGCGGCCGTCGATGAACTTCGGCTTCACCTTGAGTTCGGTGCGGTCGCCGGTGACGACTTCGTAGTTCCAGATGTAGCCTTCCTCCTGGAGGATCTTGGCGATGTTCGCCTTGATCAGGGAGTGCGGGGCGGTGAACTCCTCGTTGCCGGCGCGGCAAGCGTTCTTCAAACGCGTGAGGAAGTCGGAAATCGGGTCGGTGAGAACTGCCATGGTCTCAGGTCTTTCTATTCGGATCTTGAGGCTCAGGCAGCGGCGCCCTCTTCAGCCTTTTTGTTGTCGCGGAACGGGAGGCCGAGCGCACGCAGCAGCTCGCGGCCTTCGTCATCGGTCTTGGCGGTGGTGACGAAGATCAAGTCGAAGCCGATCTGGCGCTTGATCTGGTCGAGTTCGATTTCCGGGAAAATCGACTGGTCGTTGAAACCGACCGCGTAGTTGCCCTTGCCGTCGAAGGACTTCGACGAGATGCCGCGGAAGTCGCGGATGTTCGGGGCGGTGATGTTGATGAAGCGGTCGAGGAACTCCCACATGCGGGCGCCACGCAGGGTGACGCGGGCTCCGAGGGGCTCACCCTCGCGGAGCTTGAAGTTGGCGACAGCCTTCTTCGAGTAAGTGATCGACGGCTTCTGACCGGTGATCTTGCCGATTTCGACGACGGCGTCGTCGACGGCGAGCTTGCGGTCGGGGGACTTGCCCATGCAGGAGGTCACCACGATCTTCTCGAGGCGGGGCACCTGGTGCGGGTTGGCGTAGCCGAGCTTCTCTTTGAGAGCCGGCACCACCTTTTCTTTGTACTGCTTCTGCAGGTTCGGTGTGCTCATGTGTTTCAGCGGGTCAGCGCCTGGTTCGGTTCGCGCTTAAGCGCGGGCCGCTCCCTTGCGGGAATCAGCCCAGTTTCTTGACGTTGGAGATGTGGACGGGGCCGTCGACTTCCTGAAGACCGCCATCGGGGTTCTTCTCGGAGCGGCGCACGGCCTTCTTGACCTGGCGGCCGCCTTCGACGACGACCTGGCCCTTGACGGCGTTCACGGCGAGGACGGTGCCGCGCTTGCCTTTGTGGTTGCCGGCGATGATTTCGACTTCGTCGCCTTTCTTAACGTGAGTCTTCATGGAAAATGAGGGGCTGGAAGTGAACTCAAAGAACCTCCGGCGCAAGCGAAACAATCTTCATGAACTGTTTTTCACGAAGTTCGCGGGCGACCGGCCCGAAAATACGGGTGCCGCGCGGGTTGTTGTCCTTGTCGATGATGACGATCGCGTTGCCGTCGAAACGGAGGACGGAGCCGTCGGAGCGGCGGATCGGGGCGGCGGTGCGCACGACGACGGCCTTGACGACCGAACCCTTCTTGACCGAGGCGGTCGGGATCGAGTCGCGGATGTGGGCGGTGATCACGTCACCGACGTTGGCGATGCGGGTGCGTTTGCCGAGAACGCCGATCATCTTCGCGCTGCGGGCGCCGGTGTTGTCGGCGACCGTCAGGGTGGTTTCCATCTGGATCATGGCGGAAAGTGGGCTGGGGCTCTAGTGTGAGAAAAGACCGGGCGCGGATGCGCGCCCGGCCGGTGGAGAGGCTCGAATATCAGTGCGAAAGGATCTGCTCGAGATTCCAGCACTTCAGCTTCGAAAGCGGGCGGGTTTCCACGATGCGGACGCGGTCGCCGACGGCGGCTTCGCCCTTTTCGTCATGCACGTAGTATTTCTTCGAGCGCTTGACGATCTTGTTGAACTTCGGGTGCGGGACGCGAGCGACGTGCTCGACGACGATGGTCTTGTCCATCTTGGTGGAGACGACAACGCCGACGCGGGTCTTGCGCAGGTGCGGACGGGAGTCCTGGGAAGTGGTTTCGCTCATGTGAGTCGGGGATTAGGCGTTGCTCTTGGCGTTGAGCGCGGTCAGCACGCGGGCCGATTCACGGCGCACGGCGCGGATGCGGGCGGAGTTCTCAAGCTGGCCGGTCGCCTGCTGGAGGCGCAGGTTGAGGGATTCCTGCTTGAGGTCACGGAGGCGGTTCTGAAGCTCGGCGGCGGTGAGCTCGTTGATTTCCTTGGTCTTGGCCATGGGATCGTGAATCGTTCGGGGTTGGGATGGCTCCGCTTCAGGCGTGCGGGTTGCGGACGACGAAGCGGGTGCGGATGCCGAGCTTGTAGGAGGCCAGGCGCATCGCTTCGCGGGCTTGGGATTCGGGAACGCCGGCGACTTCGAAAAGCATGTTGCCGGGGCGGATCACGGCGACCCAGAACTCGACGGAGCCCTTGCCCTTACCCATTCGGGTTTCCGGCGGACGGGCGGTCACCGACTTGTGCGGGAAGATGCGGATCCACACCTTGCCTTTACGCTTGAGGTAACGGTTGATGGCGATACGGCAGGCTTCGATCTGGCGGTTGGTCATCCAGCCGCGATCAACGGTCTGGAGACCGAAGTCGCCGAAAGCGACAGTCGTTCCGCTGGTCGCGTTGCCGGATCGGCTGCCGCGGTGGCTCTTGCGGAACTTGGTTCGTTTGGGCATCAAGGGCATGGCTCAGTCCTCCTGGAAAAGTGTTCGGGTTGCGTTCGTGAATGATGGCTGCGTTCAGCCGTTGTTGCGCGGCGGACGGCGGTCGCCACGGTCGCCGCGGTTGTCGCGGCGGGGTTCGCGCGGGCCGCGCTCGCCGCGGCCGGACGGACGGGAGTCCTCGTCCTTCTTGTTGACCCAGCACTTGACGCCGATGACGCCGTAGAGGGTCTTCGCTTCCGCGAAACCGTAGTCGAGCGGGACGCGGAGGGTCTGGAGCGGCACCTTGCCTTCGCGGTACCATTCCGAGCGGGCGATGTCGGCGCCGCCGAGACGGCCGGCGCAGCGGATGCGGATGCCTTCGGCACCGAAGTCCATCGCGGTCTGCACGGCGCGCTTCATGGCGCGGCGGAAGCTGATGCGGCGCTCAAGCTGGACGGCGACCTGCTCGGCGACGAGCTGGGCGTCGAGCTCCGGCTTGCGGATTTCGACGATGTCGATCTTGGCCTGGGCACCCTGGCAGAGGGCGTTGATGTCCCTGGTCATCACTTCGATGTCCTTGCCCTGGCGGCCGATGATGAGGCCCGGACGGGAGGTGTGAAGGGTGACGCGGACGCTGTTCCACGCACGCTCGATGACGACCTTGGCGAGCGCGGCGGATTGCAGGCGCCTCTTAAGGTAATTGCGGATGGCGAGGTCCTCGTGCAGCTTCGCGCTGTAATCCTTGCCGGTGGCGAACCACTTGGAGCGCCAGTCTTTGGAGACGGCGAGGCGGAATCCGATCGGATTGACTTTTTGGCCCATGGTCGGTGCGTGTTGGAACGTTCTTGAATTGGATCAGGCCTGCTCTTCGGCGGCGGCCGGGGCCTCTTCGGTCTTCTTGGCGGCGGCCTTGCGGGGCGCGCGCTGCTTCTTCTCAGGAGCGGAACCGGTGAGGGTGATGAAAATGTGGCTGGTGGGCTTGCGGATCGCGCCGGCGGAACCCTTGGCGCGCGGCTTGAAGCGCTTGATCGCCGGACCGATGCCGATGACGGCTTCCTTCACGACGAGCGTGTTGGTATCGAGCGAGAAATTGTGCTCGGCGTCCGCGATGGCGGTCTTGAGGGTCTTGCTGATGAGGGCGGCGGCCTTCTTCGGGGTGAAGGTCAGAATGTCGAGGGCGCTCGACACGGGGAGACCTTGGATTTCCCGGGCAACGTCACGCGCCTTCTTCGGCGAAAGACGGACATACTTGGTGGTGCTCTTGACTTCCATCGTCGTGAAGAAAGTTGGTGGTTTCGGCGAAAGGATTACGGTTGTGTCTCGAGGGTGGCGGAATCGCCGAGACGGGCGGTTTCTGTCGGTCGGCCGAGGTGGTCGACGAAGGCGCCGCTGACGCCCTTGCGGACGTCGGCGACTATGGCTTTGCCATAAGGCTGGTTGGCTCGGGAAAGTTGGAAGCTCATTCCGATGCGGGAGCCTTCGGCTTCCCCGACATTCAGAACCAGCAACCCGCTTTCCTGATCGATGCTGACGATTTTGGCTTCCTGCAGGCTGCCGGTCCGGACATCGGGGCGCGGCTTCTGCCTCAAACCAAGCTCGACGTCAAGCTCGCGTAGCGAAGTTTCCACGCGAAGTCTGGCATCAGGGTCGGAAACGACCGCCAGCCGAAGGTAATCGGAGACGGCCGAGGCAAGGCGCGAGGACGCGCCCTGGAGTTGATTGAGTCGCTCGTTGGCGAGCTGGAGGTCCGCGGCGGCCTGGATGAGACGATCATCTCCGCCGTCGAGCAGGTTCTTGCCGAGCGCTTCGAGACGCTTGCGCACCTGGGCGAGTTGCTCGGAGGCCTGCTTTTCGCCGTTGTTGGCTTCGGCCAGGCTGCGCTGGAGCGCGCGGTTGCGCTCCTGCAGCTGGCCGACGGTGCGTTCCAGCTCCCCCACCCGTGCGTCCTGGCCCGGGCAAGCGACCGTTCCGGCCAGCAGCCCGAGGGCGGCGGCGAGGAAGGATCGGTTTGACCGGAGGGGACGCATGGGAACGAAGCGCGGGACGGCTTACTTCTTGCCGATGCCGCCGTGGGCACGGAAGATGCGGGTCGGTGCGAATTCACCGAGCTTGTGGCCGACCATGTTCTCGGTCACGTAGACGGGGACGAAGGTCTTGCCGTTGTGGACGAGGAAGTTGTGGCCGACGAAGTCGGGGGTGATCATCGACTTGCGGCTCCAGGTCTTGATCGGCTTGCGATCCGAACCGGCTTCGGCGGTCGCATCGATCTTTTCGAGCAGCTTTTGGTCGACGAACGGACCTTTTTTGAGCGAACGGGGCATTGTCGTGAATGTTCGGTTGCGGGAAGAACCCGATTAGCGCTTCGCCTTGTGGCGGGACTCGACGATGAAGGCGTTGGTCGGCTTCTTCTTCTTGCGGGTCTTCTGGCCCTTGGCGTGACCCCACGGGCTGAGAAGGTGCTGGCGACCACCACCGGACTTGGAGCGGCCTTCGCCACCACCGTTCGGGTGGTCGACCGGGTTCATGGTCATACCGCGGACGGTCGGGCGGACGCCCTGCCAGCGGGTGCGGCCGGCCTTGCCGGACGATTCGTTCATGTGGTCGCGGTTGCCGACGACGCCGATGGTGCAGAGGCACTCTTCATTGAAGCGGCGGATTTCGCCGGACGGCATCTTGACCAGGGCCCAGCCGCCTTCGCGGTTGGAAAGGACGGCCTGCTGGCCGGCGGCGCGGGCCACCTTGCCACCGGCACCGGGCGTCAGCTCGATGTTGTGGATGGCGGTGCCGAGCGGCACGCTCTTGAGCGGCATGGCGTTGCCGACCTTGGGGGCGGCGCTGAGGCCGGAGACCACGGTGGCACCGACTTCGAGGCCGGCCGGGGCGAGGATGTAGGACTTCTGGCCGTCCTGATACTGGATCAGGGCGATGCGGCAGGTGCGGTTCGGATCGTATTCGATACCGACCACGGTCGCCGGCACATCGAACTTGCGGCGCTTGAAGTCGACCAGGCGGTAGTGGCGCTTGTGGCCACCGCCGATGTGGCGGCAGGTGATGCGGCCGGTGTTGTTGCGGCCGCCGGAGCGCTTGAGGGGCTCGAGCAGGCTCTTCTCCGGCTTGCTCTTGGTGACTTCCTCGAAGGAGGGAAGCGACATGTAGCGCGCGGACGGCGTGACGGGCTTGAGATTGTGAAGGGGCATGACTCGCGTTGCGTTTCGAGTTATCGCGGGGTGCGGTGGGTTCGCTCGGCTCAGACGAGGTCGAGCGATTCGCCTTGCTTCAGGCGGACGACGGCTTTCTTCCAGTGCGAGGTGCGGCCCGCATCGGCGCGGCGCTGGCGCTTGAGCTTGCCGGCGACGTTGGAGGTGCGGACGGCTTCGACTTTCTTGCCGATGAGCTGTTCCACGGCCTGCTTGATCTCGAGCTTGTTGGCCTTGCGGTCGACAACGAAGACGATCTCGTTGTTGGTTTCCTGCAAGAAGGTGGCCTTTTCGCTGAGGTGGACGTTTTTGATGACCTGGTAAATGTCTTTCATGGTCGTGCGTCAGGGTCCGGGGTTCAGGCGGTGCGCTGGGCAAGGGTGGCGACGGCGTCGCCCACAAGGAGGACGGAGTCGGCGAGGAGGAGCTGCTCGACGTTGAGCTCGGCGGCGGTCACGAGCTGCGCCCAGAAGACGTTGCGCGCGGCGAGGTAGGTCTTTTCGTCGAAGCTGTTGGCGACGACGAGGACCTTGCCGACCGGGACGAGGGCCTCGACGGTCGACACGAAGGTCTTGGTCTTGCCGTCCTCGATCGAGAAGGACTCGACGGAATGGATCGAGGCGTCGCGGACGAGGTCGCCGAGGACGCGGCGCAGGGCGAGCTTGCGGACGCCGCGCGGGACTTTCTTCGAGTAGTCGCGCGGACGCGGACCGAAGACCACGCCACCACCGACGAAAATCGGGGCGCGCTTGTCGCCGTGACGGGCGTTGCCGGTGCCCTTCTGCTTGTAGATCTTCTTGTTGTTGCCGCGGACTTCGCCACGGGTCTTGGTGTTGGCGGAACCGGAGCGGCGGTTCGCGCGGTAAGCGGTGACGAGGTCGTGCACGGCCTGGCCACCACGGTCGGCTTCGGCGAGCACGACGTTGGCAGCTTGGGCGTCTTCAGCGGTGAAGGCTTTCGCGGGCATTGCGGGAATCGGTTTAGAGGTTCAGCGGAAAGCCCGGATCAAGCGGACTTCTTCTTGGCGGGGCGAACGGTGACGTAGCTGCCCTTGGCGCCCGGGATCGAGCCGGAGACGAGGATCACGCCGTCTTCAGGACGGACGGCCACCACCTTGAGGTTCTGGACGGTGCTCTTCACGTCGCCCATGTGGCCGGGCATCTTCTGGTTCTTCCAGACGCGGCCGGGGGTGGAGCGGCAACCGATGGCGCCGGTCCGGCGGTGCATCATGGAACCGTGGGTCATCTTGAGACCGCCGAAGCCGTGGCGCTTGACGGCACCCTGGAAGCCCTTGCCCTTGTTGGTGCCGACCACGTCGACCCACTGGCCGGCGCTGAGGAGGTCGAGACCCGGATGGGTTTCGGGAGCGGCCTCGTCTTCAGCGAAGCGGAATTCTTTGACGAAGCGCTTCGGCGCGGAGCCGGCCTTCTTGAAGCGGCCGAGGTCCGGCTTGGACACGCGCTGTTCCTTCTGGTCGTCGAAGCCGACCTGCACGGCGGTGTAGCCGTCCGATTCAGCGGTCTTGACCTGGAGCACGGTGTTGCCGGCGACTTCGATGACGGTCACGGGAATCATGCTGCCGGCCTGTTGGTCGAACAGGCGGGTCATGCCGATTTTTTTGCCGAGGAGTCCGAGAGACATGGCGAGAGAAATTTGGAATTAGGAATGGGTGGTTCGAACTCCGCGGTTAGATGCGGATGGTGATGTCGACGCCGGCCGGAAGGTTGAGCTTCTTGAGCTCGTCCACGGTGCGGGCGGTCGGATCGACGATGTCGAGGAGGCGCTTGTGGGTGCGGATCTCGAACTGCTCAGCGGACTTCTTGTTGACGTGGACCGAGCGGTTGACGCTGAACTTCTCGATGCGGGTCGGAAGCGGGATCGGGCCAGCCACCTTGGCACCGGTGCGTTTGGCGGTTTCCACGATTTCCTGGGCCGAGCGGTCGATCGCGCGGTGATCGAAAGCGCGCAGGCGGATGCGGATTTTCTGGTTGTCCATGACGTGTGAAGGGTGGTTGCGTGAGAGTGGATCGGTCTGCCGGTCAGTGACCGGTGCGCTCGCTGACGATTTGTTCGACGATGTTGTTCGGAACCTGCTCGAAATGCGACGGGGTCATCGAATACGAGGCGCGGCCCGAGGAGATGGTGCGCACGTCGGTCGAATACCCGAACATTTCCTTGAGGGGGACGTTGGCGTGGATCACGCCAAGCTTGCCCTTCGTTTCCATGTTCTGGATCTGACCGCGGCGGCGGTTGAGGTCGCCCATCACGTCGCCCTGGTAGTCGTCCGGAGTGGAGACTTCCACGGCCATGATCGGCTCAAGGAGAATCGGTTTGGCCTTCTTGAAGCCGTCGCGCATCGCGAAGATGGCGGCCATGGTGAAGGCGTTTTCGTTGGAGTCGACGTCGTGGTAGGAACCGCCGAGGATGTCGACGTGGACGTCGATCACGGGGTAGCCGGCGATCGAGCCATTGGTCACGGACTCCTGGACGCCCTTGAAGACGGCGTTAATGTATTCCTTCGGGATTTCGCCGCCGACCACCTTGTTTTCGATGGTGAGGCCCTTGCCCTTTTCGTTCGGCTTCATGTCGAGCCGGACGTGGCCGTATTGGCCGCGGCCGCCGGACTGCTTGACCAGCTTGCCCTCGCCCGGGGCGGCGGCGGTGATGGTCTCGCGGTAGGCGATCTGCGGAGCGCCGGTGTTGGCCTCCACTTTGAATTCGCGCTTGAGGCGGTCGACGATGATCTCCAGATGGAGCTCGCCCATGCCGGAGATGATGGTCTGGCCGGTTTCCTCGTCGGTCTTGACGACGAAGGTCGGATCCTCCTCGGAGAGACGGCCGAGCGCGAGCGCGAGCTTCTCCTGGTCGGCTTTGGTCTTCGGCTCGACGGCCATCGAGATGACCGGTTCCGGGAAGGTCGGCGGCTCGAGGACGACGTCGTAACCTTCGGCGGCGAGGGTGTCGCCCGTGGTGACGTTCTTGATGCCGACCATCGCGGCGATGTCGCCGGCGTAGCAGGAGTCGACGTCCTTGTGCTCGTTCGACTGGATGCGGATCAGGCGGCCGACGCGCTCACTACGGCGGGTGCGCGGGTTGTAGACGGTGTCGCCCTTCTTGATCGAGCCGGAGTAGACGCGGAAGAAAACGAGCTTTCCGACGAACTTGTCCGCCCAGAGCTTGAATGCGAGCGAGACGAACTTCTCGTTGTCGGAGGTGACGACCTGGATCTTGTGATCCTCGTTGTCGGGATCCATGCCGAGCGCCGGCGGGATATCGAGCGGGCTCGGGAGGTAGTCGACGACGGCGTCGAGCAGATACTGGACGCCCTTGTTTTTGAAAGCGGAGCCACCGGCAACCGGAACCAGCTTGTTCGCGATGGTGGCGCGGCGGATGGCAGCCTTGAGGTCGGTCTTGGTGATCGGCTCCTCCATGAGGAACTTCTCGCCAAGTTCGTCGTCCACATTGGAGACGGTGTCGACCAGTTCGGCGTAGGCTTCTTCGGCGAGATCCTTTAGGTCACCTTCAAGCTCGCTCACTGTGTAGGTGGAGCCGAACTTGTCGTTATCGGCGTAGAAGACGGCCTTTTGGTTCACCACGTCGATCTGACCGCGGAGGTTTTCCTCGGCGCCGATCGGGATGAGGATGCGCGCGGCGGTGGCACCGAGCTTCTCCTTCACCTCGTGGTAGACGTTATCGAAGTTCGCGCCGGTGCGGTCCATCTTGTTGACGAACACGATGCGCGGCACGTGGTATTTGGTGGCCTGGCGCCAGACGGTTTCGGTCTGGGGCTGGACGCCGGCGACACCGCAGAACACGACGATCGCACCGTCGAGGACGCGGAGCGAGCGCTCCACTTCGGCGGTGAAATCAACGTGACCGGGGGTATCGATGATGTTGATCCGCTGCTTTTCCTCGGGGAAGAGCTTGGTCACACCCTCCTCGGTGCGCTGCCACCACTCGGTGGTGACGGCGGCCGAGGTGATGGTGATGCCGCGCTCACGCTCCTGCTCCATCCAGTCGGTCGTGGCCGCGCCGTCGTGCACCTCGCCGATTTTGTGGATCATGCCCGTGTAGAACAGGATCCGCTCGGTGAGGGTCGTCTTGCCCGCATCGATGTGAGCGGCGATCCCGATATTCCGGGTGCGCTCCAGCGTGTATTGGCGGTTGGGACTGTTTGGATTCACGACGCGTGCCGGCGAGCGGCTGGGTGGGGATTCTCCGTGGGTGCGGCGGCTGTGATTACCAGCGGAAGTGGGCGAAGGCGCGGTTGGCCTGCGCCATCTTGTGAACGTCGTCGCGCTTGCGGACGGCGCTGCCCTGGTTGTTGGCGGCGTCCTTGATCTCGTTGGCGAGGGCGACGTGCATCGGGGTGCCCTTGCGGTTGCGGGCGTAGGTGCAGATCCAGCGCATGGCCAGCGACTCGGAACGTTCGGCGGCGACTTCGAGCGGCACCTGGTAGGTGGCGCCACCGACGCGGCGGGACTTCACTTCGACGCGCGGCTTGGCGTTCTCGATCGCGCGGGTGATGACTTCGAGCGGGTCGACGGTGTCGACACCTTCGTTGGCCTTGTCGATCGCGGCGTAGACGATGCGCTGGGCGAGCGAACGCTTGCCATCACGCATGACCTTGCTGATGAGGTGGCCGACGAGTGGGCTGGCGTAACGGGGATCGCTACGGTCGGGCTTGGTGAAAACGCGCTTGCGGCGGGGCATGGCGGGAATCGGTTGGTGTTAAAGTCGGTTGAAAGAAGACTTACTTCTTCTTGCCCTTGGCGGGAGCGGCGGCCTGGCCCGGCTTCGGACGCTTGGCACCGTACTTCGAGCGAGCTTGGCGGCGCTTATCGACACCAAGGGTATCGAGGGAACCACGAACGATGTGGTAGCGGACACCCGGAAGGTCCTTCACTCGGCCACCGCGAACGAGGACGATGGAGTGCTCCTGGAGGTTGTGGCCTTCGCCGCCAATGTAGGCGATCACCTCGTAGCCGTTCGTAAGACGAACCTTGGCCACTTTACGAAGCGCGGAGTTCGGCTTCTTCGGCGTGCGCGTCATGACCTGGAGGCAGACGCCGCGGCGCTGGGGGCAGTTCACCAAAGCCGGCGACTTCGACTTTACAGCCGGAGTGAGGCGCCCCTTGCGAACGAGCTGGTTGATGGTCGGCATGTTATCCTGCGTGGTTCTGGATTTGCTCTTGCTTCGAGTGCAAACCAGAGCGCCGGCGAAATCCTTCGCAGGAGCCTGTTATCCGGAGCTGCACCCGATAAAATTGGTCCCTTGTGTGGCGAGCCGGCCCCTTTGAGGCAGCCGGGTCGCAATGCGGGGCGGCGAATCTAGGGATCCCCGCGGATCTGACAAGCCCTATTTTGAAATTATTTCCACGCCGCGAAAATCCCCACGCACCGCCCACAAACCCATTCTCCATCAAGGAATTGCACCACCCGAGCACGGTGCAACCGCGATCCGAAAAACCTACCACCAGAGCGGGCGAGCCAAAAACCCGAGGGCAATCCGCCCGCCCGGCACCCCAAAGCGATGCATCCGCACACAGGCTGACGCGAAGCGAGACTGACCGCGCCGGAGACTCGGCAAAGCGGGGAAACCCGAGAACAGAGGCACCCGATCCGAACCATGGATCAAGGGCGAAGGAAACGTGGTAGCAGAGGGCGGATTTGAACCGCCGACCAAAGGCTTATGAGTCCTCTGCTCTACCCCTGAGCTACTCTGCCACGTTCGTTTCCGGTGGCGGGCCACCGGCGGGCGCGCTGATTAACGGCGGACATGGAATTTGTCCACTGGAAAATTTCATTCAGGCGACTTGATTTCCCCGCCGCCGCCCATCATCGGTTATGGATGGCTTCCTCCTCAACCCTCAGCGGTCTGATGACCCAATTCGCCCGGTGGATTTCCCCCGACGCCCACGCTCTGGCACTTGGCTCGCCGCTGCCCGACGTGGAATCCACCAACGAGCAGGGCGAACGGCTGAACCTCTCCCAACGGACGGACGGCTGGGTGCTGGTCTATTTCTACCCGCGGGCCGGCACGCCGGGCTGCACCGCGCAGGCATGCAGCCTGCGGGACGCCTACGGCGACCTACTCGGCCACGGCGTGTCGGTGTTCGGGGTGAGCCTCGATTCCACGGCGGCCCTGCAGCAATTCCGCATCACCCAGGCCCTGCCGTTCCACCTGCTGTCCGACCCGCGAGGCGAACTGGCCGACGCCTTCGGTGTGCCGCACGCGATGGGATTGGCCAAACGCCAGGCGTTTCTCTTCAAAGACGGCCTGCTCGTGTGGCGCGACCTCCACGCTTCCACCGAGCGGCAGGCGGACGACGTGCTGGCGGCGATCGCGCGCCATGGCTAACCGCCTCCGTTGACACGCTCCCCCGACTCCCCCATGGTCCGCCGCACCGCGACCGCATGATTTTCAAAAGCCTCTGCCGCCACGCCGGAATCGGCGCCAACTCCTACCTGATCGAAACCGAACGCGCCCGCATCGTGCTCGATTCCGGCATGCATCCGGAACTCGAAGGCTCCGACGCCGCGCCGCGCTTCGATCTGCTCGGTCCCGGCAGCGTGGACGCCGCGGTCGTGACCCACGCCCATCTCGACCACGTCGGCACCCTGCCCGTGTTCGCGGAAAACCAGCCGCAGGCTCGCATCTTCCTTTCGCCCGAAACCGCCGATCTGAGCTGCGCGATGCTGCACAACTCGGTCAACGTGATGCAGTCGAAGCGCACCGAGTTCGGCATCACCGAGTATCCGTTGTTCAGCCACGACGACATCGACCGGATGTCGGACTCCTTCGAACTGAAAGGCATCGAGCGCCCGTTCGACCTCGATAAAGGCGGCTCGGTGCGCGGGATCTTCCACGACGCCGGCCACATCCTCGGCTCGGTCGGCATCACGATCGAGGCGGACGGCAAGCGCCTGCTCTACACCGGCGACGTCAATTTCGAGGACGCCACGATCCAGAAGGGCGCGATGCTGCCGGAAGGACCGGTCGACGCGCTGGTGATCGAAACCACCCGCGGCGCGCACGAACGCCGGGAAGATTACACCCGCGCCGGCGAGGAGGACGCGCTGGCCGAGGCGATGCGGAACGTGCTGGCCCGCAAGGGTTCGGTGCTCATCCCGGTTTTCGCCATGGGCAAGACCCAGGAGGTGCTCGCGATGATCCAGCGTTTCAAAAGCGACGGTCTCATCCCCGCCAGCACGCCCGTCTACATCGGCGGATTGAGCACGAAAATGACGCTCATCTACGACCGCCACAGCGACACCTCGCGCCGCCATTTGCCCGGCTTCCGCATCCTCGCCGACATGGAGCTGGAGTCCGGCCGCCGCGACCGCCGCAAGCGCAACATCCCGCTCGTCAACGGCGCGATCTACGCGCTCTCCAGCGGCATGATGACGGAAAACACCGTCTCCAACCTGTTCGCCCGCACCGGCATCTTGGAAAACAAGCGCCACGGGCTGTTCTTCGTCGGCTACGCCGATCCCGACTCGCCCGGCGGCAAGATCCGCGCCGCCGCCAGCGGCGACCACGTCGTGCTCGACCCGCGCCACGGTGCCGTGCCGCTCAACTGCGAAGTCCGCGTGTTCGACTTCAGCGGCCACGCCACCCGCGACGCCCTGCTCAACTACATTCTCAAAGTCGCGCCGAAAAAAGCCTTCCTCGTTCATGGCGACGAACCGGCGATCGAGTGGTTCAAGGCACAGCTCGCCGAGAAACTCCCGGCGACGGAAGTCATTGTGCCACAGCCAGGTGAAGAACATGTGATCTGAGCGCGGCCACGCTGTTGCGATTGCGCCGCATTTACAGCCGCAACTCTTTTCAATTAAGAGCCTTGCAGGTCTCAACAAGCGGCATGATGCTGCGGCAATGTCCGCCTGCTGCGACCACGACGCCCATGAGGGCGCGGAACCTTCCTGGCAACTCCTGCTCGCCTCCGCCGTCGCTTGCGGAATTTTCACCCTCACGGGTGTCTATTTCCACCGCCAGCCCGGCGGCCATGATCTGGCCCATGCCGCCTATGCCGCCGCCTATCTGTGCGGCGGCTGGGATGCCGCGCTCGACACCTTCGACCGGCTCAAGCGCCTCCGGCTCGACATCCATTTCCTGATGCTGGCCGTCGCGATCGGCGCCGCCGCGATCGGCGCGTGGTGGGAAGGCGCGACACTGCTGTTCCTGTTCTCGCTGAGCAACTCGCTGGAGGCGATGGCGATGGCCCGCACCGAGCGGGAAATCCGCAGTCTGTTCCGCGATGCGCCGAAAACCGCCTTGGTCATCGAGCCGGACGGCCGGGAACACGAAATCCCCACCGAGGATTTGAAAGCCGCGCAAACCGTCCGCGTGCTGCCCGGCGAACAATTTCCCGCCGACGCGCGGGTGCTCACCGGCGAATCCGCCGCCGACGAATCGTCACTCACCGGCGAATCCGTGCCGGTCGACAAACGCGTCGGCGACACCGTCTTCGGCGGCACGCTCAACACCTGGGGCTCGCTGACCGCCACCGTGTTGCGGCCGACTGCGGAAAGCGCGCACGCCCGGATCATCCGGCTGATCCGCGACGCCCAAGCGAGCAAAGCGCCCTCGCAGCGCTTCACCGATCGCTTCGGCACCGGCTACACACTGGCCATCCTCGGGCTGTCGCTCGCGATGTTCCTCGTCTGGCGCTTCGGCTTCGCCCTGCCCGCTTTCGTATCCGAGCCCGGCCGCCCTTCGGCGCTCTACCGGGCGATGACCCTGCTGGTCGTCTGCTCGCCCTGCGCGCTGGTGATCTCCATTCCGAGCGCCATCCTCACCGGCATCGCCGCCGGCGCGCGCGGCGGCATCCTGTTCCGCGGCGGCATCGCCCTGGAAAACCTCGCCACCATCGACCGCCTCGCCGTCGACAAAACCGGCACCCTGACCAAGGGCGAATTCGAGCTCGTGGCGGTCGAAGCCTCCGAGCCCGGCGCGGAAACCATCCTGCTGCACGCCGCCGCCGCGCTATCCCGCCACTCGACCCACCCCTTGTCCCGCGCCATCGCCGCCGCCTGGCAAGCGCGCGAAGGCAGGGAAGCCGAGCCCGCCACCACCGCCGAGTCGATCGCCGGCCACGGCTTGCGCGGCGAGGTCGACGGCCAACCCGCCGCCCAGGGGCATCGCGAGTTGTTTCCCGACAACGCGTGGATCGAGCGTCTGCCCGCCCCCGCGTTGGGCCTGACCGAAGTATTGGTCGGCCACAACGGCATTTCCGGCCGCCTGCTGTTGCGCGACGCCCTGCGCCCCGAAGCGAAGGCGCTCATCGACCGCTTTCACGAACGGAAAATCCGCGTCACCATGCTCACCGGCGATCGCCCGGAAGCCGCCCAGCTGGTCGCAGACGAACTCGGGCTCGACGAATTCCGCTCCGGTCTGAAGCCGGAGGACAAGGTCGCCGCCATCCGGAGCTGGCGCGAGCAAGGCGAACACGTGGCGATGGTCGGCGACGGAGTCAACGATGCGCCCTCGCTCGCCGCGGCCGACGTTTCCATCGGCATGGGCCTGCATGGCTCCGATGCCGTGCTCGAACAAGCCGACGTCATCCTGACCAAGGACCGGCTGGAATGCGTGGCCGAGGCCATCGATCTGAGCCATCGCTGCCGCGCGGTGATCCGGCAGAACCTCGCCATTTCGCTCGGTGTGGTCGTGCTGCTCGCCCTTTCCGCGCTGGGATCGTTCATCCCCCTGCCGCTCGGTGTGGTTGGACACGAGGGCTCCACCGTCGTGGTCGTGCTCAACAGCCTGCGCCTGTTGTTCAAAAAAGGCTGAGCGACCGCCAAACCGACACCTGGAAATGGCCTCGCCCGGTCGGAGTCCGGGCGTGAATTCGATTGGACAGCGGACGTTTCGGGACGAACTTGAATCCAATCCGACCATCCGTCGAATTGCTGAATCCCCCGTTCGGCAAAGCCATGAAACCGCTCGCGTCATCCATGATCGTGTGTGCTGTGTTTCTGGTGGGCTGCACCAAGAACCCACCTCTGGCTGCTCGCACGCAGCTGCCGAACTCCAACCTGCAAGTCGTCCTCTACGGACCGGATGCGAAGCGCCACTACCGCTACGAGGTGCTGGACGCCGGCATCCCGGTGATTTCCCGCCCGCTCGGCCCGTCGCGCATCGGCAGCTACCCGATGGCGGAAATCGATCCCGTCAACGCCCGCCGGATCAAAATCCAGTGGGTCGGCGCCAAGGCGAGCGGCTACACGCTGCTCGACCCGGACGCCCGGATCGTCGTCGAGGACTCCAATCCGGCCAACCCGCCCAACGAACGCTTCCATTCGCTCAAGCCCTGAGCCGGTTCACTGCGACTCGGCGATCGCCAGCACCTCGGCGAAAGGCAGGTGGGCGAACAGACCGAACGCGTCGTGGCGCGTCAGCTTTTCGCGCGTCGTCGCCGGACTGGTGAGGCCGCAAAGGAAGCGGGCGAGCTGGCGCGCGGTGCCGAGCGCCGCCGGACGGGCCTTCACCAGCCCGCGCAGCACCGTCCAGTCCTCTTCGTTGGGCGCGGGCGGCGTGGAACGCGGCACCGGGCGGACGGGCAGGCCGCGGCAGCGGTCGCAGTGGCCGCAGGGCTCCGCCAGCGCCTCGCCGAAATGCGCGACCAGCGCGGCGGTCAGACAGCCGGGCGTTTCCGCCAGCGCCATGACGTGGCGGAGCCGGTCGAGGTCGGCCTGCTCGCGCTTCTGGAAACGCTCGATCAGCCGCCCGGCGAGCGCGGGCAGATCGCCCGGGTCTTTTTTCAACCGGTAGCCCTGCCGCACGCCGGTTTTCTTCAGGGCGATGTCGCCGGCTTCCTCCAGATGCGTCAGCGCGGCGACGATCCGTTCGCGCGGTGCGCCAAGCTGCATCGCCACGGCGTCGACCTCGAAGTTCAGCCACTTCCGGCCCTTGTCCGCGGCGGCGAACAGACGGGTGAGAAATGCTTTCCGCCGCGCGTCGTAGCCCGACAGCACGCGTTCGAAGTCGCGCAGCAACGTGGCGGCGTAACCGTTGTAAAACGATCCTGTCGCCTCGATCAGTCCTTCCAGTTCGAGGTAGGTCATCACGGTGGAAACCACCAGCGGCCGGATGTCGCAGGAGACCGAGAGGTCGTAGGCGGACACGTCGAAGCGCTCGCCCAGCCGCAGCACGCGGTCGAGCAGGTTGCGGATCGCCTGCGGCGTCGGCGTGTCGCCGAAGACGAAATTCTCCAGCACGGCCAGATCGTCGCCACAGGCCAGCCATTCGCAGACCGAGGGCAAGCCGTCGCGGCCGGCGCGACCGATCTCCTGCGAGTAGTTCTCCAGGCTTTTCGGCAGGTTGTAGTGGAAGACGTGGCGGATGTCCGGCTTGTCGATGCCCATGCCGAAGGCGATGGTCGCCACGATCACCCGGGTCGCCCCGCACATGAACGCCTCCTGTGCGTCCGCGCGGAAGTCGTCGGGCATGCCGGCATGGTAGGCACGGGCGGACAGGCCGTTTTTCCGGAGGAAGGTCGCCACTTCCTCGGCGGTTTCCTGCCGCGTGACGTAGACGATCGCCGAGCCGGCCGTTTCGCCCAACCGTTGCAGCAGCAAGGCCTTACGTTCACCCGCCGACACCGGCGTGACGCGCAGGTCGAGGTTCGGCCGGTGGAAACTCAGCTGGACGTGGTCGCCCTCCGCGATGCCGAAACCGCGGCGGATGTCGGCGGCGACGCCGGGCGTGGCGGTCGCCGTCAGCGCCAGCACCCGCGGCACCCGCAGGTCGCGGAACAAGCGGGCGAGCTTCAGGTAGTCCGGCCGGAAATTGTGGCCCCATTCGGAAATGCAGTGCGCCTCGTCGATGGCCACCAGCGCGATCGGCAGACGCTTCAGCCGGGCGCGGAACGCCTCCGAGGCGAGCCGCTCCGGAGCAACGTAGAGCAATTTCAACGAGCCGTCGCGCAGCCGGTCGTAGACCGCCCCCGCCTCGTCGTAGGTCAGCGTCGAATCCAGCCGCGCGGCCGCGATCCCACGCGCGGTCAGGGCGTCGACCTGGTCCTTCATCAGGGCGATCAAGGGCGAGACCACCAGCGTCAGCCCGTCCAGCAGCAGCGCCGGCAGCTGGTAGCACAGGGATTTTCCCCCGCCGGTCGGGAAAACCGCCAGCGCCGAGCGCCCGGCGAGCAGCGCGCGCACCACCGGCTCCTGCCCGCCGCGGAAGGCGGCGTGGCCGAAACGGGCGCACAAAATGTCGAGGACGGGATCGGCGGACATGCGCCGCGAGAACAACCACGGATCGGGCCGCAGGTCACGAATCGATGCGAAACCGGCCGTTTGTTCCCGCCGAGCCGTTTTATGGGTTGCCTGAACGCCTTTCGCTTATCCAGACTGCCGAACGGTTAGGATCACATGGACGATCGTTACGAAATTCGCGGCAAGCTCGGGCAAGGGGGAATCGGCACGGTCTACCGTGCCTTCGACCAGCGGATGAACCGCGAGGTCGCCATCAAGCGCATCATACCGGAAAGCGGCGGGAACCAGGACAAGGCCACCCGCCAGCTCACCCAGGAAGCCGGCGCCCTCGCGGCGCTGCAACACCCGCACATCGTGACGGTCTACGACGTCGGCCTCGACGAGGACGGCCCGTACGTCGTGATGGAGCTGCTGACCGGCAAGACCCTCGACGAGGTCATCGAAAGCGGCGCGCCGCTGACCTTCCAGGATTTCCGCGAGCTCGCGCTGCAATCGCAGGAGGCGCTCATCGCCGCGCAGGAGCTCAGCATGGTCCACCGCGACCTGAAGCCCGGCAACGTGATGCTCAACTGGCTGCCCTCGGGCAAATTCCAGGTGAAGATCGTCGACTTCGGCCTCGCGAAATTCACCCCGAAACCGTCGCTGCAAACCCTCGACCACGGCGACTCGGTCTTCGGCTCGATCTATTTCATGTCGCCCGAGCAGTTCGAGCGGGTCCCGATCGACGCCCGCACCGACATGTATGCCATCGGCTGCGTCTATTATTTCTCGCTGACCGGGAAGTACCCGTTCGACGGCGAAAACGGTCCGCAGGTGATGGCCGCCCACCTCAGCCACCGCGTGATCCCGCTCGGCGAACTCCGCCCCGATCTGCCCCGCTGGGTCTGCGACTGGGTGATGTGGCACATCAACCGCCAGCAGGACGACCGCCCGACGAACGCCCGCGAGGCGCTCGAGATTTTCCTCCGCAACGACAACCAGGCGACTTCCTCGGTCGCCATAGCCGCCCCGGTCAGGCGCGCGGTGCCGGCCCACGCCGGTGCGGCGGCCCCACACCACCCTTCCAGCGCGACCGCCCCGCAGCCGCTGCTGCCGCCGAACGGCTCGAAGCCGAGCGTGCACACCGGCACCCAGGCGGTCCCCGTGCAGGCGAACCCGACCGGCCCGATGACCCACCGCGCGGCCATGACCCATGGTGCGACGACCTCGCCCACGGTCGCCGGTGCCCACCCGAGGAAAAAGCAGGCGCTCGGCAACAAGCAGAAGATCATCATCGGCGCCGCCGCCGCGGTGGTCGCCATCGTGGGCGGGATCGCCTACGTCAACCACTCCAACAGCGAGAAACAGGCGCAGACCATCCAAACGCTGAGCCAGAAAGCCTCCGATCCGTCCGTGACCGAGTTGCCCGTCAGCGGCGGACAGCTCAAGCTGCTGATGGACGCGCTGACGCAGAAACGGCCGGCCAGCGAGCAGCAGGCGCTCACCCGCGCGCTGCGCGTGGCGAAGGCCAGCGACAGCACCAACGTCGATCTCAAGCTGGCGGAGTTCGTGACCAGCGCGCCCCTCGATCCGAAGCTGCGCGCCAGCCTGTTCGCCGATGTCATCCGCAAGCGGGAACAAAACGCCGGTGCCGCGCTGATCGCCGAGTACGCCCGCACCACCAATGACGAACAGCCCGCCGAAGCGGCGCTGCGCGCGCTGTGGCCGTCCGCCGGCGACACGGAGTTCGACTCCTTGCTGGAAACCATCATGAACCGCAAATCGCCCGCGCTGCGCGAGGCCGCGAAATCGACCGCGCTGGAGGTGATCAAGCGCAGCTCGAACCGCTCGCTTCTGCTCGCCAGCCTGGACAAGGCGATCGAACGGGCGAAGGACGAGGTTCGCGCGACCCTGCTCGACCTCAAGCTGTCCGTTCCCCACATCTGATCCGCCGTCGCATCAGGCCGTGTAAACCGTGACGGGCCCGATCCCCGGGGGCCCTTGCACGCGGCGGAGTTTTTCCACCGCCTTGCGCACGGCCTCGGCCGCCCGCAGCGCCTCGTCCATCGTGTTGAGGCGGGAGAAGCCGAAGCGCAGGCTGCTCTTCGCCTTGGCGTCGGAAAAGCCCATCGCCTTCTGAACGTGCGACGGCTGCTGCTTGCCGGTCATGCAGGCGGACCCGGCCGAACAGGCGACGCCCAAGTCGTCGAGTAGGATCAGCAAACCGGCGGCTTCGCAGCGTTCGAACGAGACATGGCTGGTGCCGGGCAAACGGTGGACCGGATCGCCGTTCACCTCGCAACCGGCAATCGTTTCGAGCAGCCTCGCCTCGAAGGCGTCGCGCAGCGCATGCACCGGGTCCGCGCCTTCGTGCTGACGCTGCATCGCCAACTCCGCCGCCTTGCCCAGGCCGACGATCGCCGCGGTGTTCTCGGTGCCGCTGCGGCGGTTTTTTTCCTGTCCGCCGCCGCGCAGCAGCGGCTCGAAACGGCAGCCCGCGCGCACATACAGCGCACCGATCCCCTTGGGACCGTGGAACTTATGACCGGAGAGCGAGAGAAAATCGACCGACACCTCGCGGACGTTCACCGGGATTTTGCCGACCGCCTGGATCGCATCGGTGTGGAATGCCAGCCCGTTCGCCTTGGCGATCGCGCAGGCTTCCGACACCGGCTGGATCACGCCGGTCTCGTTGTTCGCCCACATGAGCGAGACGAAACCGCCGCCTTCCTCCGCCGCGGCGCAGGCTTCCAGCAGCTCGTGGATGTTCAGCCGGCCGTGGCCGTCGACGCCGATCTTGCTCAGCGCGTAGCCGACTTCGGCGAAATTTTCGCACGGCCGGAGCACCGCGCTGTGCTCGACCGCCGAGGTGATCACGCGGCCGGTTTTCCGCCCGACCAGGCGGGCGAGCCACTTGAGCGCGGTGTTCGTGCTCTCGGTGCCGCCGCTGGTGAAAACGATTTCATCCGGTTCCGCGCCGATCAACGTCGCCACCTGCCCGCGCGCCGTCTCGATCGCCTGCCGCGCCGCCTTCGCCCCGCGATACGAGGCGTTCGGGTTGTGGAAGCCCACCGTCAGCCACGGCAGCATGGCATCCAGCACTTCCGGCAACAGCGGCGTCGTGGCGTTGGCGTCGAGGTAGATCACGGGGGAACGCTAGAACGAAATCGCGCTCAAGCCAGCCCCAACGCGTGGTCGGCCTGCCCGCGGACCTGGCGATAGAGCGCCGGATCGTCGACGAGCTTCTTGCCGTAGGATGGCACCATCTCCTCCAACCGCGCGCGCCATTCCGGCAGGCGCCCGGCGAAGCATTTTTCGAGAATGTGCAGCATCACATCGACGGCGGTCGACGCGCCGGGCGAGGCGCCGAGCAGCGCGGCGATCGAACCGTCGGCCGCCGCCACGATCTCGGTGCCGAACTGGAGCACGCCGCCCTTTTCGCCGCACTCCTTGATGATCTGGACGCGCTGGCCGGCGGTCAGCAGATGCCAGTCCTCCAGCTTCGCGTCCGGGAAGAATTCCTTCAGCGCGTCGAGGCGGTCCTTCGGCGTCTGGAGAACCTGCTCGATGAGGTAGCGGGTGAGGTCGAGGTTGTCTTTGCCCACCGCCAGCATCGGCACCAGGTTCGACATCCGGACGGACCCCGGCAGGTCGAAGAGCGAGCCGGATTTGAGGAACTTCGGCGAAAACCCGGCGAACGGGCCGAACAGCAGCGTGTTCTTGCCGTCGATCACACGGGTGTCGAGGTGTGGCACCGACATCGGCGGCGCGCCGACGGCGGCCTTGCCGTAGACCTTGGCATGGTGGCGCTCGACAATCTCCGGATTGTCGCAGACGAGAAATTGCCCGCTGACCGGGAAGCCGCCGAAACCCTTGCCCTCCGGAATGCCGGATTTCTGCAACAGCGGCAGCGACGCGCCACCCGCACCCACGAACACGAAGGGCGCGGTGATCTTGCGGTTGATGCCCTTCTCCATGTTGCGGACATTCAGCTCCCAGCGGCCGTCGCGCTTGCGGCGGATGTCGCGCACCTGGTGGTGGGTCGCGATTTTGACGACGTCGCGCGACGCGAGGAACTCGACCAGGCAGCGGGTCAGCTCGCCGAAATTCACGTCGGTGCCGCCTTCGGCACGGGTCGCGGCGATCGGCTCGGACGGGTCACGGCCCTGGAGCAACAACGGCACCCACTCGGCGATCTTCGCCGGATCCTCGGTGTATTCCATTTCCGCGAAGAAATGGTGCCTCGCCATCGTCTCGTGGCGGCGGCGCAGGAACGCCTGGTCCGCTTTGCCGTGCACGAAGCTCATGTGCGGCACGGCGTTGATGAATTCGCGCGGCGACGGCAACACGCCCTGCCCGACCAAATGGGCCCAGAACTGCTTCGACAGCTCGAACGCCTCGTTGATTTCGAGCGCCTTGGAGATGTCGACCGAGCCATCCGGTTTCTCCTTGGTGTAGTTCAGCTCGCACAAGGCCGCGTGGCCGGTGCCGGCGTTGTTCCACGGATTCGAACTCTCCTTGGCCACCTCGGCCAGCGCCTCGACGATCTGGATCTTGAGGCTCGGGTCGAGCTGGTGAAGGAGTACGCCGAGGGTGGCGCTCATGATTCCGCCGCCGATGAGGACGACATCCGGTTCCGCGATGGTTTCGACGCGTTTCATGCTGAGGAAGCCGTGCCGATAGGGCCGCGGGCCCTCGCAGGCAACCCCGGAAACCCGCGGGCGAATGAAGATCCTTCATCGTGTTTCCCGAAGTCTGAGGCTGAAAATCCCCCTCGACCCTGAATTCAGGTTAGTTCATCTTGGTCTACCCATGAAAATCGTGAACACCCACGAGGCAAAAACTCACCTCTCGCGGTTGCTCGACGAAGCCGAGGCGGGCGAGGAAATCCTCATTGCCAAGGCCGGCAGGCCGGTGGCTAAGCTCGTGCCCTACCGGCCCACGCGAAAATCACGTGAGCTCGGCCTGCTGCGCGGACAAATCCACGAATCACCTGACTGCTGGGAGCTCGATGAAGATATCGCCACCAGCATCGACGCGCCGCTCTACGCCCGAGTCGAACCACTTCCCAGCTCCAAAGTCGCCGAAGAACCGCCACGATGAGATTGCTGCTCGATTCTCATGTTGTGCTCTGGGCCTTGGCCTGGCCGGAACGTCTGCGCGAAATCACCCGATCCGCCCTCGCCTCGCCGGAAAACGAGATATTCGTGAGTTCCGCCACCCTATGGGAGCTGGAACTCAAACGGGCGAAGGGCAAACTGGAGCTGCCGCAGAACTTCGCCGCGGTGCTCCGCGAGCAAGATTTCGGGGAACTGCCCGTTCTTTGGCGGCATACTCAGGCGATCCACGAACTCCCGCCCATCCATGCGGATCCCTTCGATCGCCTTCTGTTGGCACAAACCAAGGAAGAAGGACTTACGTTCGTCACCGGCGATGGCTGGTGCTTGCAGTATCCAATCGCCTTAATGCCAGCGTGAATATTGTCCCCCACATGACCCGCTTGGCGCCAATCCCGCTCGTGTGCTTCCTATCGGCAAGCTGCACCGTACGACCACCGCCAACCCCCGCCACCCTTGCCCGCTCCTCCTTGGAATGGAGAAATGGAAAATGGACGGTTTCCCTGCATCGGCAGCCTTATCGCGCATCTCAACCCGCCTCCTATTATCTCATCACATTCCAAGGCACGGGAAACTCAATAACCCTCCGCGCGGCAAGTGCATTTAATGATGACCGCCAATATGCCAGCGATGACCGGGTCGCCGCCAACCTTAAACTACTGACAGACCCGAGCAGCGACACCCTTTTGATCCATGAGGCGATCCCCAACGCCTGCGGCCCATGTGACAATTACCTACTGGTGTGCAAATCGGCGGACAAACTTGAGCCCCGATGGCTGAGGATACCAAGCCGGCTGATTTCCAAAACCGACGAGTTCGAAACCGAGCCAACCATCGTCTCGATCACGAACAATATACTTTGGTATCGCTTTGCCGACCAGAAGGTTGCGAAAGTGAAAATTGACACTTTGGAAACCGCCGCAGGGCCTTTGCCGCCGGGCTAGGATTTCTGAACGCATAAAACGGGCGCGACCTTCCGGCCGCGCCCGCTTTTTCAAATTCCGATCACTTGCCCCAGCGGCGGATCAGGGCGTCGGCCATGTCGGATGGCGTGGCGGCGACTTCGATGCCGCACTCTTGGAACACCGCGATCTTGGCGGCGGCCGTGTCCTCGGCACCGCCGACGACCGCGCCGGCGTGACCCATGCGGCGGCCGGGAGGCGCGGTGGCACCGGCGATGAAACCGGCGACCGGCTTCTTGCAGTGCTCCTTGATCCAGCGGGCGGCCTCGACCTCGGCGTTGCCGCCGATTTCGCCGATCATGATGATGGCCTCGGTTTCCGGGTCCTCGTTGAACATCTTGATGACGTCGAGGTGCGAGGTGCCGTTGACCGGATCACCACCGATGCCGACGCAGGTCGACTGGCCGTAGCCCTTCGAAGTGAGCTGCCAGACGGCTTCGTAGGTGAGCGTGCCGGAGCGGGACACCACACCGACGTTGCCGCGCTTGTGGATGTAACCCGGCGCGATGCCGATGCGGCAGCCGCCGAACGACTTGTCGCCGTGGCCGGGGGTCACGACGCCCGGGCAGTTCGGGCCGATCAGGCGGGTTTTGGAACCCTGCATCGCGCGCTTGGCCTTGATCATGTCGTTGATCGGGATGCCTTCGGTGATGGCGACGGCCAGGTCGAGCTGGGCGTCGACGCATTCGAGGATGGCGTCGGCCGCGAAGGGCGGCGGCACGAAGATCGCGGAAACGGTCGCGCCGGTTTCGCGTGCGGCGTCGGCCACGGTGTTGAAGATCGGGACCTTCTTGCCGTTGTGTTCGAAGAACTGGCCGCCCTTGCCCGGGGTCACGCCGGCGACGACCTGCGTGCCGTAGTCGAGCGAGAGCCGGGTGTGGCGGCCGCCGAACTCGCCGGTGATGCCTTGGACGAGAAGTTTGGTGGTTTCGTTGACGAGAATGGACATGGGAAAAATTTGCTAGTGTTCAGTATTCAGTTTTCAGCAAGCGCACTCCGGGTGATTCGCCTTCTTCTGATGAAGAGCGATGGTATTCCCGGAGGGATCGGCAATCAGGGCCATGCGGCAGACGGGGAATTCCTGGACCGGGAGGACGATGGTCACGCCCTGCCGCTCCAGTTTCGCCACGGCGGCATCGAGGTCCTCCACTTCAAAGCAGAGGCCGCCGCCGTTCGGGCTGGGCTGCCATTGGTCGTTGGCCTGGGTGATCGCGAGGGTGTGGCCGCCCGGGATGGAATACTCCACCCAGCCGACGACGCCCTCGTGTTCGAAAACCATGCCCTCGGGCAATCCGAGAATTTCACCGTAGAACTTCCGGGCGACGGACAGGTCCGTCGCCGGGTAGCCGGTGAAGGCCGCTTCCTTGATTCCGATTCCGCTCATGGCTTGCCGGAAGGTTGGGGTTAGCGGACCGCCGCGACGATTTTCTGCGCGCCGTCGGCCATGGTGTCGCCGGAGATGATCGGCAGGCCGGAGTCGGCGAGCGTCCGCTTGCCGGCTTCGACGTTGTTACCTTCGAGGCGGACGACGAGCGGCAGCTTGAGGCCGGTCTCGCGCACGGCTTCGACGATGCCGGTGGCGATGACGTTGCAGTCCATGATGCCGCCGAAGATGTTGACGAAGATCCCCTTCACGTTCGGGTCGCCGAGGATGATCTTGAAGGCCGCGGTGACCTGCTCCTTGGAGGCGCCGCCGCCGACGTCGAGGAAGTTGGCCGGCGAGCCGCCGAAGTGCTGGATGATGTCCATCGTCGACATGGCCAGACCCGCGCCGTTGACGAGGCAGGCGATGTTGCCGTCGAGGGCGATGTAAGAGAGGTCGAACTTCGAGGCCTCGATTTCCTTCGGATCCTCTTCGTTCAGGTCGCGCAGCGCGACGACGTCCGGGTGGCGGAACAAGGCGTTCGAGTCGAAGGAAACCTTGGCGTCCAGCGCCAGGAGCTGGCCTTCCGCGGTGACGAGCAGCGGGTTGACCTCGACCATCGAGCAATCCTTTTCCCAGAAGAACTGGTAGAGGCTGGCGACGAGCTTCACGCACTGCTTGAACAGGTCGCCGGTGAAACCGAGGGCGAAGGCCACCTGGCGGGCCTGGAAGCTTTGCAGGCCGATCGCGGGATCGACGTGCACCTTGAAAATCTTCTCCGGGGTGTGGTGGGCGACCTCTTCGATCTCCATGCCGCCTTCGGTCGATGCGACGATCACCGGACGCGACGTGGCGCGGTCGAGAAGGATGGCGAGGTAGTATTCGTCGTCACGGCCGTCCGGGCGCTTGCCGAGGTTGGCGGCTTCGGTGAAATAGATTGTCTGCACCTTGCGGCCGTCCTCGCCGGTCTGTTTGGTGACCAACGTGTTGCCGAGCATCTTGGAGGCGATTTCGATCGCCTTTTCCTTGGTCGGCGAGAACTTCACGCCGCCCTGGAAGCCGTCCGTGAACGTGCCCTTGCCGCGACCGCCGGCGTGGATCTGGGATTTCACCATGTAGCCGGCCGACCCGTCGAGCTGCGACAGGGCGGTGGTGAAATCGTTGGCATTCTGGACGGCGACGCCCTTCGGCACGGCGACGCCGTATTTCGCGAAGAGCTCCTTGGCCTGATACTCGTGGATGTTCATAAAAATCGCGGGGACCTCGGAGGCTAGGAACCGCGCCGGAACCGGTCAAGCGACCGTCCCATGATTTCCGAGGCCGATTCCGCACCTGGCCATGCACGGGATTCATGGCGCGGCCGTTCGGCGGAACGCCCGCCGACCCCATGAGTCAGGCCTTTCCATAACACTTGCCTTGCGGCGGTTAGCGATCCTATCAACAGCCCCGTGACCCCCGCATTCCCGTCCATCCAGCGACTCGTCAGAGCCCTGGCCATCGGCAGCCCGTTGACAGCCACGACGGCTCTAGCAGGCGGGGCGCCGATCAAACTCACCGACCTGCAGGGCAGAAGCATGCTCGTGGAAGTCGTCTCCTGCGACGCATCCACCGCCCGGGTGGTCCGGCAGCCCGACCAACAAACCTTCACCATCCCGCTGGACCGGCTGGACGAGCCCAGCCGCAAAGCCATCGACGAGCAGCTCAAAGCCGGAGCCAATCCGGCGACGGACGCCTTCGAAATCATGGTCGATACGGGCAAAAACCGCAAAAAGGCCGGTGGCGAGGACTTCGACGACAAACGCGTCAACCTCAGCCCGAAAATCACCGTCAAAAATCTGAACCTGAAATCGGACACCCGGGACGCGAAGGTCACCGCCATTTTTTTCGGACGCCCGGTCCAGGCCAATAGCGATTACTACGTGTTCCGCAGCCAGAGCTTCGATCTGCCCGCGCTGCATCCGGGCGGCTCGCATATCCTCGAGGTGGCGGAGATTTCACAAGCCTACGACAACCGCGGCTACGCCCAGTTCGGCGCGCGCTACGCGGGCTACGCCGTGCTGGTGCATTCCGCCGATGGCAAGACGATCTACAGCGTCCACTCCATTCCCGAAAACTTCGGCAAGGCGTTCGGCGAGAAGCTGCTCAAACTCCAGACGGGCAGGACCTACAACGGCCAACTGCAGGCCAAATAAGCGGCCCGCGATTCACTCCTCCGCCACGCTCGTCACCTCGCCGTCGGCGAAACGGGTCGTGAGCCGCTGGCCGGCCTTCACCTCGCCTGCCGAGCGCAGCAAGCGGCCGTGTTCGTCGAGGGTGACCGTGAACCCACGCTGGAACGCGGACTCCGGACCGAGCGCCCGCAGCAACCCGCGCAAGCGACGGAGTTTCTCGTCCTGCCGGGCGAGCGCATCGCTGCCGGCCTTTGCCAGCCGGCGGGCGAGAGCGTCCAGCCGTTCGCCCCGCCGCTCGAGCACTCGCGCCGGATGGTGGGCGCGATGGCTGGCAACCGCTTCTTTCAAACGCGCCGCGGCCTGCTCCAGCGAGGCCCGCAGCTGTCGGTCGAGCCGCGCCCGCAGCACATCGATCCGCATCGCCGGCTCGCGCAACAACCGTTCGCCGTCGCGCTGGAACACGCCGCGTTTGAGCGAATCGACCGCCTGTCCGGCCCGGGCGAGCCGCTGCGCGACCTGCCGCGCCATCCGCCGCCGCAGGCCGTCGAGCCGCGCGGCCACCTCGTCGCCGTCCGGCACCGCCAGCTCGGCGGCCGCGCTCGGCGTCGGCGCCCGCAGGTCGGCGACGAAGTCCGCGATGGTGAAATCGATCTCGTGGCCGACGGCGGAAATCACCGGGATCGGGCAGGCGGCGATCGCCCTCGCCACGACCTCTTCGTTGAAATTCCAAAGATCCTCGATCGAACCGCCGCCGCGGCCGACGATCAGCACGTCGCAACGGGGGATGCCGCGCGCCTCCGGATCGCCCATGCGCTCGATCGCCCGGGCGATTTCGAACTCCGCGCCCTTGCCCTGAACCCGCACCGGCATCAGCACCGGCTGGACCCACGGCGCGCGGCGGCCGAGCACGTGCAGGATGTCGCGGATCGCCGCGCCGGTGTCCGAGGTCACGATGCCGACGACGCGGGGGAACTTCGGGATCGCCCGCTTGCGCGCGGCGTCGAACAGCCCCTCGCCCTGGAGCTTCCGTTTCAGCGCCTCGAAGCGCGCCTGCAAATCTCCCAGTCCGGCGCGCTCCGCCTTGAGCACGATGATCTGGAGCTGGCCGCGCGCCTCGTAAACGCTGGCCTCGGCGAACACCCGGACGTTCGCCCCGTCCTCCAGCGCGTCGCAGCCCTGGCGCTTGCGGGCGCCGAACATCGCGCACTGGATCTGAGCGCCGGCGTCCTTCAGCGAGAAATACCAGTGGCCGCTCGCCTGCTTTTTCAGGTTCGACACCTCGCCCTCGATCCAGACCTCGCCGACGCTCACCTCGACGACGTTCTTGATCCTCCGCACGAGCTGGGTGACCGAGAGCGCTTTCGGCTCCGGCGGCTTCGGCTTGGCAAACAGGTCGTCCACGGGCCGAAGCTGCCGGATTTCCCCCGCCCTGCCAACTCACGAGGCGGGCGATTCGTCCCGCCTGCCGACGATCAACGAGGTCACGACGCCGGTGGCGAGCACCGCCAGGATCACGCCGAGGATCGTGAAGTTGAACGACTCGCCGAGCCAGACCTTCAGCCATTTGGCGCCGAGCATTTTCCCGCCGACGATCATCAGCACCAGCGCCAGCGCCGGTTTGAGGTAGCGGAACTTGTCGATCATCCCGGCGAGGGCGAAGTATAGCGAGCGCAGGCCGAGGATCGCGAACACGTTGCTGGTGAACACCAGGAACGGATCCGAGGTGATCGCGAAGATCGCCGGGATCGAATCGACCGCGAAAATGAGATCGGTGAACTCGATCAGCACCAGCGCCACGGCGAGCGGCGTGATCAGCCATTTGCCCGCGGGCGCGGCGACGACGACCGGATCGGCGACCATCGGCGCGCCGGGCTCCGGAGCCTCGGCGGAGGCCGACGAGCCGGCTTTCACGAAGAAATGCGGGCCGTGGTATTCGCGGGTGACGGGGAAGAACTTCCGGATCCAGCGCACCAGCGGATTGTTCTCCGGGTGTTCCTCTTTCTCTTTCATCACCAGCATCTTGACCGCGGTGAGGATCAGGAATGCGCCGAACAAGTAGAGCACCCAGTGGAAGCGCGTCACCAGCGCGGTGCCGACGCCGATCATCGCGCCGCGCATCACCAGCGCGCCGAGAATCCCCCAGAACAACACGCGGTGCTGGTAGCGCGGGGGCACCGCCAGCGAGCCGAAGATCATCGCGATGACGAAGATGTTATCCACGCTGAGCGATTTTTCGACCACGTAGCCGGTCAGGTATTTCGTCGCGGCCAGCTTGCCCGTGTTGATCACGCCGTCCACGGCGTCGACCGTCATTCCGAGCCCGAACCAGTGATGGTCGTAGGCCTGGTAGACCAGCGCGGAGAATGACAGCCCGAGCGTGATCCAGACCGCCGACCAGCCGAGCGATTCCTTGAAGCCGATCACGTGCGATTTCCGATGGAACACGCCGAGGTCGAGCGCGAGCATCACCAACACGAATCCAATGAATATCACCCAAGCGGCAAGCATCCCGGGAACATGCTCGATGCGCCGCCGTGGGACGATTGGAAACCGCCGCGCGGATTCCAAAGGATTCCCTCACCACAAGACACGCCGGTCGATCGCCCCGATCGTCGGGCAACCGGCCAGCAGCATCGCCACCTCCAGCTCCGTCCGCAGGATTTTCAGCACGTGCGCCACCCCCGTCGCGCCCGCGACCGCCAGCCCGTGGAACACCGGCCGGCCGAGCAGCACCGCGTCGGCGCCCAGCGCCAGCGCCTTGAGCACGTCGGTGCCGCGGCGGATGCCGCCGTCGCACAGCACCGGGACGCGCCCGGCCACCCGCTCCGCCACGCGCGGCAGCGCGTCGATCGCCGCCGGCAGGGTGTCGAGCGTTCGCCCGCCGTGGTTGGAAACGATCACTCCGTCCAGGCCCTCCGCCACCGCGCGCGCCGCGTCGGCGGCGGACAGCACGCCCTTCAGCAGCACCGGCAGGCGGGTGATGGATTTCAGCCATGCCAGCGAATCCCAGCCGGGCAAGGTCGCGAGGTAGGCCGGATCGAACGGCGATTCGCAAACCGGAAGCGGCGGCATTTCCCGCAGGTTCACCGGCTCGACGCCGGCCGGCAGGCGGAAGCCGGCGCGTTGCTCGCGGTTGCGCACCCCGTGCACCGGAGCATCGACGGTCACCACCAGCGCCTCGTAGCCGGCGGCTTCCGCCCGGCGCACCAGCGCTTCGGTGAAGCTCCGCTCCGCATACAGATAAAGCTGGAACCACTTCGGTCCCGCGGTCGCCGCGGCAACATCCTCCAGCGCCGTGCTTGCCTGCATGCTGACCACCATCCCCGCCTCCAGCGCCGCCGCGCCGAGCGCGGTGGCGATCTCGCCCTGCGGATGCGCCAGCCGGTGGAACGCCATCGGCGCGACCAGCAGCGGGTGGGCGAAGGTCCGCCCGAAAAGCGCCACCCGCGTGTTCGCCCCGCGGAAATCGCCGAGCACCCGCGGGCACAGCGCGATCCGCCCGTAGGCCTCGCGGTTCGCCCGCAGCGTCAGCTCGTCCGCCGCGCCGCCGGCGAGGTAGGCCCAGGCCGCCGGATCCATCCGCCCACGTGCGAACGCTTCGTAGTCGTCGAGAGAAACGATCTCCGGCGGGATCCGGTCGGGCGGTGGCGAAGGCGCGGACATGAACGCGCCGCAGCCTAACACGTCTCCGCGGCAGGCCTGACGAAAAACGCCCGACCTGCCACGGAATCGCTCCCGCATTGGAAAATCACGCCGCCGTCCGGTTCAGCCGCGCGCCGCGCGCCGGCAGGAAGTAGTCGGTCACGTCGAGCAGCACTCCGCCGCGCGAAGCGCCCTGGAGCGTCACACCCTCGTAGCGCATGCCGAGCTTTTCGAGCACGCGGCCGGCGGTGGTGTTGCCCAGGAGGTGCCGTGCCTGAATGCCTTGCAGCCCGAGCTCCTCGAAGCCGAAGCGGACCACCTCGCGGCCCGCCTCGGTGGCGTAGCCTTGGTTCCAGAACGGCAGGCCGATCCAGAATCCCAGCTCGGCGCGAGGGCCCTGGGCGAACAGGCGCAGCGAAACCGCGCCGACCAGTTCGCGCGTCTCGCGCAGTTCGACGGCGAAGGTCACCGAGCGGCGCTTGCGCCAGTCGTGCGGGTGGGCGGCGATCCAGGCCTCGGCCACCCCGTCCCCATACGGATGGGGGATGCGGACGGTGGCCTCGGCCACGCGGACGTCGCCCGCCAGATCCTGGACGCGAGCGGCGTCCGCGATGCTGAACGGCCGCAGCCGGAGGCGGTCGGTTTCAAGAATGGCGATGGTATCGAAGTTCATGGCAGGAAAGGGTGTCAGGTGAGTCGTTGGTCGAATCACATGGGCACGATTCAACCCATTGCATTATCTCATCATCATGATGGAAAGATAAAACGAGCGAACGATTCCGGATTCGGAGCGGGTGATGGAAAAAATGGCGGCGGGGTCGGATCCGGGGCTGCGGCCCCTGAAGCAATCGGATGAGGGCGGAACGGGCGAAAGGAGAAACGGGTAACAAAAAAGCCCCACTTCCGGTGGGAAGCAGGGCGGCGACAACTGATTGGTTTTGTGCGGCGCTCAGGCCTTTTCAGGCCTCTTTCTGCTTCCCGTGGACGCCGTCTGTTTGGCGGAAATCATTCCTTTGGAGGAATGCCAGCATTGGACCGCCTGGCGCGACGCGACCACGACCTCGGAGAGGCGTTGGCATCGTTTATGGGCGACCAGCTGGAACATGACGTTGTTTGCGAGAACGGGATCGAGATATAGCATCGACCACGAACCGTCAACCCCCATTTTGATATTTTCCTCCGCTTCCGCCGGTCCGGCCCGATCCGATGAGCCGCATCCCGAGGACGACGCCGCACGTCATCACCGGCGTTCATGAACGGGCGCGGACCGCTTTGCCCGCGCCCCGACCTCTGCTAGAGTGCGGCATGGTGGTCTCGGAATGGTTCGCCGCTTTTGCCGCGGGAACGGCCTTCGTTTTCTACGTGCTGGGCGTCGGCCACGCGTTGCACGCACTGATGCACGTGCGGACCGCCCAAGGCACGATCGGCTGGATCGTCGCGCTGCTGACGATTCCTTACGTCGCGGTGCCGTTCTACTGGATCGCGGGCCGACACCGTTTCGAAGGCTACGTGCACGCCCGTCGCGGAGAGGATGCGGAACTCCGCAAACTGGCCGAGGACATGCACCAGCGTCTCCGCGCTTACGAACTCCCCGTGGAGGATGGGTTCGCCCGCGGCGCGGAGTTTCTCGGCGGCCTGCCGTTCACCCGTGGCAACGAGCTCGAACTGCTGATCGACGGCGAAGAAACCTTCGACGCTTTGTTCCACTCGATCGCCCGGGCGCGGGACTACCTGTTGATCAATTTTTTCATCGTGAAGCACGACCGCATCGGCACGCGCTTCAAGCAGGCGCTGATCGAGCGCGCCCGGGCGGGCGTCCGCGTCTATTTCCTGTTCGAAGAACTGGGCTCGCACAAACTGCCGAACCGCTACCTGCGGGAACTCGCCGCCGCCGGCGTGCGCTGCGAGTTTTTCGGCAAGAACCGCCGCTGGTGGTCGCGCCTCCAGCTGAACTTCCGCAACCACCGGAAAATCGTGGTGGTCGACGGCAAGGAGGCCTTCCTCGGCGGTATCAACGTCGGCGACGAATACCTCGGTCGCGACAAGCGCGTCGGCCCGTGGCGCGACACCCACCTGCGCCTCGCCGGCCCCGCGGTGCAGGCGGTCCAGCTCGTGTTTCTGGAAGACTGGTACTGGGCCTGCCGCGAGGTGCCGGAGCTTTCGTGGGACGCCGACCCGCGCCCGGCCGACCAGCAGGCGGCCATCATTCCCACCGGTCCGGCCGACCCGCTGGAATCGTGGCAGCTGGTCGTCGCCGAGGCCGCCAATACGTCGCGCGAACGGCTGTGGATCGCCTCGCCCTACTTCGTGCCCGACGAGGGGATCCTCACCGCGCTGCAAACGGCCGCGATCCGCGGCGTGGACGTGCGCATCCTGCTGCCCGACCGCGCCGACCATCTACTCGTCTGGCTGTCGTCGTTCACCTTTCTGGAGCAAACGGTTCCCTTCGGCGTGAAGCTTTACCGCTACCGCAAGGGTTTCCTGCACCAGAAGGTGATACTCGTCGACGACCGCCTCGCCTGCGTCGGCACCGCCAACCTCGACAACCGCTCGTTCCGCCTGAACTTCGAGATCTCCGCTCTTTCGCCCGATCCGGCGTTCGTCGGCGAAGTCAAAGCCATGCTCGAAAACGACTTTGAGGGCGCGACTGAATCGAAAGTCGGCGATTTCACCCGCCGCTCGTTCGGCTTCCGCGCCGCCTGTCGCGCCGCGCGTTTGCTGGCGCCCGTGCAGTGATCGCAATCCTCCGTTTTGTTTGGAAACGCTCCGCCAGACACCCTCGCAATGCGGCGCTTCCAGCCACTTCGGCATGAGCCAGGAGCCCAGGACTTGTCCGAAATGCAGTGGGACGATGAGAATCGGATTCATCCCCGATCACGCCCACGCCAACTACGCCCAAAAGCCCTTCTGGCATCCCGGAGAGCCGGAATTCAGATTCTTCGGCAATGTGAAGGCCAAGTCGGAAGCCAGCACTCCAATCGCCTCTTTCCGCTGCTCAGACTGCGGCTTTTTGGAGTTCTACGCCCACAAAAAACACAGCCGCCACTCCCGGCAGCGATAGACCGGGGCAGCGGCTTGGCCGCCGCCCCGAAAAGAAATCAAGCCGCCGCGTAGCTCAGCTTGTCGTCGGTATCGAGGTAGTCGAAGAGCGTGTTCTGCGCTGGATCGATTCCGACTTCCGCGCAGACGCCGACGAACCAATCCTTCTTCTCCGGGTTTTCATACGGCCGGAAAGCTTCGATGCCATCCGACCAGGCTTTGACCTCTTCCGCCGACTTGGCTTGACCGTTCGCCTCGATCCAGGCGGCGACCTCCTGGTCGCTGGCGCCGGCCGCGAGCAGCTTCTTCACTTCGTCCGGGTTCACGCCCTTGAAGTCGAAGAGCATCATATCGAGCGGACAGGCGAAGTGGTATTCGCCGACGGTGCCGGCAATCGCGGCGCGGCCCTTGTCGAGGGCGCGGGCGAGGATCACGTAGCCGCCGAGGCGGGTGCGCGGGCTGCGGGGAGCTTCCTTGGTCAGATCTTTGGCTGCACTCATGGTCGTTTCGTTGGTTAGGTGGAGTTTCGACTGTCGAGGCGATCGGCAGGATCGCCGCCGAGAGATCGGCGACATCTGTCGCTTTGTCAACGCATGTCGCGAAAAATCGCTCGGAATTTTTATCTCCGACGGTAGCGTCGCCTCATGATGAGCCCTGCCGACATGGATCCCCGCGTGAAGCGGACCCGGCAGATGCTGTACGCGGCCTTCATGGAACTGCTGGCGGAGAAGAACTTTGAAGCGATCACGGTGGCGGACATCACCAAGCGCTCGACCCTCCACCGCGCGACTTTCTACGGCCACTTCACCGACAAGTTCGCGCTGCTGGAGGCGAAGATCGGCGACGATTTCCAGGAGATGCTCGATTCCCGGCTGGCCAACGCCAGCAACTGCCAGGAGGGCCTCCGCCAGCTCATCCTCGCGGTCTGTGATTTCTTCTCACGGGTGGCGGCCGGCTGCCAGAAGCACCAGCGCCAGTTCGATCCGATCATGGAAACGCGGATCAAGGCGATGGTCCGGGATTTCCTGCTGGCCGGTCCGCTGCAGAAGCAGGGCACGAGCGCCGATACCCAGCTCCGCGCCACCATGGCGAGCTGGGCGATCTGCGGCGCGGCCTTGGAATGGAGCCGTCATCCGCAGGGCACCACCGAGGAGCTGGCGAAGGCGATGCTGCCGCGGGTGGTTTTCACCCTCCGCGGGGAGTAGCTGGTGATGGCTGGGAGTAGGGATATTCTTGTCCCGTCTTCAAAGACCTCCCAGCTCCGCTGGCAAATATGCAAGAAACGGGACAAAAATGTCCCCACTCCCAGCTATTTTTTCCGGCACACACACCCGGCCTCGTGGTCATTGACCATGCCGGTGGCCTGCATGAAGGCATACATCGTGGTCGATCCCACGAAGTTGAACCCCGCCTTCCGCAGCGCCTTGCTCATGGCATCGGATTCGGGAGAGGTCGCCTTCATGTCCTCGCGTGAACGCACCTTCTGATCACGCGGCTTCCCGCCAACAAAGCTCCACAGCCACGCGACGGGATCGCCCTCGCGTTCCTGCAGCGCCAGCCAGGCGCGGGCGTTCTGGCGGAAGGCCTCGATCTTCGCGCGGTGCCGGATGATGCCGGGGTCGAGCACCAGCCGGTCGAGCTCGGCGTCGGTCATGCGGGCGACCTTTTCCGGATCGAAACCGTGGAACACCTCGCGGTAACGGGCGCGTTTTTGCAGCACGGTCCACCACGAGAGTCCCGCTTGCGCGCCTTCCAGGCAGAGCATTTCGAACAAATGCCGCCCGTCGCGCGACGGCACGCCCCACTCGGTGTCGTGGTATTCGACGTAAAGCGGCTTGTCGACGGGCACCCAGAAGCAGCGGCACGGTTCCATGCCACCAGCATGCCGTTCACGACGGCTCGATCAACCGGTATCCGATGCCGGGCTCGTTGCGGAGCGTGAGCCGGCCGCCGAGTTTCTTGCGCAGGTGGTTGGCGTAGACGCGCAGGTAGTGCGTTTGTCCCTCGCCCTGCGGTCCCCAGACCTCGCGCAGCAGCTGCCGCTGGGTGACGATCTTGCCGGCGTGGCGGGCGAGCAGGGCGAGAAAGGCGAACTCGGTCGGCGTCAGCTTCATCGGTTCGCCCGCGAGCTCGGCCTCGTGGCGATCGAGGTGCATGACCAGCGGACCGACGGCGAGGTCGGGCGATTCGGTCGCGTGGCGGCGGCGTTGGATCGCGGTCAGGCGGGCGAGCAGCTCGCCGGTGCCGAAGGGCTTGGTCACGTAATCGTCCGCACCGTGCTCCAAGGCGGCGATTTTCACCTCCTCGCGGTCGCGCACCGAGAGCACCAGCACCGGCACGTCGCTCCATCCGCGGAGCTCGCGGAGCGCCTCCAGCCCGTCCATATCCGGCAGGCCGAGATCCAACAGCACGACGTCCGGTCGGTGGACCGCCACCTGTTGCAAGCCGAGCCGGCCGTTCTCCGCCTCCCACACCGCGTAGCCGCGCGATTCGAGCGCCAGCTTCAGCAGACGTCGGATCTGGATTTCGTCATCGATGACGAGCGCGGTCATGACACCTCAGGGAACAGCGACTCGGCGGGCAGCACAATCTCGAACACCGCCCCGCCCTCGGGGTGGTTCCACGCGTCGATCTCCCCGCCGAGCGCGCGGACGAAGCCCTGGGCGATCGACAAACCGAGCCCGGTGCCGCCCGCCGGCGATCCGGGCGCGCGGTGGAACTTGCCGAAAATCCGCGCCTCCTCGCCCGGCGGCAGGCCCGCCCCGTGGTCGCGCACGACCAGCCGGAGCTTGCCCGCGGCGAAGGAGGCGGTAACCGCCACCGGCGTGCCCGCCGGCGAATACACCGCCGCGTTGTGCAGGATGTTCGCCAGCGCCTGCCCTAACAACGCCGCGTCCGTTTTCACCAGCGGCAGGTCGTCGGGCGAATCCACGCGCACCTCGCGCCCGGCCATCGCGTCGCCCGTCGATTCCAGCGCGGACGCGATCAGCTCGTCCACGTCGCACCATTCCTGCCGCGGCTCGATCACCTCGGACTCCAGCCGCGCCATCTGGAGCAGCCCGTCGACCACCCGCTGCAGGCGCGCGGTGGCGGTGGTGATCTCGCGGCGATAGGTTTCCCCGCCCGGCTCCTGCCAGCCGTCGAGCGCGGCGCGGATCACCGCGAGCGGCGTCTTGAGCTCGTGCGAGACCGAATCGAACAACGTCCGCCGGAGGCGCTCCGACTTTTCGATCAGCTCCGCCTGGTTGACCGCGTGGATGAAGTGCTCCTTCTCCAGCACCAGCGCGAGCTGCAGGGCGAACGCCTCCATCGCCTGACGCGCCACGAAGTCGAGCGGCGAGCCCGGATGGCGCAGCCGCAGGCCGAGCACGCCCATGGTCGAGGTCGCCGTCTGCAGCGGGAACCAGGTGGCCGCCGAGCTCGGCAGCGTGTCGGTGAAACGCCCGGCCGCCTGGCGGTTGGCATACACCCAGTTGGCGACGCCGAACTCCTGCGGTTCCGGGGCGAACGAGCTCGCCGG
>Ga0070664_100000197_pt1 | contig 42730 bp, 32 predicted proteins | sample KBSC73metaG_FD_65863 | JGI IMG/M metagenome (GOLD analysis project Ga0070664, IMG submission 65863) | Corn rhizosphere microbial communities from Kellogg Biological Station, Michigan, USA - KBS C7-3 metaG | ecosystem: Host-associated > Plants > Roots > Rhizosphere > Soil ... | reverse complement strand
CACATGATCGAGAAGGTGCCACCCGACCTGTCGCGGCTGCTGCTCGCGCCAATGCCGGGGCTGCTGACCAAGCTCGATGTCGCGGTCGGCGACAAGGTCGAGCCCGGCCAGCCGGTCGCGGTGATGGAAGCGATGAAGATGGAAAACATCCTTCGCGCTCCGAAGGCGGCGACGGTGAAGGCGACGCCGGCGAAAGAGGGCGACAGCCTCGCCGTCGATCAGGTGATCGTGGAGTTTGAGTGACCTTGGCGTAACTCGCTCCGCCTGAGCTTGCCGGTCGCGGTTTTCGGCAATGCATCAACGAACTCGATCTCACGCGGATATTTGAACGGAGCGATCTGCGCTTTCGCATGCGACTGCAGCTCCGCCACCAGGGCGTCCGACGGCTCCGCGTCCGCCGCAAGCACCACGAACGCCTTCACCTTCTGGCCGCGCTCGGGGCAGGGCACTCCGATCACTGCGCACTCGGCGACAGCGGGGTGCGACAGCAGGGCATTCTCCACTTCCGGAGCGCCGATATTGTAGCCCGAGCTCACGATCATGTCGTCGCTGCGGGCGAGGTACCAATAATAGCCGTCGGCATCGCGGCGGTAGGTATCACCCGTCACGTTCCAACCGCTCACAACATAGTCTTGCTGGCGCGGATCATCGAGGTAGCGGCAGCCGGTCGGGCCCTTGATAGCGAGGCGGCCGACGCCTTCGTCCAGTGGCCTGCCGTCTGCGTCGAGCACCGTCGCAATATAGCCAGGCACCGCCTTGCCGGTTGACCCCGGGCGGACGTCGGCGCCGGCGGCGGAGACGAAGATGTGCATCATTTCGGTCGAGCCGATGCCGTCGGTAATCGCGATGCCCGTCCGCTCCTTCCACGCGCGCCAGGTGGCCTCCGGCAAATGCTCGCCGGCGGAGATGCAGTAACGGAGGGTCGTCAGCGCTGCGTCGAGCGCAGGTTGGGACAGCATTGCCTTGTAAGCGGTGGGTGCGGTGCCGAGATGGGTGACCCCGAACCTCCCAATCGCATCCAGCAGCGCCGGCGGGCTCGCCTGCTCGAGTGTCGCGCTCGCAGCGCCGAAGCGCAGCGGAAACATCGGCGTGATGCCGAGGCCGAAAGTGAAGGCCATCGGCGCGCTGGTCAGGAAGACGTCGCCTGGCTTCGGGCCCACCAGATGCTTCGCGAACGTGTCGCACGGGGCGAGTATGTCGCGGTGGAACTGGACGCAGCCCTTGGGAACGCCGGTGGTGCCGCTTGTAAAGGCGATCAAGGCTGGATCTTCACGCCCGGTCCCGGCCGGCGGCAGCGATTGCAACGAGGAAGTGCGCGTCTCGAGCTCGCCCTTTCCAAAGTCGCCGTCATATTTGATGATGTGCTTGACGCTATGGGTCTGCTCGACTGCCTGTCGGAAGTCTCCGATAAAGCGGCTGTCGACAATCGCATGGCTGATTTGGGCCCGTTCGATCACGGTAGCGATCTCGCCCGGGCGCAGGAGCGGCATGGTCGCTACCACGACGCCGCCCGCTTTCAGGACACCGAGCCATGCGGCAAACATCGTGTACGAATTGGGTCCGCGCAGAAGCACGCGATTGCCCGTGATTAGACCGTGTTCCTCGACCAAAAGGCGCGCAATGCGCCCGCTGAAACTGTCAAGCTCGGCAAAGGTCCAGCGGCCGCGGTCGTTGACAATAGCCAGTGCATCCGGCGGACCGCCCTTCAGCAGCTCCGAGGCCGCATTCAGCCGCTCTGGATACTGGACGTCAGCTAGGTCGAAGCGGAAATCCGGCAACAGCTCCGGAGGCGGTAGTCGGTCCTCGACAAATGTGTCGCGCATCAGTCCTCGACGACCGCCGTGGTCTCGATCTCAACCTTCGCCGCGGTTTCAACCAGGCCCTTCACCTCAATGAGCGCCATCGCCGGGTAATTCGGACCCATGATCTCCTTCCACGCGGCGCCGATCTCGTCGCGCGAGTTCACATATTCGTGACGGTCGGTGACATAGCAGGTCATGCGCACCACGTGCTGTGGCCCCGCGCCATCCTCGGCCAGGATTTGCAGCGTGTTTCGTAATGCCTGAGCGAACTGACCGTGCAGCGTATATTCGGGGAAGCTCTCATGCTCGTCCCAACCCACGACCCCCGCCGTGAAGATCGTCCGGCCGGTTGCGCTGACGCCGTTCGAATAGCCCTTCGGCCGCGGCCAGTTCGGCGGTTGCAGGATTTTCATGCGGCTCCCCCTTTGAGCAAATCGCGCGCGATGATCTGTCGCTGCACCTCGCTTGCGCCTTCGTAGATTCGCAGCGCGCGGATGTCGCGATAGAGCTCTTCGACCTTGACGCCGCGCGTAACCCCGGCGCCGCCGTGGAGCTGCACTGCCGCGTCGATCACCGCCTGAGCGGCTTCGGTCGCGTGGAGCTTGGCCATTGCGGCGGAGCGCCGGTGGTCGACTCCCCCCTCGTCCTGCTGCCAGGCAGCGCGATAGATCAGCAGGGCCGAGGCATCGATCGCGAGCGCCATGTCGGCGAGCTTGGCTTGGGTCACCGCATTGTCGGCGAGCGTGCTGCTACCGAGCCGGCGCTTCTTCGCCCACGCGAGCGCTTCATCGAGCGCGCGCCGCGCGAAGCCCAATGCCGCCGCGCCGACCGTCACGCGGAACAGGTTCAGGGTCTCCATGCCGATGCGGAAACCTTCGCCCGGCTCGCCGATGATCGCATCGGCGGGGATCCGGATCTTGTCATATTTGAGGCGCGCCAACGGGTGAGGCGCGATGACGTCGATCCGCTCCTCGACGCTCACTGCCTCGGCCGGAACAATGAAGGCCGACAGGCCTCGCGCGCCTTCGCCTTCGCCGGTCCGCGCGAAGGTCACGTAGAAATCGGCGATCCCTCCGTTCGATATGTAGGTTTTTTCGCCGACCAGCACCCATTCGTTGCCGTCGCGCATGGCGGAGGTCGCCATGTTCGCCGCGTCGGATCCGCATTCCGGCTCGGTCATTGCGAAGGCCGCAATGGCTTCGCCGCTGGCGACCTTTGGCAGCCATTCGCGCTTCTGCTCTACCGTCCCGAACAGCGAAATCGCACCCGACCCCAAGCCTTGCATGGCAAAGGCGAAATCGGCGAGGCCGTGATGCCGGGCAAGAATCTCGCGGCATAAGGCAAGGCTTCGCACGTCGGGCCGCGTCTTGCCGTCGGAGACAGCGAGCTTGAGGAAGCCGGCGCGGCCATATTCCGCGACCAGCGCGCGGCAAGCCGCGTCCGCATCCGCCGGGTGCGCGTCGTGGATATTATTGGCGCACCAGGCTTCCAGCCTCGCCGCCAGCTCTCGATGGCGCTCTTCGAAAAATGGCCAGGCGAGGAAGCTTCGATCTGCCATCAGTCGCCCTGGAACACCGGCGTCTGCTTGTTGCTGAACGCTTCAAAGGCGCGGTGGAAGTCCTTGGTTTCCATGCAACGCGCCTGTGCGCGCGCTTCCATCTCGAGCGCCTGATCGATGGTCACATTCCATTCGGCGTCGAGCTGCTTCTTCGTCACGGCGTGCGCGATCGTCGGACCTCGCGCGAGCTCTCGAGCTAGGCTGTGCGCATCCTCAGTGGGATCTTCGACGAGACGGTTGAAGAAGCCCCAGGCCAGCCCTTCGTCGCTTGTCATCGCGCGCCCGGTAAACAGCAATTCTGCCGCGCGGCCATGCCCGATCAGGCGCGGCAGGATCGCGCACGCACCCATGTCAGCACCGCTGAGACCAACGCGCGTGAAGAGGAATGCGGTTTTCGCATTCGGTGCAGCGATTCGAATGTCGCTCGCCATCGCTAGGATCGCGCCGGCACCGGCGCACACGCCCTCGATCGCAGCGATGATCGGTTGCGGACAAGCGCGCATGGCTCGCACCAGGTCGCCGGTCATTCGCGTGAACCTCAGCAGCCCGTCGCAATCCATACGGGTGAGTGGTCCGATGATCTCATGCACATCGCCGCCCGAGCAGAAATTGCCGCCCGCGCCGCAAAGAACGACTGCTTTGACCCGATAATCGTGATCGAGCTTGTAGAAGGTCGCGCGCAGCTCTTCGTAGGATTCGAATGTCAGCGGATTCTTCCGCTCGGGCCGATTGAGCGTGATCGCCGCGACCCCATCCTCATACCTCCAGAGGAAGTGCTCAGGCTCAAAATTGGCGGGGTCGAAGCTCACGCGCTGGTCCCGCCGTCTATCGTGATCGCCGCGCCATTGATGTCCCGCGAGACAGGCAGGCAGAGCATCGCAATGATATTGCCGATCGCTTCCGGGTCCACCAGCCGGCCGCTGGCATTCATGCTGGTGATCGCCGTGCGCGCATCGCCTTCGCTGCGGCCGGTGATTTCCGACACGCGCGCAACAGACTGATCCGTCATCGGCGTGTCGACATAGCCGGGGCAGACCGCATTCACGGTCAGGTTCGTCTTTGCATATTCAGCGGCGAGGCTGCGCATCAGACCAAGGAGGCCGTGCTTCGACGCTGCATAATGCGAGGCATATGGGACGCCGCGCAGGCTTGCCACGGAGGCGACGAAGACCAGGCGCCCGTTGTCGCTCTTTAGCAGGTCGCCGATCGCCGCGCGCGAGCATTCGAATGCCGCGGTTAAATTGGTGGCGATGATCCGATCCCAGCTCTCGCGGGTCATCTTGTGAAAGGGCGCACTCTCGGCAATCCCGGCATTGACGATCAAAAGGTCGATCGGACCGTTCGCTGCGCGCGCTTCGTCGAAGGCTGCGGCAATGCGACCGGAATCGGTCACGTCGCACTGGATCGCCGAACCGCCGTAGCTCTCTGCGACCGCTTGCAGTGGCTCCAGCCGGCGACCGAGCAGCGACAGGCGCGCCCCGGCACCGTTGAGCTGGGAAGCCGCGGCTGCGCCGATCCCGGTGCCTCCGCCGGTGATCAGAGCGTGTCGCCCAGCAAGAGGAGACTCTGTGGCCATGCTTTGCCCTTTCGCTTCAGCATTGGCGCAACGTCCCGGAGGTGGCAAGGCGGCCGCCGATGAAGATCGGGATCCTCGAAACGGGCCGCCCGCCGGGTTCGCTGGCACAGGAATTCGGCGATTATCCCGCGATGTTCGAGCGCATGCTCGGTGACGGCTTCGAGCTGGAGACGTTTGAAGTTGAGGCGGGCGAGCTTCCGCGACAGGGGGGCGCACACGACGCCTATCTCATCACCGGATCGCCCGCCGGCGTCTACGAGTCGCTGCCTTGGATCGAACCGCTCCAGCAATTCATCCGCTCCGCGGGGGGGAGCAAGATGGTCGGCATCTGCTTTGGCCATCAGATCATGGCGGAGGCGCTCGGCGGCCGTGTCCAGAAGTCCGACAAGGGCTGGGGCGCGGGGCTACATCGTTATTCGATTCTGCGATCGGAGCCGTGGATGGACGCGGCACGAGAGATTGCAGTGCCGGCCTCTCACCAGGACCAGGTCATCGTTCGGCCGCCGCACACCGAGGTCGTGGCCTTTTCCTCGTTCACCGAGTTTGCCGCTCTGAACTGGACTGATCGGCCTGCGATATCATTCCAGTTCCATCCCGAATTCTCGCCTGCCTTCGCCAAGGCGCTCATTGAACAGCGCCATGACATCGTGCCCAATCCCGATGCGGCGATCGCCTCGTTGGAAGCGCCCAACGACAATGCCCGCGTGGCGGGTTGGATACAGCGCTTCCTCAAGGCATAGGCCGGACCGAATCGAACTGGAGACCTCGGATGAAGACCCGCGCCGCCGTTGCCTTTGCGCCAAAGCAGCCGCTCGAGATCGTCGAAGTGGACCTCGAGGGTCCCAAGACAGGAGAGGTCCTGGTGGAGATCATGGCCACGGGCATCTGCCACACCGATGCCTACACGCTCGATGGCTTCGACAGCGAAGGTCTGTTTCCGTCGATCCTCGGCCACGAAGGCGCGGGCGTGGTTCGGGAGGTCGGACCCGGAGTCACCAGCGTGAAATCGGGCGATCACGTCATCCCGCTTTACACGCCTGAATGCCGCCAGTGTAAGTCATGCCTCAGCGGCAAGACCAACCTCTGCACCGCGATCCGGGCGACGCAGGGGAAGGGCGTCATGCCCGACGGGACGAGCCGCTTCACCTACAAGGGCGAGACCATCTTCCATTACATGGGCTGCTCGACCTTCTCGAACTTCACCGTTCTGCCCGAGATCGCGGTTGCGAAGATCCGCGACGACGCGCCGTTCAACACCAGCTGCTACATCGGTTGCGGCGTCACTACTGGAGTGGGTGCGGTGGTGAAGACCGCCAAGGTTCAGCCGGGCGAAAATGTCGTTGTTTTTGGCCTCGGGGGCATCGGCCTCAACGTCATCCAGGGCGCGAAACTGGTCGGCGCCAACAAGATCGTCGGGGTCGATATCAATCCGGCGCGCGAGGAATGGGGCCGCAAGTTCGGAATGACGGACTTCATCGATGGCCGGAACAAGGAACGACAGGCGATCATCGACGAGGTGCTGAAGATCACCGACGGAGGGGCAGACTATACGTTCGATGCGACAGGCAACACCGAAGTCATGCGCACCGCGCTCGAATGCTGCCATCGGGGCTGGGGCACCAGCATCATTATCGGCGTCGCCGAAGCGGGCAAGGAGATCGCGACCCGCCCCTTCCAGCTCGTCACTGGCCGCAATTGGCGCGGGACCGCGTTTGGCGGCGCCAAGGGTCGCACCGACGTGCCGAAGATCGTGGACTGGTACATGGACGGCAAGATCGCCATCGACCCGATGATTACGCACACGCTGAAGCTCGAAGACATCAACAAGGGCTTCGATCTGATGCACGCGGGTGAAAGCATCCGCGCGGTGGTGGTTTACTGATGGTCTAGAGGAGAGGCTCCGATGTTCAGTCACATCATGGTCGGTTCGAACGACGTCGATCAATCGAAGAAATTCTACGATTCCCTGTTCGAGAGGCCGGGCAACGTCGATGACAAGGGCCGCGTTGCCTACCGGCGCAGCGGATCCGTGTTCATGATCAGCAAGCCGATCAACGGCGAGCCTGCCTCCCATTCGAACGGCGGGACGATCGGCTTCAACCTAGAGAGCCCTGAAGCAGTCGATGCCTGGCATCAACGCGGCGTCGATGCGGGGGGCAAATCCTGTGAGGACCCGCCTGGCTATCGCGAGAATGCGTACGGCAAGCTCTATCTCGCCTATCTGCGCGATCCTGACGGCAACAAGCTCTGCGGCCTGCATCGCCCCGAACAGTGACGATGGAGATCGTCTCCGAAAACAAGTGCTATGGCGGAAGGCAGCTGGTCATTCGCCATCCATCGTCGGCGACGTCGACCGACATGACTTTCTCGATCTTCCTGCCGCCGCAGGCGGAGAAGGCCGGGAAGCTCCCGGTGGTCTGGTATCTGTCGGGCCTGACCTGCACGCACGCCAACGTTACCGAGAAGGGTGAATACCGCGCGGCATGCGCCGAGCACGGCCTCATCTTCATTGCGCCCGATACCAGTCCACGCGGGCCTGATGTGCCGACCGCGCCCGAGGGAGCATGGGACTTCGGTCTCGGAGCCGGCTTCTACGTCGATGCGACCGAGGAGCCCTGGAGCCGGCACTATCGCATGTGGAGTTATGTGACGGGAGAGCTGCCCGAACTCGTTGGTACCGAGTTCCCGGTCGACATGGATCGCCAAGGCATAACCGGCCACTCGATGGGCGGCCATGGCGCGCTCACAGTGGCGTTGAACTCGCCTGCGCGATTCCGCAGCGTCTCAGCCTTCGCCCCGATCGTTGCGCCTGGGCAAGTGCCCTGGGGACAGAAGGCGCTAGGCGGTTATCTGGGCGAAGACCGTACGACATGGCGCCTGCACGACGCCGTGGCCCTGATCCAAGATGGCGCGAAAGTCCCCGAACTCCTCGTCGACGTCGGCGATGCGGACCCGTTCATCGAAAAGGAATTGCGCCCCGAATTGCTGGAGCAAGCATGTGCGGCGGCCGGCATCCCGCTGACGCTTCGCGTTCAGCCGGGGTACGACCATAGCTATTACTTCATCTCGACGTTCATGGCGGATCACTTGGCCTGGCACGCGGAGAGACTTGAGAGGGGATAGGAGATGAGGCTCAGCCGCCGCGATTTCATTCAAACTGCGGCGGCGATGGGCGCCGCGCTGGCGTGGGGCGGCTCCGCCCGCGCTTCCAAGATCAAATGGACCGAGAAGCGCGAACTCTATCCTGAAGGCGTCGCTTCAGGCGACCCCGATCCGACCAGCGTGATCCTATGGACCCGGCGGCCGTTTGGCGATGCCAAGCGACATGTGCTCACGGTCGAAGTCGCGGAGGACGACGCGTTCAACCGCGTCGTTGCGCAGGCGAAGGCGCCGGTATCCGCCCCTTCAGATTGGACCACCCGAGTGCTGGTCGGCGGGCTCAAGCCAGCGCGCGTCTACTGGTACCGCTTCACTGACGCCGAGGGGAACGGCAGTCGCGTCGGACGCACCATCACCGCGCCGGCCGCCAACGATCCTCGACCCGTCAACTTCGTCTTCGTCAGCTGCCAGGACGTCAACGAAGGCAAGCTCAACGCCTATCGCCGCATGATTTTCGAGGATGAGCGCGCGCAGCCGTCAGACCGGATCGGCTTCGTGCTACACCTTGGCGACTTCATCTACGAGGTCGTCGAATATCCTGAGGAAGTGAAGACCCGCTACGACCGCATCATCTACGATGTCGGTCGCATTCCCGACGGCGGCAAGGTCGGAAACTTTCATTTCCCGCTGACCCTCGATGGCTATCGGACCGTCTACAAAGGCTATCTCGCCGATCCTGACCTGCAGGATGCGCGTGCGCGCTGGCCGTTCGTGGCCATGTGGGACAACCACGAATTCTCATGGCAGGGTTGGCAGAGCATACAGCAGGCCGGCGGCAAGTCCCGGCCGGGGCAAAGCATCAAGGTCGCCGCCAACCAGGCATGGTGGGAATATCTGCCTTCTCGCTGCAAGAAGGTCGGCGGCGCGTCGTGGGAACACTTCAATGCTCCCACGGTGAAGGACGTCGAAATCACCAAGTGGGATGAGAACGGGCTCGGCAACGAGCCCAACAACCACATCGCGATCAACAGCCTGATCGGCTACCGGGCGCTCCGCTACGGCCGTCACCTCGACCTCATCATCACCGATCAGCACAGCTACCGCAGCCCCGACCCCTTCAGCGACGAGTCCCTGAATAAGCTTGGCGACTGGGGAGCATACGGCGGGTGGTTCCCCGAAGACCTGCAGCAAGTGCTGGACGGGGGCCGATCCTTCAATGGCGGGAATCCGCCCGCCGAACTCGCGTTCGGGGAGGCGCGCATTCCGAACCCCCAGAAGGACGCGCCGCCGCAGACGATCCTCGGTGCAACCCAGAAAGCATGGTTCAAGGACCAGCTGCGCAAGTCCAAGGCGACGTGGAAGATCTGGGGCAATTCAGAAGGAGCGATCGACGAGCGGATCGACCCGCAGAACCTGCCTGCGGGCCTCCTCCCCAAGCCGTGGCCGGCCGGCTTCGCCAATGCCAGCCCCAACGATTACGGCTGCGCGTGGGCGGAGCGTGGCGAGATCTACGACCTTGTCCGCGACGCGAAAATCACCGGCTTTGCGATCGTCTCGGGCGATCGCCACAGCTTTTGGGCGGGATATGCGACATCCCAACTCCCACCTGGGAAGTTTGAGCCAGTGGGCCTCAGCTTCGTCGGCGCCTCGCTGTCTAGTGCCGGTGCGATGGAAGCCCTCGAGCATCGCCCGCCCAACAAGTTTCCCTTGCGGCAGTTGTACCTGGTCGACCGTCCCGGCTCGGCAAAGCCCGACTGGACCAATAATATGCTCGTGAAGCACGGCGTCCGCTCATGCCTCGAATACGCCAAGAGCTTTGATCTTGATCGCGCGCGTGCCCTTTCCAATCCGGAACTTTCCCCGCACATCGAGTTCGTCGATACGGGCGGTCACGGCTATGCGAAAGTTCGGCTTACAGGCACGGAAATGCGGACCGAGTTCGTCTGCATCCCACGGCCGATCACGCGTAGCGAGCGGCCGGACGGCGGACCGCTCCGCTATCGTGTCACCCACACCGCGAAGCTTTGGCGCCCCGGTGAACCTCCAAAGATCGCTCAGCAGGTGCTCGAGGGCGACCCGGGTCTGTCGATCTGAGGGTCATCGCCGGTGAGCGGTAGCTGGCACGCGCTTTGCGTCGCTACCGCGCTCGCCTGCGGTTTGCTCATCGGCGTCGAGCGGGGGTTCGACCTTCGCGGCCTCCAGTCAGGGACTCGCATCGCGGGCGTTCGAACCTTCACGCTCGCCGGCCTGGTATCCGGTCTGGCCGGCTTCGCCGGAGCAATGGGCCAGGCCTTCGCAGGCGGTGCGCTCGTCTGCGGGGCGGTCGCTGTGGTGGCAATCGGCTATGCGCATAGACCCGGCCTCTCGAAGCGACCTGATGCGACTACCCCCATGGCCGCGCTGGCCACAATCGGCCTGGGTTTTACGGCAGGTATTGGTCAGCCGGGCTTTGCGATCGCCGGCGCGACCGTTGTCACGCTACTGCTCGCCCTGAAGGCCGAGCTTCACGGGTTCCTCGACAAGCTGGATCAGGACGACGTGAAAGCCCTTGCGCGCTACGCTGTCATCGCTGGCGCGGTGCTTCCGTTCCTTCCCAATGGCCGGTACGGGCCGCTTGGCGCGTGGAACCCGCAAAAATTATGGCTGGTCGTGGTGCTGGTCACCGGCTTCTCGTTTCTTGGCTACGTCGCCAATCGGATATTCGGTGAGCGGCATGGCACGATAGCCACGGCGCTGATAGGCGGCGCTTACAGCTCAACTGCCGTAACCCAGTCGCTCGCACAGCGTCTCGGGAGCGAGGCGGGGGGAGGCGCCGAGAATGCCGGAATCGCGCTCGCGACCGGCGTCATGTACCTGCGCGTGCTTCTGCTCATCGGCCTGCTCGCGACCCGGGTCTTTGTGCCGTTCGCGCTGATCCTCCTGCCCGCGGTCCTCGTCGCATGGGCCGGCGGTTTCTGGCTCTATCGGAAGGCGCCCAAATGCGATGCTCCCACTCCGCCTGGCAATCCAATCGCCTTGATTCCGGCTTTCGGCTTCGTGCTTTTCGTCGCCTTCGCCGCGGTAGCGGCCAAATGGGCTGCCGGTCGTTTCGGCGAGCAGGGGATCGCCGTGCTGCTGCTCATCGTCGGAACGACTGATGTTGACACGGCGATCATCACCTTGGGCGGCATGCAGCCGACGGCCATTTCCTCGCTGCTTGCTGCGATTGCGATTGCCGCAACCATCATTGCCAACATGGGAGTGAAGATCGCGATTACCTTGGCCTACGCCGGGCGGCGCGGCGTGCCGGCGGTTACGACGATGGGGATGGGCGTCGTGGCGCTCGCCGCCGGCGTGGCACTCGCCTGGACGCAGCTATGAATACGTTTGCGCCACGGCATTTTCTGCCTGTGCGTAGAGCGTAACGGCAATATAGCAGCGCCATGGCCGATCGGATCTCGACCCTCGTGATGTTCGGCGCGACCGGCGACCTCGCCCGCCGCATGTTGCTTCCGTCCCTTTACGGTCTCGATTCCGACGGGTTGCTGCCGGCCCGGCTCAGGATCATCGGCACTGCGCGCACGGATCTCGACGATTCGGGATTCCGCGAGCGCGCCGAGGCCGCGCTGCAGGAGCATTTGCCGGAAGGCTTCTACAGCGCGGGCATCGCGGAGCGCTTCCTGTCGCGGCTGCATTACGTGCCTGTCGATATCACGCAGCCCGACAGCTTCGGGCGGCTCGCGCAGACGATTGGCGACCCCTGCCACGGGGTCGGTATCTTTCTTTCCACTGCGCCGTCATTGTTCAAGGCGACCATCGACGGTTTGGAGACAGCCGGCCTCGCCTGCCCGACAGTGCGCATGGCGCTTGAAAAACCGCTAGGCACCGACCTCGATACGAGCCGCGAAATCAACGATGCCGTCGCGGCCGCCTTCCCCGAAGACCGCACGTTCCGCATCGATCATTACCTCGGCAAGGAAACGGTCCAGAATCTTCTCGCGCTGAGGTTCGCAAACCTGCTGTTCGAGCCTTTGTGGAACAGCGCTCATATCGATCACGTCCAGATCACCGTCGCAGAGACGGTGGGGCTCGAGGGACGCGGCGATTATTACGAAAGCTCCGGCGCCCTTCGCGACATGGTGCAGAACCACATGCTGCAACTGCTCGCGCTGGTGGCGATGGAGCCGCCGAGCGATTTCAACGCCACCGCGGTCCGCGACGAGAAAGTGAAGGTGCTGCGCGCGCTTCGCCCGATCACCGGCGACGAGGTTGAGGCAAACACGGTCACTGGCCAGTACAATCGGGGCGCGATCGATGGGGAGCCAGTTCCGGGCTACGCGGAAGAAGTGGGCCACGACAGCAGTACCGAGACCTTCGTCGCCATCAAGGCACATATCGACAATTGGCGCTGGAAGGGGGTTCCCTTCTACCTCCGCACCGGCAAGCGTATGCCCCAGCGCGACACCGAAATATTCATTCAGTTCAAGGACGTGCCTTATTCCATCTTCGCTTCGCGCGGAGCCACGACAAGGCCCAACAAGCTCGTCATCGGCTTGCAGCCCGAAGAGACGATCAGCCTGCATCTAATGGCGAAGACCCCCGGACTCGACCGACAGGGTGTGCGACTGCGCGAGATCCCGCTCGATATCGGCCTTGCCAACGCCTTCAGCGAATATCGCCGCCGCATCGCCTACGAGCGCCTCCTGCTCGATCTTATCGAGGGGGATCCGACGCTGTTTGTCCGCCGCGACGAGGTCGAGGCGCAATGGGCCTGGATAGACCGTATCCGCGCCGCCTGGGCCGACAAAGGGATCACGCCGCGCACTTATGCTGCGGGCACGTGGGGCCCGTCGGCAGCGATCGCGCTGACCGAACGCGACGGAATCAGTTGGCACGAGTAAGGAACGCGGCATGGCCTTGAATTCCACTGTTGCCGCCGTCACCGACCGGATCATCGAGCGTTCGAAGCCGACCCGTCGCCGCTATCTGGAACTGATGGCCGAGGAGAAGGATCGCGGCATCAACCGCCCGCGTCTCTCTTGTGGCAATTTCGCGCACGGCTTCGCGGCGGCAGGCGAGGACAAGGATGTCATCAGCCACCTTGCCGGACCGAACATCGGTATCGTGACCGCCTTCAACGACATGTTGTCGGCCCATCAACCCTACGGTCGCTACCCCGAGCAGATGAAGATCTTCGCGCGCGAAGTCGGCGCGACGGCGCAGGTCGCCGGCGGGGTTCCCGCCATGTGCGACGGCGTTACCCAGGGCCAGCCGGGCATGGACCTGTCGCTATTCAGCCGGGACGTGATCGCGATGTCGACGGCGATCGCTCTGAGTCACGGAATGTTCGATGCGGCCGCCCTGCTAGGTATTTGCGACAAGATCGTGCCGGGCCTCCTGATTGGGGCGCTGCGCTTCGGTCATCTGCCGATGCTGCTCATCCCCGGGGGGCCGATGCCGTCGGGACTTCCGAACAAGGAGAAGCAGCGGATCCGGCAGCTCTATGCGGAGGGCAAAGTCGGCAAGGACGAGCTGCTCAAAGCCGAGAGCCGCTCCTACCATGCGCCGGGTACCTGCACCTTCTACGGCACCGCCAATTCGAACCAGATGATGATGGAGCTGATGGGGCTCCACATTCCCAACGCGGCCTTCATCAACCCAGGCACGCCGCTGCGGCAGGCGCTTACCCGCGCGGCAGTGCATCGGCTGGCGGCGTTGGGGAAGAGTGGCGAACGCCCGCTTGGGCAAGTCGTCGACGATAAAGCGATAGTCAACGCAATGATCGGCCTCGTCGCGACCGGCGGCTCGACCAACCATTTCATTCATTTGCCCGCCATCGCGCGGGCGGCCGGCATTATTATCGACTGGCAGGATTTTGCCGATCTGTCGTCCGCCGTGCCGCTGATAGCGCGAGTCTATCCCAATGGCGCGAAGGACGTGAACGACTTCCAGGATGCAGGAGGCATGGCCTTCGTCACCTACACTCTTTCGCGCGAAGGATTGCTTCATACCGACACGCTGACCGCCGGCGCGGAAACGATGGATGCCTGGATCGGCAATCCCGAGATGCATGGCGACGAACTCGTCTGGAAATCTGCCGAGGAAAGCGCGGATGTGGATATGCTTCGGCCGGCGACCGACCCCTTCCTGAAAGACGGCGGTACGCGCCTTGTGCAGGGGAACATCGGTAGAGCGGTCTTCAAGACCAGTGCCGTTGAGGAGGAGCGCTGGACGATCGAGGCGCCCGCGCGCTGTTTCTCCGACCAGGACGAAGTGCTCCAGGCGTTCAAGAATGGCGAGCTCGAAGGTGACGTCGCGGTGGTCGTTCGCTTCCAGGGACCGCGCGCCAATGGCATGCCCGAACTGCACAAGCTGGTGCCGACGCTCGGAGTGCTTCAGGACCGGGGCCAACGGGTCGCGCTGATCACCGACGGCCGCATGTCGGGCGCCAGCGGCAAGGTGCCTGCGGCCATCCACGTCTCTCCCGAGGCGCTGCCAGACGGTCCGCTCGCGCGCATACGCGACGGCGACATGATCCGGCTGGATGCGCGGAGCGGCACGCTCGAAGCCGTCGGCGTCGACCTCACTGCTCGTCCGCCGGCCAACTCGCCTCCACCACCCCGCGGTACCGGTCGTGAGCTCTTCGCGATGATGCGGCTGCACGTAAGTGAGGCCGAGTTCGGCGCATCAGCGATGATTGCCGCCATGGAGGCCGAGCAAGCATGAGGGCCGTCGCAGTCGCGGATGTCGGCGGGACCCACGCACGGTTCGCGCTCGCCGAGATCGATGGCGGTCGCGTCGTATCGCTCGGCGAGCCGCTCAAGCTACAGACCTCCGATCATGCAAGCTTCCAGCTGGCCTGGGAGGAGTTCGGACGGCGCAAGAACATCGACCTGCCGCAGGAACTCGCCTTGTCCTTCGCCGGCCCGGTCGGCGGCGAGGTGTTGAAGCTCACCAACAACCCCTGGGTGATCCGCCCGTCGCTCATGAAGGATCGGCTGGGGGTCGATCGCTTCACGATCGTCAACGATTTCGGCGCGGTTGGCTATGCCGTCGCGACCCTGCCGGACGAGAACTTTCGGCACGTCTGCGGACCGGACCGGGGGCTGCCGGAGGAAGGCGCCGTGTCGATCGTTGGCCCCGGCACAGGCCTCGGTGTCGCCGCCTTGCTTCGCAGGCGCGGTTCCTATGAGGTGATCGAGACTGAGGGTGGCCACATCGACTTTGCGCCGCTCGACAATCTGGAGGACCAAATCCTGTCCCACCTCCGGCGCAATTTCCGCCGAGTGTCGGTCGAGCGCTTGGTGGCCGGACGAGGCCTGTGGAACATCTACGACGCGCTCGCAGCGATCGAAGGCCGGGACACCATTTTCCATGACGAGAAGGAGCTATGGGCTGCCGCTCTGGAAAACCGCGACAGCCTCGCCAACGCGGCGCTCGACCGATTCTGCCTGACGCTTGGCGCTGTTGCGGGCGATATGGCGCTGGCGCAGGGCGCATCGGCTGTGGTGATTGCGGGTGGTCTTGGCTTGCGACTTATCGAGCATCTGCCGCGCTCCGGCTTCCGCGACCGTTTCATTGCCAAGGGCCGTTTCGAGCGCCGGATGGACGACATGCCGGTGAAACTGATCACCTATCCCGAGCCTGGCCTCTACGGCGCTGCCGCCGCCTTTGCGAAAGAGCATGGATGAATATTGACGAGATCATGCGCTCAGCCCCCGTCATTCCGGTGCTCGTCCTGGAAGAAGAGATGGACTGGGTGGCGCTCGGCGAAACCTTCGTCGCCGCGGGCCTGCCGGTCCTCGAAGTGACTCTGAGAACGCCGCTTGCCCTTGAAGCAATTCGCACAATGGCGAGCGTTCCTGGCGCGATTGTCGGTGCCGGCACCGTCCTCAATGACCGGCATCTCGGCGAGGCGGTTGATGCGGGCAGCAAGTTCATTGTGTCCCCCGGTCTGACGAGGCCGCTTGGCAAGGCGGTGATCAAGTCCGGCGTCGCCTACCTTCCCGGCATTGCAAATGCCGGCGACATCATGCGAGGCCTCGATCTCGGACTCGATCGCTTCAAATTCTTCCCCGCCGAAGCATCCGGCGGGATTCCGGCCCTGAAGGCGCTGGCCGGTCCTTTCGGGAGTATTCGCTTCTGCCCGACCGGCGGTATCCGGCCGGAAACAGCGCGCGAGTGGCTCTCGCTCGATCCGGTGCTCTGCGTCGGCGGGACCTGGTTCGTGAAGCCGGGCGACGAGATCACTACGATCGGCGAGCGAGCCCGGGCCGCGGCCGCGCTAGCGGCCTGAAGCCGGCAGCAGGAACTGCAGCGGGACGTCGACGCGCGACGCCCAGCTGATCTCGTTGTGCTTCTGGCCGGGGTAGTTACGCGTCATCCAGTTCACGCCCTGCCGGTACCCGTGCTTCTGAACGACCGCATCGACCCTGTCCTGATATTGCTTGTAAATGGCGTCGAGCGTCTCGGTGCCATGATCGAAATAGAGCCTGTGCGCTTTCGGATCCGGGAGCGCTGGCGTGAGGTAACGCTCGAATGCAGACGAGACGGTCTCGAACTCTTCCTGGGGAACCGATTTTCCTTCCGGCGTCATGAAGAGCGGCCAGTGCGTCGACATCATTCCCGCAGCGCCGAAGATCTGCGGATATTCGTCGATCGCGTAGAGCGAGATGAGCGATCCCATCGACGAGCCCATGATCGCGGTGTTGGCGCGGTCGGTCTTCACGTTGAATCTTTTGTCGATCATCGGCCGAAGTTCCTGGACGATGAACTTCAGATAGCCGTCAGACAGCGGGTCGCCGCCGTAGAGCGCACGCACCTTGTCGCGATATTCCGGTGGCAGCGACGTGAACGCCTTCGATGGCACATATTCCTGAAGCCGCTTCGGGGTGTTCCAGATGCCGACGACGATAGTGGGCCGCACCTTCTTCTCGGCGATGAGCCTGGAAAGATGCTCGTCGATCTCCCACTCCATGCCGTAGCCGGCCGTCGCCTTGTCGAAGAGGTTCTGGCCGTCGTGCATGTAAAGCACGGCATGCTTTGGCCCGCGGGGCGAATAGCTGGGCGGAAGCCAGACGACTACGCGCCTCGGGTCTGAGTACTTCGACGTGAGCGTGCCGAGATCGACAATGGTGCCGGAGCTGACATGGACGGGCCCGGTGCCGTCACCGGCGATCGCAGGGCTCGCGAACAGACATAACAGGACAACTAGCAGTCGCTTGATCATTTGATCCTCAGGAAGCGCACGGCTGCACCACCGCCGGGTGCGATCCGGAAGGCGAGATGGTCGGCGGCGGTGACGTTCCGCTGCTCGATCACGATCCCGCGCGGGTTGGTGCGATAGTCGGCGTCATCGCTGTCGCGATAGATTTCCGCGCGATAGCGCCGGCCCGGATCGAGGAAATTGAGCGCGACGTCCACGCGCCGCTCCTGCTCGTCGCCGACCGCACCTACGAACCAGGTCGGGGCCCCGCGCTGCTTTCGGGCGACCACCGCATAGTCGCCGACCTCGGCCGCGAGCACGCGAGTGTCGTCCCAGTCGACCGCGACGTCCTTGATGAACTGGAAGGGCTGCGGGTTGGCGAGATAATTTTCGGGCAGGTCCGCGGCCATCTGGATCGGCGAATAAAGCACCACGTAGAGCGCAAGCTGCTTGGCGAGAGTCGACAGGATCTGCGTGTCTCCCTTGCCCTTGAGACTCAGGATGCCCGGCGTGAAATCCATCGGTCCCGACAGCATCCGCGTGAAGACGAGGTTCGCTTCATGCTCCGGCGGATTCTTGGGCGTCCCCCAGGCATTATATTCCATGCCCCGTTCGCCCTCGCGCGAGATCCAGTTCGGGTAGGTGCGGCGGAGGCCTGTATCCTTCACCGGCTCGTGCGGATTGACGGCGACCTGCCGCTTCGCGGCTTCCTTCACCACCTTCAGGTGATGATTGACCATGACCTGACCCTGGTGCCACTCGAAATGGATCTCCCCATCCGCCCCCAGCGCCTGGATGCCGCCGGCATCGGCGACATAACCGGTTTTCACGGCGTGGATGCCCAGGCGCCGGTAAAGGTCGAGTGCGGGCCCGAGCTGCCTCTCGTAGTTGGCGATATTCCCGGCCGTCTCGTGGTGGCCGATGATTGCGATGCCTTTCGAGCGGGCATAGCGCGCGACCTCGGCGATATCGAAGTCCGGATAAGGCTCGGTGAAGCTGAAATCGAACCCGCGACCGAACCAGTCGCCGTCCCAGCCCTTGTTCCAGCCCTCGACCAATACCCCGCCAAAGCCGTTGTTCGCCGCGAAATCGATGTAGCGCTTCGTGTTTTCGGTGGTCGCGCCATGTTTCGGCCCGGAATTCCAGGTCGCCTGATCCAGGTGCATCGCCCACCAGATGCCGACATATTTCATGGGCTTCACCCAGCTGACGTCGCCAAGCTGGTTCGGCTCATTGAGATTGAGGATGATCTGCGCCGATTTGTAGAGCGCCGGTGCGTCAGGGGCGATCATGATCACGCGCCATGGCGTTGCCATCGGCAACTTGCGGCTGACCTTCGGCCCCGTCGACGATGGCATCAGATCGGCTTTGAGCACTCTGTCCTGCACGCGCCGCAGGTCCATTCCCGAATAATCGACCAACGCCGCTTCGTGGAACGACAGATGCAATCCACTCGCCGTGCGGACCGTCAGCGGCGTCTGCGCCGTTCCGATCTCCTCGATCGGCGTACGGCGATAGAGATATTCCTCGCGGTTCCACTCGAGCGCCTCGTCCCACCAGGCCGTGCCCGGCTCGGCTACGTTGAACTCGGTCAGCTCGTCGGCGATGTTCGCCTGGCTGAAGCCCGGAGCTGCGAACAACTCGTAACGGAAACCCACACCGTCATCGAACAGGCGGAACACGACGGTCATCCGCCGCTTGAGCCAATTCTGCTCGTCGAAGCTGACAGCCAGTTCGTTGTACCGATTGCGAATCGTCCGATATTCGCCCCACGGCTCTTCCCAGCTCTGGTCGAAGCTGCGGGTGGTGTGTCCGGCCGCCTTGAAGTTGCGCAGCATTTCGGGAGCATCGGTGAACAGGAAGCCGAGACGGCTCTCGGCGATGACCGGCCTGCCTAGTCGTGACACCATATAGCCGACGCGCCCTTCGGCGTTGACGGTCAGGTCTACATGGACGGTGCGCGATGGGCTGTCCGCGCTCGCCACGATCTGCGAGCCGCTGGGGGCCTGGGCGACTGTCTGGGCGGCGACTGGAACGGCGACGAAGGCCAGCACAGCGGCCAACAAGCGCAACAGCGTCATGCGATCTCCTCGATCACTCCCGCGTACGGCCCAAGCGAAGCACTGTCGACATGCCCGGCGCGGACCAGCTCTTTTCCGGCTGATTCGAATGGAATCGCACGGTCGGAAAGGTTGAAGCTGCAGCGAAGCTGCTGGCCGGAACCCGTTCGATCGAACACGAGCAATGCGTCGCCCGCTTCGCTCACGGCCATCGATCCTAAGCGAAGTGCCGACGATCGCCTACGGAGCTCAAGGCAAGAGCGCGTGAAATGGAGAATGGAATCGTCGGCGCGCTCCTGCATGTCGACCGCCAGCCCGTCGTGCGCCGATCCGACCGGCAGCCAGGGTTCCGCGGATGAAAAGTCGAGGTTGGTTGCGCCCGCCTTCCACGGCATTGGTGTCCGCGCGCCGTCCCGGCTCAGCGTGTGCGGCCAGTTGGCGATCGCTTCCGGGTCCTGAAGGCGGTCGAACGGCACATCGACCTGCGGCAGCCCCAGCTCTTCACCCTGATAAATGATGATCGAGCCGCGGAGCGTGCACAGCAACAGCATCTTCATCCGCGTGAAGGTGTCGCGGTGCTCCTGGTCGACCCACCGGGAGACGGCTCGCGGCGCGTCGTGGTTCTCGAACGCCCAGCTGGGCCAGCCGGCATCCTCCGGCCAGTTTCTCGCCACTTCGGCGACCAGTGCCGGCGTCAGCTTCTCGGCGTAGAGGAAGTCGAATCCGTATGCGCTGTTCAGTCGTGCATCGCCGGCAGTGAACGCCTGCATCTCACCCAGCGCGTGATCGCCGCCCACCTCGGCCACCGTGAAACGGTCGCCATAGCCGTCGGTCACCTGCCGTACCCGCTCGAGGAACTTCACGATGTCGGGATGCGACTGGTTATAAAGGTGCTGCTGGAAGTCGAACGACCGGTTCCTCTTACCTCCGCCAGCAGCGGGCGGATTGTCGCGCAGCTGCGGGTCGTGCATCGCGAAGTTGATCGCATCGATGCGGAAACCGTCGACTCCTCGGTCCAGCCAGAAGCGCGCGACGTCCAGCAGTGCATGCTGCACCGCTGGATTATGGACGTTGAGATCAGGTTGTCCCGGCAGGAAGTTGTGAAGATAATATTGGCCGCGCCGCGCATCCCACGTCCATGCCGGCCCGCCGAATACGGACTGCCAGTTGTTTGGTGGCGAGCCGTCCGGCTTGGCATCTGTCCAGACGTACCAGTCGGCGCGGGCATTATTGCGGCTCGTGCGGCTTTCCCGGAACCAGGCATGCTGGTCCGAGCTGTGCGAATAGACCTGGTCGATGATGACCTTGAGCTTCAGCGCGTGGGCGCGCTCGACCAGAGCATCGAAGTCGGACAGGGTCCCGAACACCGGATCGACGCCGCAATAATCGGCGACGTCATACCCGAAGTCGCGCATCGGCGAGGTGAAGAAGGGGGACAGCCAGATCCCGTCGACGCCAAGCTCAGCGACATAGTCGAGGCGCCGTGTGATCCCAGGAAGATCCCCGATCCCGTCGCCGTTCGTATCGACGAAGCTGCGCGGATAGATCTGATAGATGGCGGCGCCCTTCCACCACGGCTCAGCCGTGGAGGCATTCGCCGTCGCACTTACTTGTTCAGCGAGCATTGCACACGGCGTAACCGAGCGGCGGCAAGTTGATGGCGACGCTGCCCGGCGCGGATGAAGTGGCGGGGCAGCTTCCCGCGAGCGTGTCGAAAGCGGCGGAGCGGGTTTCGACGACCACGTTCTGCTTCAACGTAACGTTCGACGTATTGAAGAGCAGGAGCGTTTCGCGACCACTGGAGGGATCGAAACGCGACACCGCGAACAAGCCCGGCTTGTCCTGAGAATAGCGGACCAGCTGGCGGCCACGCGTTAGCGCGGCGTGGCTGGTGCGAATCCGGGCGAGCTTCGCGATCTCCTGGTACATCGGATGTTGCGGGTTGAAGTTCGCCTGCGCTGTCGTGGAGTTCGTACCGAGCAGCCTGTCTTCATTGTAGGTAGCGACCTTGGACGCAAACATGTCCTGGCGCGCGTCCTGGTCTCCGCCCTTGCCTACGAAGCCCTGCTCGTCGCCCGAATAGATGGTGGGCACGCCACGGAGCGTTAGCAACATGGCGTGACCGAGCATGTCACGGCGCAGCAGCTCGTCGTCACCGCCCTTGTATCCGAACATTTTCATGAGCGCCGGAAAGCGCCCGGCGTCGTGATTGCCGAGGAAGGTAGGCAGCCGCAGAGCCGCGGGAGCTCCTCCTTCGTAGAGCGGATCGGCGCGGAACAGCTTCGCAAGCTCGTCCGTGCCGGCAACCCCCGCGACGACGTCGATGACCGCGCGACCGAATGCAAAATCGAGGATACTTGGAAGCTTGTCGACCCGCGTATTCACCGCGGTATGAGCGGGGTCCATCTCGCTCGTCGCAACCTCGCCGAAGATGTGGAAGTTGGGAATTCCTCTCGCTCTGGCGCGCTTCAGCATCGCTGGAACGAACTGTTGCCAGAAGACCGGATCGACGTGCTGAGCCGTGTCGATCCGGAAACCGTCAACGCCATATTTGTCGATCCAGGCGCCGTAGATCTCGATCATGCCCCGGATCACGCGCGGATGCTCCGTGAAGACGTCGTCGAGCCCGAAGAAGTCTCCCATGGTGCTCGACTCGCCGCGGAAGGTCGAGTTGCCCCGGTTGTGATAGTAGATCGGATCGTTGAGCCAGGCGGGGACCTTGACGTTCTTCTCGGCGTCAGGGACGCGCACCTGATAAGCGTAATTCGGATTGTTCAGCTTGGCGAAGTTCGCGACACTGCCGTCCTTCTCGCCGGCGAAGCCCGGGTTGATCGGCGCACCGCCGATCCCGCCGCGGCGCTGATATGGAAAATCGGCGATGCTGCGGTAGGGGCACTCGACCCCGCTCTTGCAGCCTTCGAGCTGAATCACATCGGCCGTGTGATTGGCGACGATGTCCATGTAGACCTTCATGCCCTTGGCGTGCGCCGCATCGACGAAGGCCTTGAAGTCGGCATTGGTGCCGATGTGCGGATCGACCCGCGTGAAGTCGGTGATCCAGTAGCCGTGATAGCCGGCGCTTTCCTGGCCGGGTGAACCCTGGACGGCCTTGTTGGCGAAAATGGGCGACAGCCAGACCGTCGTCGCGCCAAGGCCTTTGATATAGTCCAGCCGCTGGGTGAGACCCTTGAGGTCCCCGCCGTGGAAGAAGCCTTTGTGCGTCGGGTCGAAACCAGTTGTCAGGCGGTCGCCGTCAAGGCCGCCGCGGTCGTTCGAGGGGTCGCCGTTTTCGAACCGGTCGGGCAGCACAAAATAGATTACCTCGTCTTCGGGCCGGCGCGCGCGAAAGTCAGGGGCGGCCGTTGCAGCGGCCAGGGCGAGCGCAGCTGAAAAGATCATGCCGGAATCAACTCCTGTTTTACTGGGCCGAACTTGGCCACGAACTCGCCGTGCTCCGGCATGCGTGCGACTTGCTGCATGTGAGAGCGCTCAAGCCCGTCAAGAAATTCGCGAAGCCTGGCTTCAGGCAATTGGTCGGCGATCGGATGATAGGTCTCGGGAAGGATGTTCTGGCCGATCATCACGTGGATCCACGCCCGCGTGTCGAACAGCTCGTCGAAGCTGGGAATGACCCGCCCGGTAGCCCGAAACAGATCGATCTTGTGTTGCAGCGGTTCCGGGACTTCCATCGTCCGGAGCGCATCCCAGAACGGCTCCCCTTCGCGCTGGTTGGCGTGATAGTGGAGGATGATGAAGTCGCGGATCCGCTCCATTTCGAACGCCGCGCGCGAATTGTAATCCTCGCGGATCGCGTCGGTGACTTCGCCTGCGGGCAAGAGGTCGACGAGCCTTGTGATCGCGGTCTGGATCAGGTGAATGCTGGTCGATTCCAGCGGCTCGATGAATCCCGACGAGAGGCCGATCGCAACGACGTTGCGCACCCACGTCTTGCTTCGGCGCCCCGTCTTGAAGCGGATCGTGCGCGGGTCGGCCAGTGCCTCGGCGTCGAGGTTGGCGAGAAGCGTCGCCGCGGCTTCGTCCTCGCTGATCTCGCTCGACTTGAAGACGTAGCCGTTGCCGATGCGGTGCTGCAGCGGAATTCGCCATTGCCAGCCAGCCTTGCGCGCAATCGAGCGGGTGAGCGGAATGAGGGGATCTACCCTGGCGCAAGGCACGGCGATCGCGCGGTCGCACTGCAGCCAGTGGGTCCAGTCCTCGAATCCCGCCTCCAGCTCCTGCTCGATCAGCAGGCCTCGGAAGCCCGAGCAATCGACGAAAAGGTCGCCCGCGACCCTCGTGCCATTGGCGAGGACGACGGCGTCGACATCGCCGTTTTCGCCGTTGCGCTCGACGGCGACGATCCGCCCTTCCTGACGGACCACGTCGCGCTGCTCGGCAAAGCCGCGCAGGAACTTGGCGTAGAGGCTCGCATCGAAGTGGAATGCGTAGGGCATGGGCGGCAACGGGCTGCCGGGCGGATGCTGGATGTGGGCGAAGCGGTTCGCGGCAATGGCCAGGGTATGCAGAACATAATGGCCCAGCGGCTTGGAGATCCCGAGCTTCAGGCCCCTCAGCCAATAATGATGAAAGGGCACGACGCCGAGCGCGCTGCCGACGAGGCCGAAGGCATGGACATAGCCTTGATCGGGACGGCCCCATCCCTCGAATGCGATGCCGAGCTTGTAGGTCGCGCCGGTCGCCGAAAGGAATTCGGACTCGTCGATGCCCAGCGCGTCGTTGAACATCATGATCGACGGGATCGTGGCTTCACCCACGCCGATCGTTCCGATCTCGTCGGATTCGACGAGGGTAATCGACCAGCCGCTCAGGAATCGCGACAGTGCTGCGGCGGTCATCCACCCGGCCGTGCCGCCGCCGACGATGACGATCCGGCGGGGGGCAGTCTCACTCATAACCTGATCTCACGCTCGGCAGCCCCGGCGGCGCCTGAAGCGCCGCCGGAACCGCTGTTTGTCAGCCGCGCTCGGCGCTGGGCGGAGGAGGCGGAGGTGGTGGCGGGGGCACCGGGCAGGTCGCCGTTGCCGCAACCACCGACCCATCGGAACAGGTCTGCGTCGCCGGTGGGGGCGGCGGCGGAGCCGGCGGAGGCGGCGGAGGCGGCGGGGCGGCATGGCCGCCGAACTTGTACGACGCGCCCAGCATCCACCTGCGGCCGTACCGCTGATAGTCGATGACCTGGTTCGTGTGACCCGGGTTGTATGTCTTGAACGGCTCGTTCGTGAGGTTGAGGCCCTGCAAGTAGACGGAAAGTCCGCTCAGCATTGAGCCCGGCTGGAACTCATAGCCGACCTGGGCATCGAAGATCGTCTCAGGCGCCGCGCGGCGGAATACATTGTTCGCCGCGAAGCCCGAAACCTCACCGTTGAAGCTCGACCGGTAGCGAACGCTGCCGCGTGCCGAGAAGCCCCACTTCTCGAAGAAGAGCGTGCCGTTGGCGACCCACTTCGAATAGCCGGGCAGGTCGGTCGACGGAGCGCCGGGGTAAATTTCCACCTTCGACTTGGTGTATGACACGCCGCCGGTGGCGCCGAAGCCGTCCAGTGCCGGTATCATCTCGCCGATCGGCAGCGTCGCCGCCAGCTCGACGCCGTACATCTTGCCGCCCTTCACATTGTAGGGCTGCTTGATGAAGCCCTGCGTGATCCCCTGCGGTGGAAGATAGGTGGCGGTCTGCGTCGGATCCGTCGTCTGCACGTTCGAGGGCAGCGGGAAGCCCGTATAGTCGAACAGGATGTTGGGCAGGTTCTGCTCGACGACGAATGTGTCGAAATATTTGTAGTAGAACTGCGCCGATACGTAGCCCTTGATGCCGAAATATTTCTCGACGCTGAAGTCCGCCGCGTTTGCGCGGAAGGGCCGCAGCTCGGGGTTGCCGCTGTCGCCTGACAAGAGGTTGTAGGATGCGCAGGTGGTGCACAGGCCGTACCTCAGGCCAAGGCGCATCGAGTCCATGCGCGGCCGCATGACCTCGCGAGCAAGCCCAAGGCGAATGACCCAGTCAGACGTCCAGCGGGCCGACAGGTTCAGGCTGGGCATGACGTCCCAATATTTCGCGCCGTCGGTGACCGGCGTCAGCACGCCGTTCTGCGCGACATAACCGTTGGTGTGCTGGTCGGTATGGACCGCCTGGATGCCGATGTTGCCGGTCAGTCGGGCATCGCCCAGTTCGGCCTTGATGTCCGCCTGTGCGTAGACCGTTCCGAGCTTCTCGTGAACGTCATAGGCCTTCGCCTGAACGTCGAGATTGCTGTTGTTGGACGACAATGAGTAGATCCCGCCGTCGAGCAGATCCTGCGGGTCGAAGGCAAGCGTATGGCCAAGCCCGATCCAGCTGAAATCAGCGGGGCTCAGCAGATATTGACTGGGAACGACGATCTGCCGCGCCAGAGGATCGGTCAACTGAACGAAAGCTTCGTCGGGAGTCAGCGACTTGACGTGGTTCGTATAGTTGGCGCCGAGGCTGACGCGAGAAACGATGTTGGATTCGAGGTCCTTCGCGATCTCCGGATGGATCTGATAGATCCGGTCGTGGACGATGCGATTGTTGTAATAGCCGGGCCGGATCGCGCCATTGGCCGCGAGGCCGCCCCATCCGCGCGGATCGGTGATGAAAATTCGCGTGGGATCACCGTAATCGATGAGGTGATTGGTGATGACTGTGCCGGTCTCGCCGCTCGAGAAGCTGAGCGTGTCCCGGGGCCCGCTGAAATTGTAGCCGGTGCCTTCGTAGGTCTCGAACACGAGTTCGTTGCGCTTGGTCTTGTTCCAGCTGAGGTCGAGCATCGCGTGCCAGCCGCCGGGTCCGTCGTACCGGTTGTTCCAGCCGAACGAATAGAGCTTGGCGTGGCGCGGCTGCGCGACGTTGCGGACAACGGCGTTGACGCCGGTGAACGTGCCGGACGTCACCAAACCGTCGGCGGTCTGGTATCCGGGCTGCAGGACTTCGCCGCCGCCGCCCCACCATAGCGGGACTTCGATGCCGCGCTTGACCTGGTCGTCCTTGAAGTTCGAGTAAAAGCCATCGACGGTCGAGGTCCAGTAATCGGTCGGCTTGAACTCGAGCGTGCCGGTAAGGCCGAGCCGTTTCAGCTCCGTCGATGTCGAATAGGACTTCAGGCCGCCGTTAGTGACATTGCCCGCCGCATCGACGGACGGATAGCCCCAGCTGTTGAATTCCTTGATCTCGTAGGGCTCGTCGTTCCAGCTGACCGCCAGGGCAATGCCGGCGCGACCGTCGGCGAACTGGTCCACCCAGACGCCGTTTACCCGGTAACCGAACTTCTTCGCGTCGGGGTTGAGCTTGCCGATGTCCGGATAGACGGCGCGTGCGCCGATCGAGATAACCTGCTTCCCATACTCGAGCGGGCGGATCGTGCGAAGGTCGACGGTGCCGGCGACGCCCTGGCCGATGATCGATGCCATCGGCGTCTTGTAGACGTTCACCTGGTTGATGACTTCCGCCGGATATTGGTCGAACTGCACGGCGCGATTGTCGCCGGTCGAGGTCTGCTCGCGGCCATTTAGGAGAGTGCTTGAATAATCGGGACCGAAGCCGCGGATCGAGATGACGTCGGCGCGGCCGGAAAGACGCTGGGACGTGACGCCCGGCAGGCGCGCAATCGCTTCGCCGATCGAAGCGTCTGGGAGCTTGCCGATGTCCTCTGCGCTTACCGACTCGACGATCTGGTCGGATTGCTTCTTCTTGTTGACGGCGTTCTGCAGCGAGGCGCGGAAGCCCGTCACAACGATCGAACTGGTGTCTTCCGCCTGCGGCGCAGGACTGGCGCCCTCCGCCGGCTGAGCGGCAGCCGTTTCGGCAGACGCCGCACCGGTGACAACAGCCTGGCTGTCCTGCGCGAACGCCGGGCTTGTCGCCACGGCTAATGCAAGCGGGCTCACCGCCGCCGCCAAACGCCAACGCGAAATGGTGCTGATCATTGTCTGTCTGTCCCCCTTTGAGCCGGCGAACCGGCGCAAGAATGCGAAGGGGCAAGCACCCCTCTCCCATCCTCAAGACTATCAGAGCTAGTCGGCAGCGGAATGCACTGTTGCACAATACATACGTATTCAGCATGCTGCGTGGCGGGGATGACACAGAGGCGGCCGACCTCTTTTGACATTGCAGCGCTGGCGGGGGTGTCCCAGCCAACGGTGTCGCGCGCCTTGTCGGGAAGCCCTTCAGTCAGCGAGGCGACGCGCCAGCGAGTGCTCGATGCAGCGGAACAGCTTCACTACAAGGTCGACAAGAATGCATCTGGCCTGAGGCGCCAGCAATCGAACACCCTGGCGTTGTTGTTCTTCGAGGAAGGCCCCGAAACGGCGCTCCTCAATCCTTTCTATCTTTCGCTGGTCGGGCCGATGGTGCGTCGATGCGCCGAGCATGGCTACGATCTCTTGATCTCGATCCAGCAGCTCTCCTCGGACTGGCATGTCGACTATGAAGACAGCCGCAAGGCCGACGGGATCATTCTCCTCGGTTACGGCGATTACCTCGACTATCGGCCGCGGCTGGAACAGCTGATCGCTCGCGGCGCGCATTTCGTTCGCTGGGGGTCGAGCGAAGGGACTCTCGGCACCACCGTCTCCTCGGACAATCAGCAGGGCGGCTTCGACGCGACGACCCACCTCCTTCAGCAGGGTCGCCGCAAGATCGGCTTCATTGGCACGACCGGCGCCGGCTATCCGGAGGTCGACGAACGCTGGCGCGGATATTGCCGTGCGCTTCGCGCTGCCGGCATCGAGCCTGACGAAGCGCTTCGGGCAGCCGCCGCGCCAAGCGAGACCGACGGCCGCCTCGCCGCCGAGCAACTACTTGAGCGCGGCGTCGAGTTCGACGCGATCTTCGCTGCCAGCGACGTCGCGGCGATTGGCGCGGTGCACGCGCTTCAGCATGCGGGCCGGACCGTGCCCGAACAAGTCGCGATCGTCGGCTTCGACGATATCCCCGCAGCCTGCCTGGCGAGTCCGGCGCTGACGACGATAACCCAGGACGCTCGGCACGCCGCCGAGGCGCTGGTTGATGCGCTCATCGAGTCCATCGAGCGAGGGGCGGCCAGCGACCGCATCCTGCCGGTCCGGCTCACGATTCGCGAGTCGAGCACGACACCAGGCGCTTAGCGCTTGCACGCGCGCGACAGCGACTTAAGGCTCGCGCACATGAGGGGTGTGCCGGGCGTATTGAGCACGGGCGTGACTCGCCGCGAATTGATTGGCGCGGGCGCAGCCGTGCTGACCGCGCCGGGACTGGCCAGCACAGCGAAGCCGCAACAGCCCGCGACCGCGGGACGGCAACGCGAGCGGCTTGAGCGCTGGAAATTTCATCTCGGCCACGCGGCGGATGTCGAGAGCGACTTCGGCTTCGGTCGTAACCAGCGCAGCTTCGCAAAGGCGGGCTCGGCGGCCGATGGGGCCATGCCGAAGTTCGACGACAGCGCTTGGGCAGATGTGATCGTCCCGCATGACTGGGCCGTGTCGCTTCCCTTCGCGCCGCCAACCTCGCCGCCCGGCAAGGACAATGCCGACGCGAAAGCCGCGCACGGGTTCAAGGCGATCGGGCGGGATTTTCCGCAGAACAGCGTCGGCTGGTACCGCACCACGATCAACGTGACTGAGGCTGATCGCGGACGACGTCTCTGGCTTGAATTCGACGGCGTCTTTCGCGACGCTATCGTCTTCGTGAACGGCTATGATGTCGTCCGCAACGAGAGCGGCTACGCGCCCTTCAGCGTCCGCATCGACGACTTCCTCGATTATGATGGCGGGCCCAATGTCATCGCCGTCCGCAGCGACGCGACGCTCGGAGAGGGCTGGTTCTACGAAGGCGCCGGCATTTATCGCCACGTCGAGCTGGTTCGCGCCGACCCTCTCCACATCCCGCAATGGGGTGTCGTGGTGCGCACCGAGCTGAGCCCGACCGGCGCGAGAGTCCGGATCGCGACCGATGTGGTGAACAGCAGCGACCGGCCAACCGATGCACGCCTGCGGCTTATGCTCGTCACGCCCGGCAGTGACACGATCACGATCAACGAGCCGATCGCGATTAGCCTTGCAGCTGGCGAGCGCCGGACGTTCGTCGAGGAATATACATATCCACGACCGCAATTGTGGTCCCTGGAAGAGCCGAACCTCTACGTCGTTCGTGCCGAATTGCTCGCGACTGAAAGGCGCTTGATCGACAACGTCGACACGCGCTTCGGCATCCGCGACATCCGCTTCGATGCGGAGCGGGGCTTCTTCCTCAACGGAAGGCCCGCGAAGCTGCTCGGTACCTGCAACCATCAGGATCATGCCGGCGTGGGCGCGGGGATTCCCGACAGCCTGCACCGATGGCGCGTCTGGCAACTGAAGGAGATGGGCTCCAACGCCTGGCGAAGCGCGCACAATCCGCCGGCGTCGGCACTGCTCGACATCTGCGATGAGCTGGGCATGTTGATGATCGTCGAGCAGCGCATCAACAGCTCCAGCGATGAGGCCCTGTCGCAGCTCGAGCGTACCATCAGGCGCGATCGCAATCATCCATGCGTGATCCTGTGGTCGCTCGGCAATGAAGAGCCGCACCAGGCCACGGCGCGCGGCGCGCGCATCAACAGTGAGATGTCCACCCATGTGAAACGACTGGACCCGACGCGTCTGACCACCTTCGCAATGGATCAGGGCTGGGACAACGGAGTCGGCCGCGTCGTCGACGTCCTCGGCTTCAACTATCGCACCAATCAGATCGAAGCCTATCACGGCCGCCATCCCGAGCAGCCCCTTTACGGCTCCGAGACCGGGAGCACCGTCGCGACGCGGGGGGAATATGCCAACGATTCTGGCCGGCACATCGTCCGGGCTTACGACACCGAGCATCCCTGGTGGGCGACCACCGCGGAGGAATGGTGGACGATTGTGGCGGAGCGGGCGTACATCGCCGGCGGTTTCGTCTGGACCGGCTTCGATTATCGCGGCGAGCCGACGCCTTATGCCGAGTATCCAAGCATCGGCTCGCAGTTCGGGATTCTCGACAGCTGCGGCTTTCCCAAGGACAATTATTATTATTACCGCGCCTGGTGGCGGTCCGACCATCCGATGGTTCATCTGCTGCCGCACTGGAACTGGCCCGGCCGCGACGGACAGCCGATCGAGGTCTGGGCGCACGGCAATACGGAGGAGGTGGAGCTGAGGCTCAACGGCCGGTCGCTCGGCCGCAAATCGATGCCGCGCAATCGCCACCTCGAATGGCGGGTGCCTTATGCCTCCGGGCGATTGGAGGCGATCGGGTACAATGGCGGCCGTCCGATCGCGCGCGACATCCGGCAGACCAGCGGTCCGTCCCACGCGGTCCGGCTCACGCTCGACCGCCGCATCGCCAAGGCTGGCGAAGTCGTGATCGCCAACGCAATGGTCGTCGATGCCCGCGGGCGGCCCGTTCCGACCGCCGACGATCTCCTGCGCTTCAAAACGTACGGCGGTGACGTGATCGGCGTCGGCAACGGTAATCCCAACAGCCTGGAGCCCGACGTCGCGTCCGAGCGGAAGGCCTTCAACGGCTTTGCCCAGGCTATCGTTCGCGTACGCCGCGGCCCGGTCGACATTTCCGTTGTCGGCGACAAGCTCAAGGGTGCCCGCATGAGGATCGTCGGACTATGAAATACCGCGTCATCGCCTCGCTGCTCGCTCTCGCGCCGACGGCGGCACAGGCGGGCTCCCCCGCTCCGGTCCCCGCAGGCGGGCTCTATCTCGGCGGCGACCTCAGCTATGTGAACGAGATGGAGGATTGCGGCGCGGTCTACCGTCTGCGGGGCAAGCCGATCGATCCGTTCAAGCTCTTGAAGCGCGAAGGCGGAAACATCGTCCGCGTCCGGATTTGGGTGAATCCGACCTGGACGAAATACAGCAATTACGCTGACGTGCTGAAGACCATTCGCCGCACGCATGCCGCCGGCATGCAGGCGCTGCTCGACTTTCATTATTCCGACGATTGGGCCGATGGCGGCAAGCAGATCGCACCGGCCGCCTGGGCGAAGCTGACGACGGACCAGCAGGTCAAGGCGCTCCACGATTACACTCTCGATACGCTTCGCAAGCTCGACGCGGACGGCGCAATGCCGGAGATGGTACAGGTCGGCAACGAGACCAACCCGGAGCTTCTTGGCGGGAAGATCCCGGGGCAACCGATCGACTGGGAGCGCAACGCGAGACTGCTGAACGCAGGCGTACAGGCCGTTCAGGAAGCAGGCCGCTCGGGATCGATTGCGCCCCGGATCATGTTGCACATCGCGCAGCCGGAGAACGTCTTGCCGTGGTTCGACGCGGCGGCGCAAGCGGGCGTGACGGGCTACGACCTGATCGGCATCAGCTATTACAAAAAATGGTCCACCTACTCGCTGGATCAGCTGAAGCAGACGATCGCCGAGGCGAAGCGCCGTTACGGCAAGGACATCATAGTCGTCGAGACGGGTTACCCGTTCACGCTGAAGGGGGCCGACACGGCAAACAACCTGTTAGGCGAGGATGCTCTCGTTCCTGGCCATCCCGCGACGCCCGAAGGACAGCGGAAATTCATGGTCGACCTGACTCAGCTGACGATCGACGCCGGCGGCATCGGCGTCGTCTATTGGGAGCCATATTGGATCTCGACCAAATGCGGCACGCGCTGGGGCAAAGGCTCGGACTGGGAGAATTCCACTTGGTTCGACTATCCCAAGCACGAGGCGTTACCCGTGTTCGAATGGCTCCGTCACAAGTACCGTCGCCCTAAGCCCGGCGCGCGCGACTAGATCACCACCAGGTGGCGTAGAGCGCGATCAGGATTAGGACCACGCCGAGCGCACCCGCGTTGAAGCCCGTACTGGTCTTGTAGCGGACGTTCGCAGTGTCGATCGTATCGACCCCGGGCCGCGGCTTCGTTGCCAGCGACACGACGATCGCCAACGCCATCGACACCAGGAACACAACGCCCATGCGGTTGATGAACGGCGTCAGATAGTCATTCATGCCCTGCGACAGTGCATTTGACGGCAGCGTGTATTTCATCAGGGTCGACAAGAGGACAGACGTCACCGCTGCGACGATCGCTCCAGCTTCGGTCGCCCGCTTCCAGAACAGTCCGAGCAGGAAGATCACCGTAATTCCGGGGGTGAAGAAGCCGCTGAATTCCTGAATGTACTGAAACGCCTGTTCGGAGCTTCCGACCAGCGGCTTGGCGACGAGAATCGCGATGATGATGGCGACGATCGCGGTGATCCGCCCGACCAGCACGAGATGCTTCTCTTCGCCCGCGCTTTCGCCCTGGTCGTCTTCGGCGCGCGTCCGCTCGCCGCGAAACTTGGCGTAGAGATCGAGCGTGAAGATGGTCGCGATCGAATTGATCTTGGATGCAGTCGACGCGATGATCGCAGCGACCAGGGCCGCGAACACCAGGCCGAGTAGTCCCGGTGGCAGCAGCCGCATCATCGTCGGATAGGCTTCGTCGGGCTTGAGTAGATTGGGCGCGAGGACGACGGCAGCAATACCGGGAAGCACGATGATCACCGGCATCAACAGTTTAAGGAAGGCCGCGAAGATTACGCCGCGCTGCGCTTCGTCGAGGCTCTTGGCGGCTAGCGCGCGCTGGATGATGTACTGGTTGAAGCCCCAGTAAGCGACGTTCGCGATCCACATGCCGCCGATCAGCACGCTGAGGCCCGGGAGGTCGATGTAATGCGGGTCGCCCTTCTGCAGGATCATGTGGAAGTGGGTGGGGGCGGCCTCGGTCAGCTTGGCAAAGCCCCCCAACAGCCCCGCGTCCCCGCCGATCTTGGTCAGCGTGAGATAGGCGACGACCAGGCCGCCGAGGACAAGCAGGGTCACCTGAACGATGTCGGTCAATGCCACCGCCTTCAGGCCGCCGCGGATCTGGTAGAGAAGGGCAAACGAGCCGAGGATGATGAGCGCTATATTCTGGTCGATGCCCGCGACCTTGTTCACCGCGATCGAGCCGAGCCAGATGATGGAGGTCAGGTTCACGAACACGTACAGCGCGAGCCAGAAGATCGCCATGATGATCGGCAGAACCTTCCCGTACCGGCGGTCGAGAAACTGCGGCATCGTGTAGATGTGGTTCTTTAGGAAGATCGGCAGGAAGAACTTGCCGACGATCAGCAAGGTCAGCGCAGCCATCCATTCATATGAGGCGATGGCAAGTCCGATCGCGTAGCCGGAACCCGACATGCCGACGATCTGCTCGGCGGAGATATTCGCGGCGATCAGCGAGGCGCCGATTGCCCACCAGGGCAGGTTCTTCGATGCGAGGAAGTAGTCGGAAGTGTCTTTCTGGTGACCGGCCTTTTCGCGGCTGACCCACTGCGCTAGGCTGAAGATGCCGATCGCGTAGGCGATGACGACAATGAGGTCGATCGTCGAAAGGCTCATTCGGTCTCCCCTCCGAACCGCGGTCTCCCGCGGAAATTCGCGCCAAACCTATACAAGGGTTCGGGCAAGTCCAGCCGTCATCTCAGCGGCGGATAATCGTCGCCGCATATGGCCTCAGCAGAGCCTTGGTGAGCTTCTTCCCGGAAAGCAGGTCGAGGCCAGTCACGGTGTAATGGGCGGGCCGTCCGGACAGATTTGCGAGGATCAGCAGCCGCTCGTTACCCGTGCGCTCGACCGCGAGGAGATTGTCTTGTGTCGGCACGACACGCTGATCTCCGGACCGGAGCGCCGGATGGGTAGCGCGCAACCTCAGCAAGCGCCGATAGTGATTAAGCAGCGAATTCGGGTCGCGATCCTGCTCGGCGACGGAGACGCCGTCGCGGTCACGTGCGAAGCGCTGAGTCCAATAGCTCTTTGGTCCCTTGTACCAGTTCGCTTGGCCTGGCGCGTCGACTGTAGCGCTCCAGCGAAACGCCTCCCGCATCCCGATCTCGCGCTCGTCGGACTTGTACTCGTCGCGGGGCGTGCCGCGCATGCCGAGCTCCTGTCCGTAGTAGATCGACGGCGTGCCTTTCAGCGCCAACATCAGTGTTGCCGCAGTGCGCAGCTTCTCTGGCGTCATCGCCGGATCGGAAGCGATGCGGCCCATGTCATGGTTCTCGACGAAGACCAGCTCGTGCTTGCCGGCAGGGATTGCCTTGTCGAGCGCGGCGATCGCCGCGACGATCTTCGACTTGTCGAAGCTCCGGATCGCACCGGTCAGCGGAAAGGCGAACGCCGCGTCCACGTCGCCGCGCCGCAGGAAATCGCCGCCGTCGCCCCAATCCCATTGCTCGGCCACGATCCGGATCCTGGGATTGGTGGCGCGGAGTTTCGCGAAAACCGGCTTCCAGAAGCTGTCGAACAGCCCGGTGAGCAAATGCTTGTTGTCGAGATCGTCCATCATGTGGTCGACGCGGAAACCGTCCACGCCGTCCGAGAAGTCGCCGTCGTGATTGGGATCGACCCAGTCGAGCAGGTAATCGGCAGCCCAGTTTCTTACCTTTGGAGAGTTGAGGTTGACGGTCGTGATGCCGGTCTGCGCTCCGGGGAAGCGCTGGGCGATCGTGATGTTGAAAACGCCCGACTCGGGCTTCGTGTTGTTGGGTCCGTGGAAGATCAGGAAGTCTGAATATGGCGAATTCGGATGACCGAGTGCCGATCGGAACCAGGGATGGTCATAGGCGACATATTGGAATTCCTGGTCGAGGTAGATCTTCAGCCCTCGCGCGTGGATCGCGCGGATGAGGCTGCGGTAATCGCGCATAGTCCCGAACTCGGGATCGACGCCGTCGAAGCTGCTCGCGAAATAGTTGTGATAGAAAGGCGACGGGTAGAGCGGCGTCAGCAGGATCGATGTAATTCCGAGGCGCTGCAGATAGGGCAGGCTTTGCTCGATCCCCTTGAGGTCCCCCTGCGCGTCTCCGTTGCTGTCGCGCATGGAGCGCGTGAAGATGTGGTAGAAAACCTCATCTTCGAGGCTTTGGGCTGCCGCCGGCGCGGCGAGGGCCAGCGCGGCGATCCCGGCAAGAAGCGGCTTCAAGCGGCAAGCCGGTCGAAATTGGGGATCCGGTTCCAACGCATCGGAGCGACCCCGCCGTCGTCCGGGGGAAGCAAATGCGCGATCCGGCGCTTGAGCGGTTCCGGCCAGTCGAGGAAAGTGTGCGGCTCCACGCTCGACGGTATGTCGTCGCCGCGCATGAAGCCCTTGTAGGCGAGTGCACGCATCTCCGCAGGCATCGAGCTCCAGTGCGGCATGAACCACAAGGTCAGCAACGGGCGCTCTTCATTCGTGCAGTTGGCGAAAGCTCCATGGATCAGACGAGCATCGCCGACGAGGACGTCCCCGGCCTTCACCGTTACTGCGACCTGGTCGGGATGGTCAGCATAAGCCGGGTTCGACGGATCCCTGAACCCCTGCATCCCTTCCGAATGGGCCGTATCGAGATGATGCAGCGGATGGTCGCGACGATGCGAGGCGGGGATGACTCGAAGGCATCCATTCTCGATGCTCGTGTCCGTCAGATAGATCATTGCGAAAAGCTGGTGCGCGCGTGGCCGATAGGCGCTGTCGTCGTCCCAGCCCCACCAATCTTGATGCCAGAACAAGGGCGGTCCACCACCGGGCTTGGAAATCAGGAACCCGCCGGTGAAGCGCAGGTCGGTCGCTCCGCACTCGAGGAAGAGTTCAGACAGTGCGGGGGCCGCGATCACGTCCGCATATTCCGGATTGTCGGCAAGATGGATCAGCGATCCGTTCGACCGCACCGCCTCGCGGGCCTGCGCGCTTTCGCGAAACAAGGTCGCGTGCGCCTTGAGCAGCAGCGAATCCATGAAGGCCGGATCGAAGAGCCCGCGCGCCTGGATGAAGCCCTTGTCCTCAAGCTCGCCTGACAACCGCGAGCGCTCCACTATCGTTGCCATGCGCGCGACGATAGAACCGCTTTGCCGGCAAGTCAGCGGCTTATGCTTCGAGGGGACGGGGATGAACGCAACCGCAGTCAGTGAAAAGCCGCGCCAGTCGGCGGCGGCGCTCTGGAACATCTCGTTCGGCTTCCTCGGCATCCAGGTCGGCTTCGCGCTCCAGACCGCAAACATGTCCCGCATATTCCAGTCGCTGGGGTCGAGCCTCGATGATCTACCGGCACTATGGATCGCCGCACCGCTGACCGGCCTCTTGGTCCAGCCCATCATCGGCCATATGTCCGACCGGACCTGGCTCGGCCGGTTGGGACGCCGCCGCCCCTATTTTGTTGCAGGCGCGATCCTCGCCGCTCTGTCGCTATTCCTCATGCCTTTGTCGTCGAGCCTGTTCATGGCGGCGATCCTGCTGTGGGCGCTGGATGCAAGCCTCAACATCACGATGGAGCCGTTCCGTGCGTTCGTCGGCGACATGCTCCGCAAGGATCAGCACACGTCCGGTTACGCCGTCCAGACGGCGTTCATTGGGGCAGGGGCCGTGGTCGGTTCCATCTTCCCCGAGCTGCTCGACAAATGGGGCGTGTCCAACTCAGTCTCGGGCGGCGGCATCCCCGACACGGTTCGCTACAGCTTCTGGGTCGGCGGAGCGGCTTTGTTCGTCGCCGTGCTGTGGACTGTGCTGAGCACCAAGGAATATTCGCCCGCCGAGATGGCCGCGTTCGGTGAAAGCGCCGATCATCCGGACGGCGACGAGACGCTTCGCGCGCTCGCCTCGCGCACGCTGGGCTCGAGCCTGGTGTGGATCGGAGCGGGCGTTCTGGTCTTGCTTGCCGTGCTCGAATGGCAGCTCGAGAAGGAAGTCTATGTCCTCGCCGGCTTGTTGATCGCCTACGGCCTCGCCAGCATCATCGCCATTTTGCTCGCGCGCGGCGGAAGCACCAACAACATGCTCGCGCACATCGTCGGCGATTTCTCCGGAATGCCGCCGGTCATGAAGCGGCTCGCTCTCGCGCAATTCTTCAGCTGGTCGGCTCTGTTCATTATGTGGATCAACACGACGCCGGTGGTGGCCCGCGATTTCTTTCACTCGCCGGATCCGGCCAGTGCGGGATTTCAGGATGCAGGCAATTGGGTCGGCGTGTTGTTCGCCGTCTATAACGGTGTCGCCGCCATCGCCGCGCTAGCCCTTCTGCCGCCGCTGGCTCGCTCGGTCGGAAAGGCGCGGACGCACATGATCTGCCTGCTCGCCGGCGCGCTCGGCTATGCGAGCTTCCTCCTCATCAAGGATCCAAAGCTTCTGGTCGTCTCCGAAGTCGGGATCGGCATCGCCTGGGCGTCGATCCTCGCCATGCCTTATGCCATCCTCGCCAGCAGCCTGCCGCAGCGAAAGCTCGGCATCTACATGGGGCTGTTCAACATCTTCATCGTGATCCCCCAATTGCTGGTCGCGACCGTGATGGGGTCCATCATGAAAGCCTTTTTCCCCGATGAGCCGATCTGGACGATGCTGGCGGCCGCCATCGTGATGACTTTGGCCGCACTCGCGATGCTTCGCGTCAGGACCGACGAGGGTACTGCCGCCGGATGATCGGTAGAAGCACCCTTTCGGATCGTCGTGGCCTCTGGGCGTTCATCCTTGGGGTGACCCTGGTCACGGGCGGAGTGCTTATGCACGCCCCGATGTTCCTCATGGGCCGCCATAATCACTTCATCCTCGCTGGCATGCCCATCGGCTGGGACATGATCCTCGGCATGGTGGCCATCATCGGAGGTTGCGGAATCGCGGCTTACGGCCTGCTTCCGAAGGACATCGGAAAGCAGCTCGCGGCCTCGCAGGACATTGTGGTCAGTCCCCCCGAGGACGCACCGCTTGGTCCTGCGCACTGGAGCTTGATGTTCGTGCTCGTGATCGCGCTCGTGATCGACATCATGAAGCCGGCGACACTTGGATTCACGCTTTCGGGAATGATGTCGGAATATCAGGTCACGAAGGCGACGGTCTCGACCTTTCCTTTCTCGGCGCTCACCGGGACGGTCGTCGGTTCGATCATCTGGGGCGTGCTTGCCGACATTTACGGGCGCAAGGCGACGATCCTGCTTTCAGCCGTGATGTTTGTGGGTACGTCGATCTGCGGAGCCATGCCGTCGCTCGCATGGAATGTGGGCATGTGCTTCATGATGGGCGTCGCTGCCGGCGGAATGCTCCCCGTCACCTACGCGCTGCTCGCCGAGATGATGCCGAGCAAGCATCGTGGCTGGAGCCTCGTGCTGGTCGGCGGCCTCGGTGCGGTCGGGGGCTATTTCGCGGCCAGTAGTCTCTCGGCTCTGCTGCAGCCCTTCTTCGGCTGGCGGATCCTGTGGATCCTCAATCTGCCGACCGGGCTCTCGCTCGTCCTGCTCGGCGCGTTCATTCCCGAATCCGCCAAATTCCTGCTCGCGCGTGGCAAACGCCAGGAGGCGCGCCTCGTGATGGAGCGGTTTGGTTCGAAGGCCCGGCAAACGCGGGGGGCGGAGCAGCACGCGCTTGAACGCGGGCCTTCCGTTGTGCTGACCGGCCCGGCCTTTTTCGGCAAGCTGTTTGCCCTCAGCCTTGCCGCCATCTGCTTCAGCCTGATCAATTTCGGACTGCTGCTCTGGCTTCCGGCGGATTTGATCGGGAAGGGATACAGCGTTGGTCTATCCAGCAAGCTGCTGGCTGAATCCGCGCTCATCGCCTTCCCAACCGTCTTCGTCGTCGCTTTTTTATACCATCGTTGGAGCACGAAATGGTCCGTCGCTGCGTCGCTGGCCGTAACGCTAGCGGGGCTTGCGGGCGTGCTGCGGCTTGAGTTGACCGCCACCGGCAGTCCGGTGCTTCCGGTCGCACTGCTGATTGTCGGCACCAATGCCCTTATCGCGATGCTTCTTCCCTACACGGCTGAGAGTTTCCCGCTGCGTATCCGTGGTCGCACGACCGGTACGGTCGCCGCTTGCACGAAGGCCGGGGGAATGGTCGCTCAACTGCTTGCGATACTGACGCTGGTGCCGCCGCTATCTGCTGTTTCGATCGGCATCATGGTTCCGACCGTCGCCGCGCTGGTTCTGGTCGCCTGGTTCGGCAAGGAGACTCGCGGCCGTGACCTCAGGGATCTCGATCCCGATGGCCATACCTTCGCTGCAACGGGAATCTAGCCGGCGCTGTCGTACGGAATGAATTCCCCGAGCACGCAAGCGGGGCCGGGAATTCGGCTCAGCCGATCGAACGAGTGGACAACGTCGCCGCGGCATAGCGACGAACCAAAGGGCTCGGTCACCAGGACATCGCTGTCATGGAAGTTGCAGCCGGGGGCGAGCTGATTGAGCCAGATCGTCCGTCCGCTACCGTAGATCAGGACATTATGATTTTGCTCAGACGTCCGAAGCGCCTCGTTCTGATTCATGTGCAGGCATTTCACGGGAGCCCGGGCAATTCTTCCGTTCAACTCGGTAATCGGGCCCGGAGCGCCCGCCGGCGGCGCTACCGTGCACGCGCCGAGTAAGCCGAGAAGGCTGGCGAAACGGAGTCGCATTCGACGGAACCTACTCCCGGCTCCAAATCCTGGCCAGTCGAACGTTCGCGCCAGGTCTCTTTTGGCCGGGAGTGCCGAAGTCTCACTGCATGACTCTTGCGGTTCTGCTCGCGCAGTTCGGCCGCATAAGTCATCAGTCGTCTCGCCACTTCGTCCTGGCGTTCGGGGTCGTCTTCGGGATCGAGCATGGGGCGCTCAACGCACTGCCGCCGATTTGGTGGCAAAGCCTGACCCAAATCAGTGGCCACCGGCTATTGCAGCCCGGCAAGCTCCATTTGGGCGCGCGCATCGAGGTAGCTGATGGTGATCGGAACCGGGCGCGGTAGGAGGATGTGCTCTTCGGGGACGGCGGCCGTGGGCGGCTCCTTGCCGAGGAGCCAGCGCGCAAGCCTTTCCGCATCCTCAAGACGCACGCAGCCATGGCTGAGGTTGCGGGCATCCTGGGCAAAGAGTTCCTTCTTAGGGGTATCGTGCAGGTAGATGCCGTCGCCGTTCGGGAGGTCGAACTTGAACTGCCCCAGGGAATTGGCGGGGCCGGGCCGCTGGCGAACGAAAACTTCCGCACTACCTGCCGCGACGGCCTTCCAGTCGACGCTGTCCGGAGAAAGCACGCGCGCGTCGCGCGCGAAGGCGGAGACTACCTCGTACCCGCGGTCATTGAGATAGGCGTCGCCGTCCTTGAGCACGCGTGGAGCGATCAGCGTTTTGGCGAGATCGGGAGTGACATGCCAATAAGGGTTCAACGTCTCGTAGTTGATGACGCTCTTCAGCTCGGGTGTCGGGGTTTCGGGCTTCCCGACGATCACCCTCATCGAATCCCGAACGCGACCGTCCTCGATCATGTACAGTCGCGCGGAAGCGGCATCGACCAGGATGAAACGACCGCGGATAGGGATTTGCGCGCTGGGCAGTGAATCGACGTACAGCTGCGGAGCGATGCTGCCCGCTATCGGACCAAGCGCGGGGTAGAATCGGGCAAGTCCGAAGACGCCCGCGCCAACGGCAAAAACCGCTACGACAGCGACCAAATATCTTCGGCCGTGAGACGTGATTGAGCCCATCTGTGGAAAGCCCCCGCTGACCAATCTAGTACAATCAAAAGCGATTCGACGCGAGTGGGGGTTAGTGCTGAGGCCAGAGGGCAGAGGCGGCCAGCGATTTGACCTGGTGACCCCAACGGGACTCGAACCCGTGTTTTCGCCGTGAAAGGGCGACGTCCTAGACCGCTAGACGATGGGGCCGCTCTGGGAAGCGGAGTGCGCGTTAGGCGAGGGGTTTTGCAGCGTCAAGCAAGCGCCGCGTCCTCGAGGTGCATCTCGGCCGCATTGCCGCCGTTCCATTCGTCGCGCTTGATGGTTCCGGCAAGCCACCAGCGCCGGTCGGGCGCGGAAGCGAGAAGCGCCTGGCCCAGTTCGGTCGCAGCGCTTCGGAAGGCGATCCACTTGAACGTCTTGCCGTCATCGCCGCAGCCGAGACCCCGAACATGGCCGTCGCCGACGATGCCGGTCCTGAGTAGTCGAACCGGACCGGCCGCGACGCGCGGGCTCGGCCAGCCGGCGCCATAGGGGCCTGCCGTATCGAGCGCATCGCACAATGCTCCCGCGACGCCGCCCGGCGCAAGCAAGGCGTCGAGCAGCAGCGCGCGGTCGCATCGTGCCCTATCGACGTCCGCCGCAAGACGGTCGTTGATGAATTCACGGAAGGGTTGGAGTCCGCCCGATGGAAGAGTCAGTCCCGCGGCCATCGCGTGGCCGCCACCGGCGATCAGCAGGCCGCTGTCCTTGGCGGCGAGCACGGCGGCCCCGAGGTCGACGCCAGAGATCGACCGTCCCGAGCCTTTCCCGGTACCATCCTCGGTTTCTGCGATCACGATCGCTGGCCGTCCGAATCGCTCCTTGATGCGGCCGGCGACGATGCCGATGACGCCCTGGTGCCAGCCGCCGCTCATCACCGTGATGACCGGCGAGTCCTGCTGATCCGCGGCCTGCGCCTCCGCCTGCTCACAAACCAGCATCTCTATCGCGCGTCGTTCTTCGTTGAGCCGGTCGAGCTCTGCGGCGAGGGTTCGCGCTTCCTCGGGGTCGGTGCAGGTTAGAAGCCGCACGCCAAGGTCCGACTTGCCGACGCGTCCGCCAGCGTTGATGCGCGGTCCGAGCGCGAAACCCAGGTCCCGGCAGGACGGCGGCTTCACGAGGCGCGCCGCCTCCGCTAGTGCCGCGAGCCCGATATTCTGGCGCGCGGCCATGACCCTCAAGCCCTGGGTGACGAAGGCGCGATTGAGGCTTTTGAGCCGCGCCACATCCGCGACCGTTCCAAGCGCGACCAGGTCCAGGAGGTCGATGATCTTGGGTTCGGCCAGCGCCGCGAAATAGCTGCGCCCGCGCAACTCCCGGAGCAGCGCAACGCCCAGCAAGAATGCCATGCCGACCGCCGCCAGGTGACCATGCGCCGCGCCGTCCTCGCTTTCGTCGAGGCGGTTCGGATTGATCATCGCGAAGGCGACGGGCAGCAGGCTGGCGCATTGGTGATGATCGACGACGATCACGTCGAGCCCGGCGTCGCGCGCCTCCTCCAGCGGATCGAAGGCCTGGGCTCCGCAATCGACGCAGATCGCCACGCTGGCGCCTTTCGCCTTCAGCTCAACCAGCGCTTTGCCCGACGGGCCATAGCCTTCCATGAGGCGGTCCGGGATATAGACCATGGGCTCGGCGCCTAGCTGTCGGAGCAGCAGAACCAGCAGCGCCGCACTTGTTGCGCCGTCGACGTCATAGTCCCCGAAGATCGCGATTCTCTCGCCGGCCTGAACGGCATCGGCGAGCCGCTGCGCACCCTTGTCCATGTCCTGGAAGCAACTCGGGTCGGGCAGGAAATCGCGGATGCGCGGATCGCGATGACGAGCGAGATCCTCCCGAATGACGCCCCGGGCCAGCAGCAGCTCGTCAACCAGAGCATCCATGCCGAGGCTGTCGTCGGGCGGCCGCCGCCACCTCCAGGGCTGGCCGGTCACCGATCGGTCGATGTTGAGCGCCGC
>Ga0070664_100000193_pt1 | contig 43118 bp, 49 predicted proteins | sample KBSC73metaG_FD_65863 | JGI IMG/M metagenome (GOLD analysis project Ga0070664, IMG submission 65863) | Corn rhizosphere microbial communities from Kellogg Biological Station, Michigan, USA - KBS C7-3 metaG | ecosystem: Host-associated > Plants > Roots > Rhizosphere > Soil ... | reverse complement strand
TGCTCGCAAGGATTTGCGCGCGGCAGTTTGCAAGCGGCATCGTGCGCTGGCAAACGCACATCCGGACAGCATCAACCTCCAGTACGTCGCGACGCGTTGCGTCGATGACGACGCGCAGCGGGAACAGGAATTCGCAGCGTTGTATGCGAAGGCGCCGGACAACGGCTGGGTTGCCGCGGGCGTCGGCTACACGCAGGCGGGGCACGGTCATTGGAACGAGGCGATGGCGGCGCTGAACGCAGCGCGCCTGCGCGTGCCTTCGATGTCTGAGCGATTCGCGCTCGACACGATGCGCTTGCGCCGCATCTCCAGTCGCGACGGCGATGTACCGAGCACCGATCTGGTGCAACAGTCGAACACGCTTCGCTACTACATGTCGCTGGTTTCGGGAACGGGATTGCAACCCGGCTCCGACACGGCCTATCACCACATTGCCCGCGGCGAACTCGATGCGGCGTTGAAGGAGCACGTGCAGACCCCGCAGGAAGGCGCGCGCATTCTGCGGCTCGCTGCGGCCTCGGACGGCGCATCGCGAGAGACCATCGAGCGTGCGCTGGCGTTGCCGATCGACCAGGGCTTCGATGCCGACACCATGTGGGCCGCTCTCGGTCTGGCGCTGCGCGAGCGGCGCGACCCGACTCCGTACATCGCAGCAATCCGTGAGTACAAGGACGAGAGCGCTGAGAAGGTGCTCGAGTTCATCACGGCAGCCCGTAGTTCGACTAACCCGGCCGACGCCGAGCGTCTGCTCGACGGCCTGCCGATCGAAGCGCGGGGGCAGGCATACAGTGCCGCTTTGGTGGTACTCGGAAACCGGGCGCCGGCCGAATGGCGTCGCGGCGCGGATCGCTTGCTGTTCGTCCCGGAGCGGCCGTATTTCAGTATGGTGATCTGAGCTCGCGCCCCCACTTGCTTTTTGGAGCCCCGCACGGCTTTACTGGCGCAAAGCCTAACGAAGCGGGGATTCCTATGAAGCGTCGCGATTTCGTGCAGTCGTCGTTGTGGACGGCTGCAGCCCTCAGCGTTCCCCAGTTCAAGCCCGTCTATGCCACTGCCCGCGAGGGCGCGGTCGCAGATGTTGCGGCTGTCACCGGCGATGGTCGCGAGATCACGCTGCGCGGCGCCGACCTCCGGGACCTTGCCGCGAAGCTGCATGGTCAATTGTTGCTCGCCGGCGATCGTGGCTACGAAGACGCGCGCCACATCCTCAATCCATCGTTCGACAAGCATCCGGCGCTGATCGTGCAGCCGGCCGACGTGCCGGATATCCAGGCCGCCGTGAATTTCGCGCGCGCCAACAGTCTGCTCGTCGCCGTGAAGTGCGGCGGGCACAGCCACTCGGGCCAGTCGACGTGCGACAAAGGGATGCAGATCGATCTGTCGACGTTCCGCTCGGTGCGGATCGATCCGGCTGCGCGCCGTGTCTGGGCGACGGGCGGCACGCTGCTCGGACAGATCGACAAGGAGACTGCACCGCACGAGCTCGTCACTCCGCTCGGCACGGTGTCGCACACAGGTGTGGGCGGCCTGACGCTCGGCGGCGGCTTTGGCCGCATTGCACGCAAGTTCGGCATGGCCGTCGACAACCTGGAGTCGGTCGATATCGTCACGGCCGACGGCAAGCTCGTGCATGCAAGCGCCAGCGAGAATCCCGAGCTCTATTGGGGCGCGCGCGGCGGCAGCGGCAACTTCGGCGTGGTCACGCAGTTCGAGTTCAAGCTGCATCCGATGAAGCGCGAGGTCATCGCCGGCCAGGTGCTGTTCCCGCTCGCCAAGATGCGCGACATGCTGACACTGTGGGGCGAGTACGCGCCGACGGCGCCTGACGAGCTGTACGTCGATCCGACCGTGATGCAGCCTCCGGGCAATGCTCCCGGCATGGCGATGCTGCAGGTCTGCTACTGCGGAGCGCCGGCCGATGCGGAAAAAGCGCTCGCGCCGATCCGCAAGCTCGGGCCCGTCAAGGACACGATCAAGACGATGGAGTACGTGCAGGTGCAGCGGTCGCAGGATTCGACCGATACGCGCGCCATTGCGTCGTACCTCAAGGGCGGCTTCGTCGGCAAAGTGCCGGGAGAGCTCGTGACTGCGATGGTCGACGGCTTCCACGGCGATCCGCGCCGTACGACGGTGCTGTTCTTCCAGCATTGCGGCGGGGCCGGCTCGCGCATAGCAGACGATGCGACCGCGTTCGCCCATCGCTACGCAATCGGCAACATGATGGCGGTCGTAGCCTGGCCGATCGGCGACAAGGACGCGTCGGTGCACATCGAGGCGGCGCGCGCGTACTGGAAGACGCTCGAGCCGTTCACGCGCGGCTTCTATGTCAACGACATGGCGCGAGAGGTCACCGCGAAAGACATCAACGAGAACTATCGCGGCAACTATCAGCGGCTGGTGGCGCTGAAGACGAAGTACGACCCGACCAATCTGTTCCGCTTGAATGCGAACGTCACGCCGATGAAGGCGTGAAGCTCAACGCAACAGACGCTCGACATCCTCCGGCGGCCGCCCGATCGCGGCCGCGTCGCCGCGCACCACGATCGGTCGCTGGATCAGGATCGGATCCTTCACCATCGCCTTGACCCATTCCTTGGGGCCCAGCGTTTTGCCCGCGTACTTGTCCTTGAACACCTGCTCGTTGCGGCGGATCAGCTCCAGCGGCTTGATGCCCAGCTTGCGCACGATCGCGGTAAGCTCGGCTTCGCTGGGCGGACTCTTCAGGTACTCGACGATCTGCGGCTCGTGGCCGCGCGCGCGGATCAGCGCCAGCGTCTCGCGGCTCTTGGTACACGCCGGATTGTGATAGATGGTCAACGTGTCGCGCATGGTCGCTGTCCTGATGGTGATGGCGAATCTTACCGCTTGCGCCAGCATTGCCAACCGCCCGCAGCGCGCGGCGCATTCGAGCTACGGTTGTATGGACGCAGTGGTGAAGGAAAAGGTGCCGGCGAATTTGCCCGACAAGCGGCAGCATTGCCTCGCGGGCGGATTCATAGCGCGTTATTGCAGTATCACGGAAGCGTATCTGGCCGGGGCGGGGAAAGAGATGCGTGATTTGTTCAGCCGGGGCGATACAGCGCAGTGGCAGGATTGGCAGGCGGATCGCGTCGGCATCGAGTGCGCGCGAGAGGCGCAGGATGATGCTGCCGTGGCAGCGTGTTGCTCTGAGCGAGGCTATTGACGGCTGGTCGGCATCAATCGCTCTGCTTGCGCGCGAGCCGATGCACGAGCGGCTCGGTCGCAGCATCGCGCGAAAACCGCACGCCGGCGACCGTCAATGCGGCCGCGCTGAATCCGATGAGCACGACGAGATCGAGACCGACCTCGAAGTCCGGGACTGCGGCAACGGCTGGGCCGGCCAGGCCCGCGTGCTTGAGGAGGTCGACACCGTACGTGTAGGGATTCAGTGTTGCGATGAGCCGCAGAACTGCCGGCAACTGTTGCACCGGATAGAGGGAGCCCGACAGAAAGAACACGGGAAAGATCACCAAATTCATCATGGTCGCGTAGTTCTCGAGCGTGCGCGACCACGCTGCCACCAGCATGCCGAGACTCGCGCAAGCGAACGCCGTGCCGAGCAGCCCAACCGCCAGCAGCCACAGCGAGACTTGCGAGCTCACGTAGCCGAGCAGCGCGAGCAACACCAGCAGCATGAGTGCCTGGACGAGGGCAGCAAGGGTCGCGCCCAGCGTCTTTGCCAACGCGATCCAGTAGTGCGCAAGCGGCGCGATCACGAGCATGCGCATGACGCCGGACTCCTTGTCGTACACCGTGGAGAGCGCAGCGAGCATGGCGCCGAACAACAGGGTCATGCCGAGAACGCCCGGCACGAGGAAAGTCTGCGCTTTGAAGCCAGCACCGATGACCAGCAGCCACAGGAGGGGTCGCACCATGGCAGACAGCAAACGCCCCCGCTGCCGCAACAGCTTCAGCGCTTCGCGCTCGAGCACGGCAATCATGGGGCGGGCAGTCATCGGGTGACCCAGAGGAACACGTCATTCAGATTCGGCCTGCGCCAACGCACGGCCCGCGCCTTCGATCCCAGTTCCGCTTGCGAGAGCAGATCAGCCGTCGCGCTGTGGCAGCGGAAATGCAGGCAATCGCCATCGATGAGCGCCTCACCGAGCCGCGGGGCGAGCTGCTCGGCCAATTCCGCCCGCCGGTCCGTCTCGACTTCGATGATGTGCGTGCCGAGTTGCTCGACCAGCGCGCGGGGAGATCCGCTGCGCACGATACGGCCCGAGCTCAGGAAGGCGACCTCGTCGCAGTCGATCGCTTCCTCCAGGTAGTGAGTCGTCAGAAACACCGTGATGCCGAGCTCGCTTCGGAGCCTGCCGATGTGCCGCCAGATGGCGCGGCGGTTGGGCACGTCCAGGCCGATCGTCGGCTCGTCCAGGAAGAGAACCTGCGGTCGATGGATGACGCCGCGTGCGATATCGAGCGCGCGGCGCATGCCGCCGGAAAGTGCTGCGACGGGCACGTCGCGCCTCTCGCTCAAACCGAAGAGCTCCAGCAACTCGGCGCTGCGTTCGCGGATTGCGGCGCGCGACAGACTATTGAGCAGTCCGGCGAAGCGCAGATTCTCGGCGACCGTGAGCGTGCGATCGAGCGCCGGATCCTGAAACACGACGCCGATGGCGCGACGTACGGCGAGCTGCTGCGTGCTCACTGCGCTGCCGGCTACCCACGCTGCACCCGAGGTCGGGCGGATTAAAGTGGACAGCATGTGGATCGTGCTCGTCTTGCCGGCGCCGTTCGGACCCAGCAGTCCGAAGAACCGACCGGGCGCAATCGCCAGATCGACGCCGGCCACGGCCAGAGTTTCCCCGTACCGTTTCGTCAGGCGCTCGGCACTGATCGCGAGCGCGGGCCGGTTCATGACACAGCGAGAGAGTTGCGGTGATCGCGGAAGAAGAGTGGCTTCTCGACGAGGCGCCGGTGCCCGGCGCCGGCAACTGCCGCGGTGACGAGGTGGTGGTGAGGCGAGAGGTCGCAAACCGGATCGGCATTCGCCGCATCGCCCGTCAGCAGGTAGGCCTGGCAGCGGCAGCCGCCGAAGTCCTTGGTTTTCTCCGGGCAGCTGCGGCAAGGTTCCTTCATCCAGGCGTCGCCGCGAAAATGATTGAAGGCGGGCGAGTCGTACCAGATCGACTCGATGCTCGCATCGCGCACGCTCGGGAACGTGAGGTCGGGCAGCATGCGCGCCGCGTGACAGGGAAGGGCGATGCCATCCGGCGCAACGTTGAGAAAGACCGAGCCCAGGCCGTTCATGCACGGCTTGGGCCGGCGCTCGAAGTAGTCGGGTACGACGAAATAGATCTGCATGCGCTCACGCACTCTGGCGCGGACGCGTTGCGTAACTTCCTCGGCTCGCTGCACTTGTTCGCGGCTGGGGAGCAGATGCTCGCGGTTGAACCACGCCCAGCCGTAGTACTGGGTATTCGCGAGCTCGACGTACTGGGCACCCATCTGCTCCGCCATGTCGAGGATCTGCTCGACGTGGTCGATGTTGAGCCGGTGCAGAACGACGTTCAGCACCATCGGATAATCGTAGCGCCGGATGAGCGCGGCGACTTTCGACTTGAGGTCGAACGTGCGCGTGTGGCTCAGGAAGTCATTCATTTCCCGCGTGCTGTCCTGGAACGACAGCTGAATGTGATCCAGGCCCGCACGCTTCAAGGCCTTGATGCGTGACTCGTTCAGGCCGACGCCGGACGTGATGAGGTTCGTGTAGAAGCCCAGCGCATGCGCTTCGGCAACGATCGGCTCCAGGTCATCGCGCAGCAACGGCTCGCCGCCGGACAGTCCGAGCTGCACGGCACCGAGGGCGCGCGCTTCGCGCAAGACGCGCAGCCAGTCGTCGGTTCCCAGCTCGGGGCCGATGCGCGCGAAGTCTGTGGGGTTGGAGCAGTACGCACAGTGCAGCGGGCACCGATACGTGAGCTCCAGCAGCAACCACAGCGGCGGCCCTGGTCTCACGGGCGGATCTCCAGCCATCTCTTCTCCAGAGCCATGGACACGAACGCCGTGACGTCGTCGGACAAGCCGCTGACGCCGAAGGTGCACTCGAGATCCGCGACGATCTCGGTGATCATGCGCTCGCCATCGCACCTGCGCAGGATTTCGCCCGCGCTCTGGTTGAGCTTCACCATCCCTTCCGGATAGAGCAGCACGTGTGCGCCTTGCGCCGGCTCCCATTGCAGCCGCAAGCCGCGACCGATGCGCGGCCTGGCGTCAGCAGCAACTGCGCTCATGACGTGACTCCATAGCGTTGGGCCATCGCGTCATTCATCTGCCAGAGCACGTCGAGCTTGAACTGCAGAATCTCCAGCGCGCGCTCCTGTGCTGCTCGCGTCGTAAACCGTTCCAGCGTGACGGCGAGGCCGAACTCGACGTCGCGCCGTGCGAGATTGATGCGGCTCTGGAAGTACTGCAGACCCGCACGGTCGATCCAGGGGTAGTGCTCGGGCCAGCCGGCGAGGCGTTGCTTATGGATCTCAGGTGCGAAGAGTTCGGTGAGCGATGAGCACACCGCCTCTTCCCACGGCGCGCGCCTTGCAAAGTTCACATACGCATCGACGGCGAAGCGCACCCCGGGCAACACATCGATCAGACTCTCGACCTGCGCACCTGACAGCCCGACGGCATCTGCCAGGCGCAGCCAGGATTCGATGCCGCCGGGATCGTCGCCGTAGCCGTCGTGATCCAGAATGCGCTGCACCCAGTTGCGGCGCACGTCGCGGTCGGAGCAGTTGCTGAGGATGGCGGCGTCTTTGATCGGAATGCTGATCTGGTAGTAGTAACGGTTCGCGACCCAGCCGCGAATCTGCTCGCGATTCGCCGCGCCTGAATTCAGCATGACGTTGAACGGGTGATGGATGTGATATGCGCGGCCTTTTTCCCGCAGCCGCTGTTCGAACTCCTCCTTGCTCCACGCGGCGGCGGTCACAGCACGATCTCCATGCCGTCCCACGCGACTTCCACTGCGCGCCGCGTCAGTTCGGCACGCTCGGCGGAGTCCTCGTCGAGTATCGGGTTGGTGTTGTTCACGTGAATGAGAATCTTGCGAGTGGAGCGCGGCAGCCGTTCGAGCCACTCGAGCATGCCGCCTGGGCCGCTTTGCGGCAGATGACCGATGTCGCGGGCGCGTTTGTGCGAGACGCCGAGGCGGATCATCTCGTCATCGGTCCAGAACGTACCGTCCACCAGAACACAGGCAGCGGCTTGCATGCTGCGCCAGACATGTTCGTCCATGGCGCCGAGGCCCGGTGCATAGAGTGCCGCGCGCCCTGTGACTTCATCAGTGATGACCAGCGCCACGTTGTCGCCGGGCACGGGCGACTCGCGGTTAGGTGAATACGGCGCCGGCTTGCTGGCGACCGGCAATGCGCGCCAGCGCACGTGCGCCACGCCGTCGACGACGAACTCCTCGCCATCGATCCCGATGCGCTGACGGTTGACGCCGCAATAGTGCGAGAGCACCTGCAGCACCGGGTTGCCGCGCGTGAGATCGGCGTAGCTGCTGTCGGTGCACCACAGTGGCCACGGCTGCACCGACTCTCTCAACATGTACAGGCCGGTTGTGTGGTCGACCTGACCGTCGACGAGGACGATCGCTGCGAGGGCGCTGTCGCGCACCGCGCGACCGGACTGCAGGACGGGATTCGCCGCGAGCTGGGCGAGGATATCCGGTGAGGCATTGACCAACGCCCACGAGCTGTCGGAGCCGCCGGCCACTGCAATCGACGACTGCGTCCGCGCGCGCGAGCGCTGCGTGCCGTTGCGGAATCCGGCGCAATTACTGCAGTTGCAGTTCCACTGCGGGAAGCCGCCGCCGGCAGCGGATCCCAGCACTCGGATCTTCACGGTTGTACGGCGGCAGCGTCAGCAGCCGCTGCCGCCGCCCTGGCATCACCGATGGGCGATGTACATGGTGATTTCCATGCCCCATCGGAAATCGAACGCTGCAGGTGTTTCCCATTTCATGACGCTGCTCCTAAGTTTTCTGGTCGAAAGCGGCCAAGGCCCTTTCGACAAAGCGCCGTCAAAAGACGTGACTTTTGCCGGCTCCTTGGGTCGACGCCATCTTCCGCAGTGCCGGGGCCGGCCGAAACCGGATCATCATGAAACTGACCTCATGATTTTCATGAGCCCGCTGCGTGCCGGTGCTGCAGGGCTGTAACATCCGGGCTGATGAAGCTGCGCACTCGCTTGAACATCATCGTTGCGGGGCTGACCGCCGCATTCGTGGTGGTATTGATCGCGGCCCAGCTCGAGAATGCGCGCGCCTCCGTACGGGAGGAAATCCATGCCGCGAACCGGGTTGCATCGCAATTGCTCGGGCGGCTGGCGGGTATCTATTCGCGCGAGGGAGGTCCCGAGTTGTTGCAGCAGTTTCTGCAGCAGCTGGGGCGGGTGCGCGCGAACGACATCATTCTGCGCTCGCCGTCCGGAGAGGAGCTCTACCGATCGCCGCCGCCGACCTGGAAGGCGGGGCGCGAAGCGCCGGCGTGGTTCGCGCGCCTGCTCGCGCCGCAGACTGCGAGATACACCTTCCCGCTGCCCGGTGGCACGCAATTGATCGTCGAAGCCCAGGCCTCGCGCGCCATCCTCGATGCCTGGGACGATCTGACGCGGCTGCTCGTCATCGCGGCCATCATGCTGGCTGTCGTGAATGGGCTCGCGTTCTGGCTGGCAGGGCGAGCGCTCGCACCGTTCCCGACGATCGCCGAGGGTCTCGAACGAATCCAGCGCGGTGAGCTGGCTCATCGTCTGCCCGGTCTCGCGGGTTCCGAGGCCCACGCAATGGGCGAGGCATTCAATCGAATGGCACAGGCCGTGGAAGACAACGTTCAAGCCGAGCGCAAGGCACGTGAAGCACAGATGCAGCTCGAGGATCGTCGTGAGATGGCGCTCCTGGTCGAGCAGCGAGTGGAGGAAGAGCGGCGCATCATCGCGCACGAGCTGCACGATGAGTTCGGCCAGTCCGTGACGGCGATCCGCAGTCTCGCGCTCGCGATTGTCACGCAGGTCGGCGCGGATCATCCGGCAACGGGCGATGCTGCGCGGCTGATCTCCGACGAAGCGGCGCGGCTGTACGACGCCATGCACGGTCTCATCCCGAGACTGATGCCACTGTCTCTGGATACACTCGGACTCGCGGCCACGCTGGAGAATCTCGTGCGGGACTGGCAGCGCCGCTATCCCTCAGTCGCGCTGACGCTGCGTCACGATCTGCCGATCGATCTCGGTCCGAGCGCAACGCTCGCGATGTACCGGGTCGTGCAGGAGGGTCTCATCAACGCGCTACGGCATGCTCGCGCTACACAGGTCCACATGAGCCTGGAAGCAGATGCGCAGCGAATCGTCGTCACGGTCAGCGATGACGGCGTCGGGTTGCCGCAGGAGTGGTCGCGCCCGGGGCACTTCGGGCTGCGTGGACTGGCGGAGCGCATCCGGCATCTCGGTGGAACCTTGAGTATCGGCAATCACGAGCCGCGCGGTGCGTGCCTGATCGCTGAGATCCCGCTGGCGGCGGCATCATGATCACAGTGCTGCTGGTGGACGATCACGCCGTCGTCCGGACCGGATTTCGACTGCTGCTGCAATCGGTGGCGAACATCTCGTCTGTCAGCGAGGCCGAGTCCGGCGAAGTGGCGTATCAGCGCTACGTGGAGCTCGCGCCCGACGTCGTCGTCATGGATCTCGCCATGCCGGGTATGGGTGGGCTGGAGGCGCTGCGGCGAATTCGCGCGCGCGATCCGCACGCGCGGATCCTGGCTCTTTCGGCGCATGACGATCCGACGCACGCGCGGCGAGCGTTCAACGAGGGCGCGCTGGGCTTTCTGTCGAAGCGCAGCGCGCCCGAAGCGTTGATCGAAGCCGTCACGACCGTTGCGGCCGGCCGGCGCTTTCTCGATGTGAGCCTCGCGCAGAAGCTGGCGCTTGCGGACATCGAAGGTACGGTGAAGTCGCCCATCGAGCGATTGTCGGAGCGCGAGTTCGAAGTCTTCGTCCGCCTGGCGCGCGGTGCGACCGTGCAGCGCATTGCCGAAGATCTCAAGTTGTCAGCCTCGACCGTCGGCACGCACCTCTACAACATCAAGCAGAAGCTCGGCGTGGTCAATCAATCGGAGCTCACGCTGCTCGCCATCCGGCATGGGCTCATCGAGGCTTGAGGCTCGGCGAGATCGCGGCGCCCAGCGCCTTCTGCATGATTGCCGGGCCACGCTCCAGCAGGAAACCGTGGAAGGCCGCGGCGATCGGCGACAGCTTCTTGTCCCGCAGATGGATCACGAACCAGTCGCGCACGATCGGCAGGCCAGTCACGTTGAGCGTCACGAGCTTGGCAGTAGCCAGCTCGAGGGTCACGGTGTGCATCGAGATGAGGCTGAGCCCCATTCCCGCCATGACGGCCTGCTTGATGGTTTCGTTGCTGGTCACCTCCATGGAAGTGCGGTAGCTCATGCGATGCGCTTTGAAGAGGTGCTCCATCGCTGCGCGCGTCCCCGAGCCCATTTCGCGGATCACAAAGTTTTCGCTGGCGAGCCTCTTCAAGGGGACCCGCCGTTTGCCGGCGAGCGGATGCTCGGGGGAGGCGATGATCACGAGCGGATGCCTGGCGAATGGTGCGGCGACCGTCACCAGCTCGCGCGGTGGTCGCCCCATGATCACCAGGTCGATCTCGTTCGCGGCGAGCGCCCTGACGATCTCTTCACGATTGCCGACCACGAAGCGGATCGTCACCTCCGGGTAGGCGGGTGTGAACGCTGACAGCAGTGCGGGCGCGAAATATTTGGCCGTGCTGACGGCACCGAGCTTCAGCACGCCGCGCTTCAGACCGCGCATCGCCGCGAGCGCTTCGCCGGCCTCGTGCAGCAGATCGGTAACCTGGGCCGTATAGCGCAGCAACTCCTCACCCGCTGCAGTGACTTGAATCGTTCGTCCGATGTGCTCGAACAGCGGCAGCCCGACTTCCGCTTCGAGCAGCTTGATCTGTTGGGACACGGCGGGCTGCGTCAGATGCAGTTCCCGCGCAGCACGGGTAAAGGAGCGGCACTGCGCGACGGCAGTGAACACGCGCATTTGCCGCAGGGTGACGTTGCGCATAAGGGGATCTTATCCCAGGACCAACAATTTCCAATTGGATCTTATGGAAGACGATCGGCACGCTCCTCACGCACAGACAGTCGATGCGTGAGGCGATGATGAGCATCAAGCGGATAGCGGATCGATACCGGGCCGGCGTGCTGAAGTACGCCGAGATGGGCTATTGGGACGGCGACTATCGGCCGAAGGACACCGACATCCTCGCCGTGTTCAGGATCACGCCGCAGGAAGGCGTCGATCCAGAAGAGGCGGCGGCCGCGGTCGCTGGTGAGTCATCAACGGCGACCTGGACCGTCGTGTGGACGGACCGGCTGACGGCTTGCGATCGCTATCGCGCCAAGGCGTACCAGATCGAGCCGGTGCCGGGAGCGGTCGGGCAGTACTTCGCCTACATCGCTTACGACCTGGATCTGTTCGAGCCGGGGTCGATCGCCAACCTGAGCGCTTCGATCATCGGCAACGTGTTCGGCTTCAAGCCGCTGCAGGCGCTGCGCCTGGAGGACATGCGCTTCCCCGCTGCGTACGTGAAGACCTTCGCGGGGCCGCCGACGGGCATCGTCGTGGAGCGCGAACGGCTCGACAAATTCGGCCGGCCGCTGCTCGGCGCCACCGTGAAGCCGAAGCTGGGTCTGTCCGGCAAGAACTACGGGCGGGTCGTCTACGAAGCGCTGCAGGGCGGTCTGGATTTCACCAAGGATGACGAGAACATCAATTCGCAGCCGTTCATGCACTGGCGCGACCGCTTCCTCCACTGCATGGAGGCCGTGAACCGCGCGCAAGCCGCGACCGGAGAGGTGAAAGGCCACTACCTGAACGTGACCGCCGCGACCATGGAAGACATGTACGAGCGCGCCGAATTCGCCAGCGAGCTGGGATCGGCGATCGTGATGATCGACCTGGTCATCGGTTACACCGCGATCCAGTCCATGTCCCGCTGGGCGCGCAAGCGCGACATGATTCTGCATCTGCATCGCGCCGGACACGGCACCTACACGCGCCAGAAGACCCACGGCGTCTCCTTCCGCGTGATCGCGAAGTGGATGCGGCTCGCCGGCGTGGATCACCTTCATGCCGGCACGGTCGTCGGCAAACTCGAAGGCGACCCGAACACGGTGCAGGGCTTCTACAACGTGCTACGTGAGCCGCACAACGCGGTGGATCTGCGACGCGGCATCTTCTTCGAACAGGACTGGGCCGGGTTGAACGGCGTGATGCCGGTTGCCTCCGGCGGCATCCACGCCGGCCAGATGCATCAGCTGCTGACTTATCTCGGCGAGGACTGCGTGCTGCAGTTCGGCGGCGGCACGATCGGACATCCGCAGGGCATCGCCGCCGGCGCCACCGCCAATCGGGTCGCGCTCGAAGCGCTGGTGCTGGCTCGCAATGAGGGACGCGATATCTGGAACGACGGCCCGTCGATCCTCGCCGCAGCAGCGCGCCACTGCACGCCGCTCAGGGCTGCGCTCGATACCTGGGGTGAGGTCACGTTCAACTACGCGAGCACGGATACACCCGACTTTATTCCCACACCGACGGCCGCCTGACGGAGAGCAGCGATGCGACTGACGCAAGGCACGTTTTCGTTTCTTCCCGATCTCAGCGACGCGCAGATCGGTGCGCAGATCGAGTACTGCCTCGAGCAGGGGTGGGCGGTGTCGATCGAATACACCGACGATCCGCACCCGCGCAACACTTATTGGGAGATGTTCGGCATGCCGATGTTCGATCTCAGGGATGCAGCAGGCGTGATGCAGGAAGTCAGCGCGTGCCGGCGTACGTTCCCGAATCACTACGTCAAGGTGAACGCGTTCGATGCGACGCGCGGCGTCGAATCGCTGCGCCTGTCGTTCATCGTCGCTCGCCCGCAGGAAGAGCCCGGCTTCAGCCTGATCCGCGAGGAAGGCCCTGGCCGGCAGATGCGCTACACGCTGCGCTCATGAACGCAGTCAGCGAGTCGCGGCCGCAAGCGCTCGATCTCGAGGCGGCATTTCGCGAGTCGCACGTGGCCGAAGTGCTGGACAAGCTCGGCAGCGAGCTGGTCGGCCTGACGCCGGTCAAGAGCCGCATTCGCGACATCTGCGCGTTGCTCCTGGTCGAGACGCTGCGCCGGCGGGTGGGCCTGAGCACGCAGGCGCCCTCGCTCCATATGAGCTTCACCGGCAATCCCGGCACCGGCAAGACCACGGTCGCTTGGCGCATGGCCGAGATCCTGCATCGGCTCGGCTACGTTCGTAAGGGTCACCTGGTCGCAGTCACGCGCGACGACCTGGTGGGGCAGTACATCGGCCACACGGCACCGAAGACACGCGAGGTGCTCAAGCGGGCCATGGGCGGAGTGCTGTTCATCGACGAGGCCTACTACCTGTACCGGCCGGAGAACGAGCGCGACTACGGACAGGAAGCGATCGAGATCCTGCTGCAGGAAATGGAGAACCATCGCGACGATCTGGTCGTCATCCTGGCCGGCTACAAAGATCGCATGGACCGCTTCTTCGGCAGCAACCCCGGCCTGTCCTCGCGCATGGCGCATCACATCGATTTCCCTGACTACACGCCGGCCGAGCTGCTCGACATCGCGCAGCTGATGCTGCGGCAGATGCAGTACACGCTGAGTGCCGAGGCGCTGGCCGCGCTTCGCGAGTACATCGAACGGCGCCGCTCGCTGCCGAGCTTTGCGAACGCGCGTTCGATCCGCAACGCGCTCGATCGCGCCCGTCTGCGGCAGGCCAGTCGCCTGTTCGGGCAGCGCGGGTCGGCGCTTTGCGCCAACGATCTGGTCACCCTCGAGGCGGCCGACATCCGTGCGAGTCGTGTGTTTGGCGAGGTGGAGCGGGAGGCGCAAGCGTGAAGCAGATGACCCGGTTTCTGATCGAGGAACAGCGCCGGCACGAGCATGCGACCGGCAATTTCACCGCGCTCGTCAACGACGTCAGGCTTGCCTGCAAGCGCATCGCAACGCGGATCGGCCGCGGTGCGCTCGCCGAGGAGAAGCTCGATGTTCTCGCCAACGACATTTTCGTGCGCACCAACGAATGGGGCGGGCAGCTCGCAGGGATGGTGTCCGAGGAAATGCCGGAGCCTTACGTGATCCCGGCGCAGTACCCGCGCGGCAGATATCTGCTGCTGTTCGATCCGCTCGACGGCTCATCGAACCTCGATGTGAACGTCGCGGCCGGCAGCATCTTCTCCGTGCTGCGCTGTCCGGAAGGGGTCAGTGAGCCGACCGAGGATCACTTCCTGCAGCCGGGAGCGCAGCAGGTGTGCGCAGGCTACGCAATCTATGGTCCCTCGACGATGTTGGTGCTCACGACGGGCCGCGGCGTGCACGGCTTCACGTTGGACCGTGAAATCGGCGAGTTCATGCTGACGCATCCGGATCTGACCATTCCGGAAAGCACCTCCGAGTTCGCGATCAACGCTTCCAACTCACGCTACTGGGAGGCGGCGATCAGGCGTTACGTTGGCGAATGCCAGGCCGGAGCCGCCGGGCCGCGCGGCCGCGACTTCAACATGCGCTGGAACGCATCGCTGGTCGCCGAGGCACACCGCATCCTCATGCGCGGCGGCGTCTTCATGTATCCGCGCGATCGCAAGGATCTCAGCAAATCCGGCCGAATGCGCCTGCTCTACGAAGCCAATCCGATCGGCTTCATCGTCGAGCAGGCGGGCGGACGAGCGAGCACGGGTCGCGAGCCGCTTCTGACGGTCCAGCCCGACAGCCTGCATCAGCGCATCGGTTTCGTATTCGGCGCGCGCGCGGAGGTCGAGCGTATCGAAGGCTATCACCGCGAGCACAACGATTTCGAATACGAAGCGCCCCTGTTCGGCAGCCGCAACGTTCTGAGGAGCCCCGCGTAACCGCGGGAGAGCACGCATGTCAGCTATGCATCCCATCATCGCAGTCACCGGCTCATCGGGCGCGGGGACGACTTCGGTCATGCGCACGTTCGAGCAGATCTTTCGCCGCGAGCAGCTGACCGCTGCCTTCATCGAAGGCGACAGCTTTCACCGCTACGACCGCGCAGCCATGAAGCAGAAGATGGCCGCGGCCCTGGCCGAGGGCGACCATCGGTTCAGCCACTTCGGTCCGGACGCGAACTTGTTCGATGAGTTGCAAGGACTGTTTCGCAGCTACGGCGAGAGCGGGCGCGGACGGCAGCGCAAGTATCTGCACGATGAACGGGAAGCGGCGCCTTACCGCGCGCAGCCCGGCACGTTCACCGAGTGGGAAGATCTGCCGGAAGGCACCGATCTGCTGTTCTACGAAGGACTGCACGGCGCGGTTGCCTGCGGCAACATCGACGTCGCCAGGCACGTCGATCTGCTGATCGGCGTGGTGCCGGTCGTGAATCTCGAATGGATCCAGAAGCTGCATCGCGACCGCGCGACCCGCGGCTATTCGGCCGAAGCGGTCACCGACACGATCCTGCGCCGCATGCACGACTACGTGCACTACATCTGCCCGCAGTTCTCGCGGACGCATATCAACTTCCAGCGGGTGCCGGTGGTCGATACGTCGAATCCGTTCATCGCGCGCTTCATCCCCGCGGCGGACGAGTCGTATCTGGTCATCCGCTTCGAGAATCCGCAGGGCATCGATTTTCCGTACCTGCTGTCGATGCTGCACGGCTCATTCATGTCGCGCGCCAACACGATCGTCTGCCCGGGCGGCAAGATGGATCTGGCGATGCAGCTGATCTTCACGCCGCTGATCCTGCGGCTGATTGCCCGCAGGAAGGAAGCGCTGGCGCGCGCGTCGGGCGCGAGAGGAGCGGCACACGCGGCGGCGTTGCGATCCACCGCGGTGATTGCTTGATCAAGCTCGACTCCATCGAAGCCGTTGCGTTTGATCTTGATGGCACGCTCATCGACACCGCTCCGGATCTGGCTGCTGCGTCCAACATGATGCTGGCGATCCTGGGCGGCCGTCCGTTGTCCGAGCCGCGCATCGCTGCGCTGATCGGCGGCGGCGTCGAGCAGCTCGTGCGCAGCGTGCTCACGCTGAGTCGCGACGGGGCCGCGCCGGATCCGGCGCTGCTCGAGACCGCTGCCGCGCTCTTCAGGGACCTGTACCGCCAGCGTCTGTTCGAGCGCGGTCGCATCTATCCTGGCGTGATCGATGCGTTGCGAGCGCTCGAACGCCTGGGTGTTTTCGCGTGCTGTATCACTAACAAGGAGAGCGCCTTCGCGCTGCCATTGATCGAGGCGGCCGGCATCGGCGATCTGCTCGCGTTCACCTGGTCCGCCGATCGCCCCGAAGACAGAAAGCCGAGCCCGAACATGCTGCTCGCGGCTTGCGCTCACATCGGCATCGAACCGCCGCAGCTGCTGTATGTGGGAGATGCGCAGTCAGACGTTCTTGCCGCGCGTGCAGCCGGTTGCCGCGTCATAGCCGTCGACTACGGCTATCAAAACGGCTGCCTGCTGGCCGCGGCGCGACCGGATGGCGTGGTGAGCAGTCTGACCGAGTTGGTCGCTGTAGGTCGGGCTTCAGCCCGACAATCCGTGCCTTGTGTCAACCCGTTGACAGAGCCATGAAGCGACGAGGCGCATGCTCACCGCATGCTCACCCGACATAGCTGGCTCGCAAGCCTCCTCGCTCTCTCCGCCATCTGCTGGCATGCCAGCTCGCACGCGACCGAATTCACCCTCGACCCGACCCGCACGCTGGTTTCCTTCGAAATGCGCAGTCTCGGCACCACGCAACGCGGCGAATTCAACCGCGCCGCAGGCACCGTGACACTCGATTCAGTCGAACAGCACGGCGAGCTCGACATCGTGATCGACGCGCGCTCCCTCAAGGCCGCCAGCAAAGCAACCGAGAATTTCGTGCGCGGCCCCTCGATGCTGAATACCGCCGCACATCCTGAGATTGCCTATCGCGCACATCGCATCGTGTTCGACGCCGGTCGGCCCACACGGATCGACGGTGAACTGACCCTGCTCGGTGTCACGCGCGCCGTCGCACTCCACGTATCCGATTACGATTGCACCGGGCGCTTGGCTCAACGCTGCACGATCGTCGCGAGCGCGCACGTAAAGCGCTCTGCATTCGGCATGACCCGTTACATGATGTTCGCGAGCGACGATGTGAAGCTCGCGATCCAGGCCGAAGGTTTCAGCTCGTCCTTCTCCGCACGACCCTTGTGACCGTCAGTCGATCGATGCGCATTGTCCTCGGGTCGAAAGCGGCCAAGGCCCTTGCGACAACGCCGTCAAAAGGCGTGACTTTTGCCAGCTAACGCGCTCGTGACTTCGCTCGCGATGTCGTCCTGAACCATCAGCTTGTCGCCGACGGGTCGATCGTAGTGCTCGGACCAGACGACGTAACCGTCATCGGCTCGCACCAGTCGCGCCGCGACTCGCAGCGTGTCGCCTGATTTGCGCACGCTGCCATCGAGCACGTAGGTCACGTGCAGCGATCTGGCAATCTCGGCGACCGTCAGCTGTTTGCCTTTGAAATAGAACGACGCGGTCGGCGACGGCACGCGCAGTCCCTTCACCTTGCTTAGCTTGTTGATCAGCTCTTCGGTCATGCCGTCGGCGAACGGCTCCTCGTTCATGTCGTCCGTCAGATCGAGGAAGGGCAACACCGCGATCGCCTTGGGAGCGGCCGCTGCATCGGCGGTGGCCTGGCCGGCCGGATTGCGGGCTGCGACCAAGTAATAAGCCAGCGCGCCGACGAGCAGAATGCCGAGCGCCAGCACGACGTACATTCGCGAACCGGCGCGAGCTGGCCGAGGAGCCGGCGGCGCATCGCTCAGCGGTTCGACCGGAGCGACGAGCCGGTAACCAAGCCGCGGCACTGTGACGATGTACGCGGGTTGTTTCGCATCGTCGCCGAGCAGCCGGCGCAATGCCGCGACCGCCTGATAAACAGAATCCGGCGTGACGACCACGCCCGACCAGACCTGGTTGAGCAGGGCATCAATGCTGACGACCTCGCCGGGCGTTGCCGCGAGACACAGCAACAATCGCATCGTGCGCGCTTCCAGCCGGACGCGTTCCTCGCCGCGGGCGATTTCGCCCGACAGCGGATTCACGAACCAGTCGCCGATGCGGAGGGTCTTCGGGGGCGGATGCGCCATACGCGCGCAACTATAGCGAGAAATGGGGACTGTCCCCATTTCCCGGCTGCTTTCAGATCTCTTCAGAGTGTTTCAACTGACTTTCAGGACTCGGCGGACGGCAGCTCGACATAGTGCCGGCCGCCCGATCGCATCCACAGGAGTTGATCATGATCCGTCGCCTCGTCTTCGCCGCAGCGCTCGCGCTTGCCGCTCCCTCGCTTTACGCCACGACGTACACCATCGAGCCCGATTACACGCAGGGCGTGTTTCGCTGGAGCCACCTCGGCTTCTCGAATCCGGCCGCGCAGGTCAGCCAGGGGCAGGGCACGCTCGAGTTCGACTCGGCCCATCCCACGCGTGCGTCCGTGAGCGTCACGATTCCGCTGTCCACCTTGAACACCGGCGTGCCGGCGCTCGACGAGCATCTGCGCTCGGAGGATTTTTTCGAGGTTGCGAAGTTTCCGACGGCGACCTTCCGCAGCACGAAGGTGGAGCAGGGCGCCGGCAAGGATCGCCTCAAGGTGACCGGCGAGCTCAACCTGCATGGCGTGACGAAGCCGGTCACGCTCGATGTCATCGTGCTCAAGGTGGGCTCGAACCCGCGCACCGATCTGCCGACTGTCGGCTTCGAGGCGACCACGACGTTGAAGCGTTCCGACTTCGGCCTCGGCGCGTTCGTGCCGCAGGTCAGCGACGAGATCAAGCTGCAGCTGACCAGCCAGGGCGTGGAAGCGCAGGGGTACGCCGAGTACCTGAAGAAACAGCAAGAGAAGAAATGACTTCTCTTATGGCCCCGTGCCTTGCCACTGCCGCAGGTTCAGGAACTCGCGGCGAGTGCGCGGGCCGTACGTCGCGAACGACGGGTTCGGTGTTTCCGCGTAGGCGACTCGGCTGCGCGCGACGGCATCCTTATCCGTCTCGCGACGGATCTCCGCGGGCGAGAGGTGATACGGCTTCGTGGCGTTGAGACCGAACACCTTGGCGCGCAGTGCGCTAGTCATCGTCGGATAGCCGTGCTTGTCGCGCAGTTCCGGCGCGATCTGGAACGTGCGGAACGCCTGGATCTGATCCTGCGGCGAGCCGTACCAGATCGAGTCCGTGCCCCACAGCACGTTGTTCTCGCCGATGTACTTGAACAGCTTGCCCATCGCGTGCGCGGCCGATGTCGGATCGCGCATCGACAGGAAGCGCCAGGTCGAGCCGAGCTCGGCGTACACGTTGCTGTTCGGTTTCACGCCTGCTTGCAACACGGAGGTGATCAGCGCATCGATGCCGTCGGTGCGCTGCGGATCGTACGGCCCTTCGGCTTTGTCGATGACGTAGCCGCAGTGGTAGATCAGGAAGTTCACGTCCGGGAAACGCTTGGCGATCGGGCCGATGTCGCGCGAGGTCGAATGCTCGTAGCTGCGCTGACCGAACGGCAGGCCTTTGTGGATGGCGATGTTGCGCACGCCGACTGCGCGCGCACGCTCGACGAAGGCGATGCCCGCATCGTCGGTCATGAAGAAGCCTTTGCCGTCAGGCCCCCATTGCGTGTACGTCTTGAACGCAACGACGCCGAGCTTGGCGAGCCGCTCCATGTCTTCGATGTCGCCTTTCTGGTTCGGATTGACGCGGCCGTGCAGCAGCAGGCGCTTCGTGCCTTCCATCTTCTCGACGATGTCGCGCGTCGCGAGCGCTTCTTCGATCGTCAGCGGCTCACCCTCGCGCGTCGAAGGCACGAAGCTCAGCACCATGATGTCGGTGTCCGAGTCCAGGAACACGTCTTTGACGAACTCGTCACCGCTGAGGCACTTGAGATAGCTGCGCTCGCCCGGCGTCTTGGACAATTCGCACTGCGCGTTCGGCATTTCGGCGAGCGGCGTTGCGCCCTGCGGTAAGGCTCGAGTCCAGGCACCCGTCGGGTTCACGAAGTGACCCTGCACGTCGAAGATGAATTCCTTCTTGCCGAGCTCCGCCGCGGCGAGTTGCGGTTCGAGCGCGGCCTCCTGCGAGACTTCGAAGAATCCGCCATCGCGACCGGCCCGCGCCTGAGCAGCATTGAAGGCGAGCAGCGTAGACGCCGCGCCGCAGGCCGAGACCAGGAAGCTGCGACGGCTCTTGTTCAGCCGGCGCGCAAAGCCTTGCGCCCACTCAGATGCGAGTGTGTTTGCATGACGCAGCGACGCGTCGAGCGGCACCGGTGTGAACTCACCGTTGGAAGTGGAGTCGAGCTTGATCGGTAGCCGCTGGCCTTCCGGATCCACATCGATCTTGGACATCGCTGCGCTCCCCGTTTCTTGTGGGTCAGGCTTCAGCCTGACTCCGCGGAGCCTGCCGCAAGCTGCCGACGAGGGCAACAATTGCCAACAGGCTGCCAATCCCCTTGATTCCGACCACCCACGTGGACGGCAGTGACGACGGATCCGCCTGGTCCAGGTGCGCCAGCTGTCCGAAGAAGCTGTTGTAAGCAATGCCGCAAGTCAGTCCCCATGCGGCGGTGAGCCATGGCCGTCCGGTCTCGACGTCCTTGGCCACGCGCCACGCTCCGTACAGCAATGCCGCACCCAGCAGCACGTCGTCGAGCCACGAGGGCCAAATGCGGAAGTCACCGAGCTGCTGCCATCTGCGGATCGTTTCGATGATGGGTAGCGAGACGCCGTAAACCAGTGCGAGCCGCCGACTGAAGGTGAGATTCATGTGGGCTAGAATACCGCGGTGTTCCCCGTCGAACTCATCCTTCGCGCGATCGGTGTCGCGCTTCTAACGCTGGTCGCGCTGAGCGTGCTTCGCACCCGCGAACGCACGCATCGCACGCGGTCGGTGGCGTGGCTCGCGGCCAGTGTCGCAGCTTTCATGCTCACGTCCATGCCGGGCGCGGGCCGCATCTTCGGCGCTTTCATCTATCCGCTCACTGCGTTGTGCTCGACGCATCCCGTGTGGTTCTGGATCTGCGTGCGCTTGCTGTTCTCCGACCGAGCGACGTTGCGAAGCAGCGATCTGGTTTGCCTCGGTGCTATGGGCGTGGTGGGCGTGCTCTATCAGTCACAGGTGGCGGCCGACAGTGACGATGTGGCCGTGCGTGTACTTGGCCTGGCTTTCGCGGCGGCCGGGCTCGCCTTTGCGTGCCTCGCGCCGTTGACTGTTCATTTCGGGATGGCCGGCGACCTGGATCCGCGACGGCGCCGATTGCGTCAGTGGTTCGTCCCGTTCGTTTCGATCTATCTCTCGGCCATCATCGTCACGCAAGTGATCGTGCTGTTCGAGGGGCGTTCGACGCCACACGCGCTGGTGCTGCTCAACCTCGTCATCATCGATACGGTCGCGGCGCTCACGTTGTCGACGTTCGTGCAGTGGCGGGTCGTGAACTGGGTGGCTGCCGTCGACGTGCCACCGGGCGTCGCGCTGAGCCGGCTGGAGCAAAGCGTGCTCGATCGCTTGAACCGTCGCTTCGTGGGCGAGCGCCTGTATGCGCGCGAAGGATTGACGATCGTCCAATTGGCCGACCTGCTCGGCACGCAGGAGCACGTCTTGCGCCGCGTGATCAACCAGGGTCTCGGGTTCCGCAACTTCAACGATTTCCTCCACACGCACCGCTTGAAGGAAGCGGCCGAGCGGCTCGGCGATCCGCAGCTGCGGCGCATCCCGGTGCTGACGATTGCGCTCGAAGTCGGCTACGGCTCGGTCGGGCCGTTCAACCGCGCGTTCAAGGAACGCTTCGGCGTGACGCCGACCGAGTATCGCCGCCAGCACTCGACGCCGCACTCGCCGTTTCCGGAATCGGCATGAATCGCTGAGCTTTCGGCAAGCCGCGGGGCGGTCGGTCGTGCGAGCGTGCGTGCTCCGTTCTTGGTCACGGAGCCACTCATGAGACTTTCCTGCCTCTGTCTCGCCGCGCTCGTCGCGCTGATAGTTCCCGCCTCGCAGGCCGCGGAAACGCATCCCGGGCTCGACACCGAATACGGTGAGCTGCTGCCTGGCGATGGCGCGCGGCTGCGTACGATCGTCACTCGTCCGAAGAACAGTACCGGGCGATTACCTGCAGTTCTGTTCGTCCAATGGTTGTCGTGCGACAGCATCGAGCTGGCCCCGGATGCCAAGGATGGCTGGAGCGTCATGCTGAGGCGGCTGATCACCGAGTCCGGCATGCTCTGGCAGCGCACCGAGAAATCCGGCGTCGGCGAGAGCAAAGGCACGCCGTGTGCGCAGCTCGACTACGAGACCGAGTTGGCGCATCACCGCGCCGCTCTGCGCCAGTTGCGGGCGCGCCCGGACGTCGACCCGCGTCGTATCGTGATCTACGGCGGAAGCATGGGATCGAATTACGCGCCGCTCGTGGCGGCGGACCAGGACGTAGCCGGCGTGATCGTGTGGGGCGGCGGTGCGACGACGTGGTTCGAGCGCATGCTGCGATTCGAGCGCAATGCGCTCGAGCTCGGCGAAACCGATCCGCAGGCGCTCGCAGGCGAGGTCAATGCGCGCGCAGCGTACTTCGCTCGGTATTTGTTGAAGGGCGAAACGCCGGCGCAGATCGCGGCGAGCGATCCCAAGCTTGGCGAAGTCTGGCGCCGCATCGTCGGCACGAGCGACACCGGTCACTACGGTCGACCGTTCGCGTTTCACCAGCAAGCGCAACAACAGAACTGGGCTGGTGCGTGGGCCCGCGTGCACGCGCCGGTGCTCGTGCTCTACGGCGAATACGATTGGTTCGAGTCGCGAGATGCGGCACGGCTCATCGCGAACATCGTGAACGACCGCCAGCCAGGTTCCGCGACCTTCAAGGAGTTGCCGCAGCTCAATCATCACTTCACGCGCTACGCGAATGCGCGGGATGCGTATCGCGAGAAGAATGGCAAGGAAGACGCAGACCCGGCAGTGCGCGCGATTCTCGACTGGTTAGCGCAGATCAAAGCTCAGTCGGCGCGGTCGAGCTCTTTGTAGTACCGGAAGATGCCGTCCTCGTTGAACGCGAGCCGTCGCGGCGACTTCAGGTACGCCGCGATTCGCGGCAACGCTGCCACCCGATCACGCAGCGCGAGCAGCTTCGGATATTGCGACTCGTGCTTGTGCATCCAGCGTGGGAATGCGTAGCGCAAACCCTCGACGACCTGGAACAGCGACAAGTCGGCGTACGAGGGCTGCTTGCCATTCAGCCAGTCGGAGCCCGCACGATCGAGCACCTTCTCGAAATAGCCGAGGAACTTCGGGATGCGGGTCTTGCGAAACGCAGCCGTGCGCTTCGCCGCTTCCGCCTTTTGATCTTGGTAGTACTCGCCGACGCTGATCGGATGATGCGTGTCGTGCACCTCGGCGAGGAAGTCCGCGATGGTCAGCTGCACCTGATGGGTCCACAGCAAACCACCTTCATCTTCGGGCGCGAGGCCGTGACGGCGGCCGAGAAACAGCAGGATGTTCGCGGTCTGCGCGATGACGAGATCGCCGGCCTTGAGATACGGCGGCGCGAACGGAATCGTGCGTGGATGCGCGCGGTCGAGCGATTTGTAGAGCGCTGCTTCGCCGCCGCCTTCGTCCTCGGGCAGGCGCGCCACGTCGCTGTACGGAATAGCCGCAAATTCCAGCGCCAAACGCACGAATTCGCCGCGTCCCTGAATCGTCGGCCAGTAATGCAGCTGGTATTGCATGCGACAGAATATGCCCCGTAGCGCGTAACTGTTCCTGCCGCCGGGAAAAATAGCCTGAACGGCAGCTGTCTGAAATCGTTCAGTCCCGGATCAGCCGTCCCACCCGATAGTGCGTCCCAAGGCCGGCTCGTCCGGTCAGTCCGGGAGATCGAAATGAAACGTTTGTTGGCTGCTACGGCTCTTGCGCTCGCGCTCATCAGCGGCACCGTGACCACGGCGCAGGCTGACAATCGCGACCGCAACCACAACCAGCGTCCGAACGACCATCGCGGTGAGCGTCACGACAACGGTCGCAACGACCATCGTGACAATTGGCAGAACGATCGTCACGACAATCGGCAGAACGACCACCGCGACAATCGCAATTGGGAGCATCGCGATAATCGGAACTGGGACCACCGTGATAATCGCAACTGGGACCATCGCGACAATCGCAACTGGGACCATCGCGACAATCGCAACTGGGACCACCGCGACAATCGCAACTGGGACCACCGCGACAATCGCCGTTACGACAACCGCGGCTATGACCATCGCAACGATCACCGGTATGACCGTCGCGAATGGGATCGCAACTACGGGTTCCGTCACTACGACGGCCGCCGCTACAACTACGGTCGCTACGTGAGGCCGACTGGCTACTACTACCGCTCGTGGGGCTACGGCGATCGCTTGCCCTACGGCTACTACGCGCCGCGCTACGTCGTGCACAACTATTACGCGTATGACCTGCGTCCGCCGCCGTACGGCTATCACTACGTGCGCGTCGACCACGACGTCGTGCTCGCCGCCATCGCCAGCGGCATCGTGGTCTCCGCAGTGTTCGGAATCTTCAGCTGAAGTCGGTGCCCCCTCCCTGCTTTTACCTCCCCTGCGGGGGAGGCCAGGGAGGGGGCAATTTCTCCCGCGCCGTTCGCCCCGCCGGGCGGACCGCTCGCCACAAATCCGCAGTCCCCGTCCGCCGTGTCCCTAAAGTCACCGCAGAGCTGGCAATTGGAGCCTTCGTCATGCGGTTCGTCTTCATACCCTGGATCGTGCTTTCGACTGTTGCGGTCGCCTCCGGCGAAGTGACCTTGCCCTGCGACGAGTCGCACGAGGCAGCGGAGTCCATCGAAACCATCACGCGCGATATCTCGCTGTCCGCGCACGCACGCGCGGAATCACTCGAGTCGATGACGGGCTCGATCACGATGCGGCCTGATTCGCGCGTCAGCGGCAATGTCGAAACCGGCAGCGGCGCGCTCGTGCTCGAAGCCGGTTCCGAAGTCGCCGGCAAGGTGTCGAGCAACAGCGGCTCGATCCGCATCGACGGTGCGCGTGTCGGCGGATTGGTGTCGACGACCGATGGCGACATCTACGTTGGGCCGGACTCGCGCCTCGAGCGCGGTATTCTCATCCACAAGCGCGACGTGGCCGGACTGTCGTTCGGCGATCTGAAGCTGGGCATTCCGATCGGCCGTGGCACGCCGCCGCGTGTCGTCATCGCGCCGGGTGCGAAGGTGGCGGGCACGCTGCGGTTCAAGCGCAAGGTCGAGCTACTGGTGAGCGAGAGCGCGACGATCGGACCGGTGGAAGGCGCAACGCCGGTGATGTTCGCGACCGAGCCGCCGCCGCCTGCAGTGATCAAAGATTGATCACACGCTCATCAGCGTCTTGAACACCCGCGCCTGACGCCGCGAAATCTCGACTTCCGGCCCGCCGCGCAGCTGCACGTGCAGCTGCCCGCTGGTGCCGGGCTCCACGGACTCGATGAACTCGACGTTGATGATCTGGCGCCGGTTCGCGCGGAAGAAGCGCTGCGGGTCAAGTCGCTCTTCGAGACTGCTGAGCGGACGGCCGAGCAGCGGGCGAACGTCGCGCCAGTGCAGTCGCACGTAGTTGCCTTCGGCGACGATCAGGCACACCTCGTTCAGTGGCACGAACCAGCAGCGCGCGCCGTCGCGTATGAAAAGTCGCTCGACGATCTGCGCGGGTGGCGTTGCACTCTGAGCCGGCAGCGGTCCGCGAGCTCGCGCGAGCGCGCCGGCGAGTCGTTCCGGTTCGATCGGCTTGAGCAGATAGTCGAGAGCGTTGACTTCGAATGCCTGCACCGCGTGATCGTCATAGGCAGTGGTGAAGATCACGCGCGGTACGTGCTCAAGCCTCGCGAGCAGATCGAAGCCCGAGCCGCCTGGCATCTTGATATCGAGGAACAGCAGCTCCGGCGTGCTCGCTTCGATCTCTTTCGCCGCTTCGGCAATGTTGCCCGCCTCGGCGACGATCTCCACCCAGGGAAAGTCGGCCAGCAGCCGACGCAGCTCGCGCCGGGCCAGGGGCTCGTCGTCGACGATCATCGCTCTCATACGGCATGTCCCTGTGGGATGCGCAGCCGCGCCAGCGCGCGATCGGGGCGCGAGAGGTCGAGATCGAGTGCGCCGGCGGTACCGAACAGCAATCGCAGCCGCTCAGCCGCGTTGCGCAGGCCCACTCCGCTGGACGGCGAGCGGCTCGGCGCCGGGGGACGCGGATTCTCGACTTCGATGATGAGCGCGCCTTCGCGCAGTTCCGCGCTGATCCGCAACACGCCGCCCTCCGGCAGCTCGGCGATCCCGTGCTTGATCGCATTCTCGACGATCGTTTGCAGGAGCATGACCGGAATGTGGGCGACCCGAGCATCGAGAGCGATCGTTCGATCGATGTGCAGGCGCTCGCCCAGTCGCAGCGATTCGAGCTCCAGATAATCGGCGACGATCTCCAGCTCGCGTTCCAGCGAGACGACTTCTTCCTGCCCCGCAGTCAGCGTGTAGCGCAACGTTCGCGCGAGCTGCGTCACCGCCTTCTGTGCGCCGCTTGGATCGTCCGCGATCAACGCACGCACGCTGTTCAGCGAATTGAACAGGAAGTGCGGATTGAGCTGCGACTTGAGCACTCGTAGTTCCGCGACCTTCAGCGCGTGCGCGAGCTCGGACTGGCGCAGCTCGGCTCGATGCCGATCGCGCACCGACGTGATGGCGAAGTACAGGCCCATCCAGAACGCGAAGACGGCGCTCCAGTTGAGCGTCCGCAACAGCAGGTCCATGCGTGTCAGCCATAGGCCCGGCTCGCCCGCCAGCTCGCGGACCGCTGCCTGGTCTTCGGGACCGCCGCCCCACAACATCGCGATCGACAGGAAGCTCATGATCACGGCGATCGGACAGCCGAGGATGACCGACGCGCCCAGGACGCGCGGGATGAGAGCCGCGATGGGCAGCGTGTGCCAGCGGTGTCGATTGATGTACCGGCGCAGCAGGTGAGTGAGCAGCAGCCCGATTACATTGAGCAGCCCGACTTCGATAGCGATCTGCAGGGCCGGTCCGGCGTTGTCGCGCGACATCCCCGTGACGGTCTGCCCGAACGCATTCAGTCCCCATCCGAACAGCTGACAGAGCCAGTACGCCAGCACTCGTTCAGCCCTGCTTCGCCGTCAACTGTTTGAGCAGTTCGGTTTCGCGTTCCGGTGTCAGGCCGACCGCGAGCTTCTGCCGCTGCTCTGCCGGAAGCTTGTTGTGCCACTCGAGCGTATCGCGCACGGTCGTCTCGAGATTGCGGAAGCGCAGGCCCTGTTGGACAGCGCGCGCCGAGCTGACGAGCATCGCGCCGGCGCGGGGACCGCTCGTTGGCAGCCACATGGGAAGCTCACCCTTGGCCATCATGCCGTTCTTCTCGATGAACTCGGGGTCTGCCCAGACGAACGTCGCGTTCGAGCCGCTGACGCGCTTGCCCGTGTCCATCAGCTCGCCCATCGTGTGCGCGCCCGGCGGCGTGCATGCATTGAAGCGACCCGCGGGACGCTCTTCGGCGCAGTGACGCACGAACGCGGCGAGATCGCGCACGTCGATGTATTGCAGCGGATCTCTGGCACTGCCCGGCGCAAGCACCTGGCCGCCACGTGCAGTGCGCGCGACCCAGTACGTGAAGCGATCGGTGCTGTCGCCTGGCCCGACGACAATGTGTGGCCGCACGATCGTCGAGCGCGATCCATAGATGCTTTCGACGACTTGTTCGCAGCCTGCCTTGAGGCCGGGGTACGTTTCGTTCGTGACTTCCTCGACCTTCGGATCCGGCGGCTGCGCGACCGTGTCGTCCTCGTTGAGTCCCGGCTTCGGGAAGGTGCCGTAGACGGAAATGCTCGAGATGAAGAGGTACTGGCGAACGTGGTCCTTGAGCAGCTCCGCGCTCAGCTTGACCTGGCGCGGCACGTAGCCCGAGTCGTCGATGGCCACGTCCCAGTCGCGGCCCTTGAGCGCGTCGAGCTTGCCGTCGCGATCGCCGATCAGCGTTTCCAGATCCTTGAACAGGCCGGGGTTGCTGCGACCACGATTGAACAGCGTGATCTGATGGCCGCCGGCCTGCAGCGCCTGCACGAAATGCGGCCCGAGGAAGCCGGTGCCGCCGAAGATCAGCACGCGCAGTTTTTGGCTCTGAGCCACCGAATTCCCGCTGATCAGGCTGCCTGCGGCGGCTGCCGCCAACAACTGAATGGCTTCGCGTCGTTTCATGAGGATCCCCTCGCCGGTGACAGGTCGGCAGCGTGAATGTAAGGCCAGCGGGGCTGCGGACGAAAGTTCGTGTCGAACGGTCGGATCGACCGGTTCAAAGGTCGAGCCGCAGGAAGGCGGAACCCTCGATGGGATTGAAGCGGTAGGCGGTCGTCGGCTTGAAACCGAGCGACAGGTACAGCGCCTGGGCCTCCTTCATGAAGGGCAGGGTGTCCAGCAGGACGCTGCGATAGCCGATCTCCCGCGCGACCGCGATGCTGCGCTCGACGAGCACGCGGCCGAGGCCGCGCCCGCGGGCGGCTGGTATGACGTAGAGGCGCTTGATCTCGCCAATGCCTTCAGAGAACGGTCGCAAGCCGATACAGGCGAGATACTGGCTGGCCTCTGTCGCGAGAATGAATGCACCTCGCGGCGCGGCGTACTCGCTGGCGAAATGCTGCAGCTCCTCGTCGAAGTTCTGAAACGAGAGATCGACGTTCAGCGAGGTCGCGTACTCGCGGACGAGTCGCCGCGCTTCGTCCCACTCGTGCGACGTCGCGGCCTGGAACAATCGGACTGAAGCGCCGGCGTTGGAAGTCACGGACCCCGTGTCCCGCAGCAGCCAGAATTCATCTGGATCGGCGGGCATTTTACGGAGCCGTAGGAACAGAACACGCAACAGTCGCCGCTCCTCGGACGCAGCACAGTTGCACAGCCCTTGCAGTCATAGAAGAAGACGCAGGCATCGGTCGGCATGGTTTCGACTGCGACGTGTCCGCACTCGGGACATTTGATCTCGGAGACCAGCTCGACGGGCGCGCTCATGGCTTGAATACCGCGCGGAAGGCTTGCAGCGCTGCGGGATGGTAGATCGTGGAGTGCTTCTCTTCCGGCATCGGCTGATAGTGCCACGCCAGGCCCGTCGGTGCGTTGGCTTGAACGGACGAGGCGAAACGGTCGATCCAATCGCCGCGTTGCTCGCCGCTGCTCGCGAACCACAAGGCCTGGCTCGACTTCGGGTGTGCGCGCAGTCGTTCCGGGGCTGCTTTCACCAGCGCGCCGTCGTTCCACCACAGGCTCGGATCGATCGCGATGTACGTGTCGAACAAGTCCGGCTCGAGCAGGAACGTCTCGATCACGAACAATCCCGCCAGCGACTCGCCGACGATCGCCGTCGCGGCCGTCGTGCGATAGCGCGTTTTGATGTCCGGCATCAGCTCGTCACGCAAGAACTTGCGGAACGTGGCGGAGCCGCCGACGCGCGGTGCGATCTTCTTGTCTTCTGCATTCTGGGTCGGACCGGTCAGATCGCGGCGTCGTTCGGTGTTCTCGATGCCGACGAGCACGAAGGGGCGCATCGTGCCGTTGCCGACGCAGACCTGCACGAGTCCCGCGACGTGCAGGAAATCCTCCGCGAGACCACCGTCGGGCATGTAAAGAACCGGGAAGCGCTGATCTGCTGCTTCGGTGTAGCCGGGCGGCAGGTAGACGTTGATGCGACGTGTCTCGCTCAGCACCTTGGATTGAAGTGTGTACGTCTCACCGATCGCCAACGGCTCTGCCCCGGCATCAAACGCGAACAGCAGATAGCACAGGGCCGCAAGTAGACATTGAGCGCGCATGGGCAGGAACTCTATCATCCTCGGCACTGGATACCGGGGACGCGCATGAAACTTCGGATCGTCATCGCCAGCATTGCGACGCTCCTCGCGTGGCTGTCATTGCACGCCGCCGAGCCCAACATGGGCGTCATCTCGTTCGAGAATTCCGGCGCGCCGGTTGCGCAAGCGGACTTCATCGCGGGCCTGGGCGCGCTTCACAACTTCCAATACCCGCTCGCTGCGCGCGCATTCAAGCGTGCGCAGACTGCGGATCCGGACTTCGCGCTCGCGTACTGGGGCGAGGCGATGTCATACAACCACGCCATCTGGCACGAACAGGATCCAGTCGCGGCGCGTGCCGCGCTCGCCAGGCTCGGTCCGACACCGGCGGCACGCGCGGCGAAGGCGAAGACTCCGCGCGAGAAGGCATATCTCGCCGCGGTAGAGACCCTGTTCGGCGACGGCGAGAAGGGCGATCGCGATCGCCGCTATGCACTGGCGATGGAGCAGCTCCACGCGACCTATCCGGCCGACGTCGACGCAACCTGCTTTTACGCGCTCGCCTTGCTCGGCACGTCGGAAGCGGGCCGCGACGTTCCAACCTACATGCGCGCCGCGGCGTTGATGGAAGAAGTGTTCGAGCGCAATCCGCAGCATCCCGGCGCCGCGCATTACCTGATCCATTCAGTCGATGATTCCGTGCACGCGCCGCTCGGGCTGCGTGCCGCCTATGCGTACGCGAAGATTGCGCCGGATTCGCCGCACGCTCAGCACATGACATCACACATCTTTCTCGCGCTCGGCATGTGGGACGAGACAGCAGCAGCGAACGAGCAGACGATCAAGTTGGCAAACGCCGCGATGCGAGCTCGAGACAACAACGCGCCGCCACTCGGCTGCGGCCATGCGGTCACGTGGCTGTCGTACGCGTATCTGCAGCAGGGTCGATTCGCTGATGCCCGACGCTTGGTCGATGGCTGCAGCGAAGAGATGCGTAGTCATCCCGTGATGCCGGAGCACGAGATGGGCGCCCAGACCGCACTCGACTCCGACAGCAGCTCGGCGGCTTCTTTCGCCGCGATGCGCTCGCGTTATCTGATCGACTCCGGCGACTGGTCCGGGCCGGTAGCTGCGATGAAGGTCAACGTCGAAGGTCTGATCACTGCGGAGTTCACGCGCGACTGGACGGACGCGTACGGCGCGCTCCGCTTCGGCAAGCTCGACGCTGCGTCTGGTGCAATCGAGCGCGCAAAGAATTCGCTCAAGCGCTACGTCGCCGCGGTGACGGCCGCAGGAATCGCAGCGGACGCACCTGCGCAGCGACTGGCGAACATCGAACAGCAGCAACTCGACGGTCTGTCGCTGCTGAAGCGCAACCGGATCAATGAAGGCATCGCGCTGCTGCAGGAAGCGGCAGCAGGCGAGAGCGCGAGCCCGATGGAATTCGGACCGCCGTCGCTCGACAAGCCAGCCAACGAACTGCTCGGCGAAGTGCTGCTCGAGCACGGTCGCGCGAAGGAGGCATGCAATGCGTTCGAGGCTGCGCAGGTGCTCGCGCCAGGTCGCGGCCAGTCGCTCATCGGCTTGTCGAAGTGCGCGCGGCAGATCGGCAATACTGAAGTTGCCGACAACGCCGACGCTCGTCTCGCGAAAGTGCGCCTGCGCGAAGCACTGGCGGACAATCCGTAGCGCGCACTTCACATAACTGCGTTGACACCATCGACCGCGCCAGCGCACCCTGCTCGCGCTGAAAAAGGCACACCTCTCGAAAGGGAGGGTCGCAAAGCTACCGGTCTAAAGGATCGTTTCCTATGACAGCGGGGTTGCCAGTGAGCGATGTGTGAGCGCTATGTGATGGCGGACGCGGAGCAGGCCGAACGGGAATTCGGCGTCGTTCGCCGCTGGTGGCAATTCTCCCCCAGCTTCAACGTCGGACCTTCCCGCTACGTCCCGGTGATTCGCATGCACGACGGCCAGGCCGAAGGCGTCATGCTGCGCTGGGGTCTCATTCCCGACTGGGCCGAAGCGGATGCGGCCAAGGCGTGCGCCGTCACCGCGTCGCTCGCGGAGGTCGAGCACGCCGCCGCGACTCGTGGTGGCTGGGAGCTCGGACGCCGCTGCATCGTACCAATGTTCGGGTTCTATGCCTGGCAGATGACGTGGCAAGGACACCGCCAGCCGTTCTTCGTACGTCTCGTCAATCGGCAGGTGTTCGGCGTGGCCGCGGTCTGGGATCACACGGAAGCGGACGACGGTGACGACGTGATCGAAAGCTGCGCGATGATCACCGTGCCGCCGAATTCTCTGTTGGCGGAATTACAAGGTTCGGCCAGCGAGATGCCCGCGATTCTCGACCGACGCGACTACGCGGTCTGGCTGACCGCCGCGCCCGCGGTCGCGAAGACCGTGCTCCAGCCGCTGCCGCAGCAACACATGATCGCCCACCCGGTGAGTCCTCGGATCAACTCGTTTCGCTACGACGACGAGCATTTGATCCGTCCGGTCGGGAACATTTCCCACCTCATGTCGGTATGACAAGGGACCAGACTTCCACGTGGGGAGAGAATGCTGTCGCTGCGCTGCGCGCGCTGGGTTGCGGGACTGCTCGTCCTGCCTGTCATCGTCGCGTGCTCGAACGGAACCGGCAGCGTCGAGGATCCGCAAGCGCCGCCCGCTCAGGGAGCACAGGATAGCTTCACGATCGGCGGCAACGTCAGCGGGCTCGTCGGTAGTGGGCTCGTGCTCCAGAACAACGGCGCGGGCGACCTCGCCGTGCCTGCCAACGGCGCGTTCACTTTCGCCAGCCGCGTTGCCACCGGGACTGCCTACAGCATTGCTGTCCTCTCTCAACCTACGTCGCCCTCGCAAACCTGCTCCGTAGCTCGAGGCAGCGGCAGCGTCGCCGGCGCTAATGTTTCGGATGTCGCGGTCACGTGTGCCACCGGGCAGTTCTCGATCCGCGGCACGGTGTCGGGGCTCACCGGCGCAGGCCTGGTCTTGCAGAACAACGGCGGCAACGATCTGCCGATCGCCGGCGATGGCCCGTTCTCGTTCGCCAACAAGCTGATCGACGGCGCGACTTATGCGGTCGTCGTGCGCACGCAGCCGAGCGGGCAGAACTGCATCGTGCGCAATTCGACGGGCACGATCAGCGGTGCGGATGCCACCAACCTGGAAGTCGCGTGCACGGCGAATGGTTTTTCGATCGGCGGGGCGGTCACGGGTCTTGCTGGTTCCGGTCTGGTGTTGCAGCTGAATGGTGGCAATGACCTGTCGATCGTGAGCAGCGGCCCGTTCGCATTCGAGACGGCAGTGCAGAGTGGCGTCAGCTACGCCGTGTCTATTCGGAAGCAGCCGACCAATCCATCTCAGCAGTGCGCCGTCAGCAATGGCTCGGGCACGGTGGGCGGCAGCAACGTTACGAACATCGCGATCAACTGCGTCAGCAACAGCTTCACTGTGGGCGGCTCGGTGAGCGGTCTCACCGGCTCGGGCCTGGTCGTCGCGCTCAACGGCGGCGACGATCTGCCGATCGAGGGTAATGGCACCTTCAGGTTCGAGGCGCCGTTGCCGAGTGGATCGCAATATCACGTGAGGGTCACGACCCAGCCTGTGAATCCGACTCAGGTGTGCACCATCGCGGGCGGCGACGGCACGATCGGCGGCACGAACGTGAACAACGTGCGCGTCACCTGCGCGTCGAGCACGTTCTCGGTCGGAGGGACGGTCGTCGGACTGATGGGGCGAGGCCTGGTTCTGCGGAACAATGGTGGCGACGACGTTGGCGTGAACGCCGACGGCGCGTTCAAATTCCCAACGGCGCTCGCCAGCGGCGCGGCATACAACGTCACGGTACGAACGCAGCCCAGCGATCCGAGTCAGTCCTGCTCTGTGACGAATGCCCGCGGCACGATTGGCAACGGCAATGTCAGCAATGTAATCGTGAGTTGCAGCACTGCTGATTTCACGGTCGGCGGCACGGTCAATGGCCTGGAAGGATCGGGGTTGGTCCTGCGGAACAATGGCGGCGACGATCTGACGATCGATGGGGATGGTCCCTTCCACTTCGATACCGCGCTGCCGAGCGGCTCGCGCTACGACGTGAAGATCGCCACGCAGCCCAGCAATCCGAACCAGACCTGCAGCGTGCAGAACGGCACCGGCACGGTGGGCTCCGGCAACGTCACGAACATCGTGGTTACGTGCGAGACGCGCGATTTCAGCGTCGGCGGGAAGATCTCGCACCTGCGCGGCCTCGGCGGGCTCGTGATCCAGAACAATGGCGGCGACGATCTGCACATCGCTGCGGAGGGCCGGTTCACATTCCCGACGCGGCTGCCGGCCGGCGCCTCCTATAACGTGACGATCAGTCGGCAACCGCTGTTCGGTCGCTGCGAAGTGCGCCGTGGATCCGGCACGATCCGCGACAAGAACATCGACGATGTCGAGGTCCGCTGCGACCGCAATGGCGGCGGAGACTAGATCCTGTAAAAATGCGGCATGTCGCCGCGCCTCGCCTGGCTCCTCATCGCAACCTTCGCGCTGCCTTCGCTGGCGCTGGCTCAAGCAGAACAAGAGATCGTCAAGGCGATTCACGCCCGGCTCGAAGCGCTGCGTCGTAACGACCTTGCCACGTGGGCGACCCTGGTCGCGGACGACATGATGGCGCCGATCGAAGGCGCGACCGGCTCGAAACAGTCCTGGCTCGCGCAACGCAAATCGTGGCCGCGCGAAGTGACCTATTGGTACGGGCCGCTGCAGGACGTGAAGGTGCGCATCAATGGCGATACCGCGATCGTCACGTACCACTCCGATCAACTCACCGAGGTCGGCGGCCAGACGACGACCAGTCACCGGTGGCAGATCGAGACTCACGTACGCCGCAACGGCCATTGGTTGTTGCTCGGTGTCGCGGATGGCCTGATTCCGCCCGAACCGAAGGCGGCGAAAGTCGACCCGTCGGTCCTCGATGCATACGTCGGCCGCTACGAGTGGGCTCCGACGCTGGTCGCGACGATCGAGCGCCAAGGCGAAGTGCTGCTCGAGCATCTCGGCAACCTCGAGCCGGCACAGTGGCAACCCGAAAGCGCGACGACATTCTTCATGCCGGGCGCTGCCGCTGGCGGCGACACTTCGCGCATCATCTTCGCCAAAGATGCGGACGGCCGCGTCACGCATTACATTTACCGCGAGTTCGGCACGACCGACCGGATCGTGAAGAAGGTCCAGTGATGGCCAGGCGCATGCGAAAAATCATCGTGCTGCTCGCCGCGGTGGTCGTATCGGCCGCTGCGTGGGGGCAAGTCACGAAGCTGGAGAGCACGGTCAAGTACCGGCCGACGTTCGTCGACTCTGATTTCGGCGATATCGCGAAGTACGTCGGTGAGCTGACCAGCCGCACGTTCGAGCTCGAGACAGGCGTGTGCGCGCAGGTGACCGCGCACTGGGACAAGCCGATGACGTCGGATGAGTTCTACCGCGCGTTCCTTGGGATCGCCCGCGCGCTCGGTTACGTCGTCGTGGAAGACGGCCTGGTCACGAAGATTCAGCTCGCCGCCGACACTCCCAAGGATCCGACGCCGCCGTGCCGCCGCTATCCCGTGCGCAATCAGGTGCAGAATCGATGATCAAAGTGCTCTGCGGCGCGGTGCTCGCGCTGGTCAGCGGAATCGCAGCGGCTCAATCGCAGCCGACGGCCACGCACACGCTCTACTTGATTCGTCACGGCGCGTATGTCGCCGATCGCAATGCCGATCCGCAGCTCGGCCCGGGGCTTACTGCTCTCGGCATCGCGCAGGCGCGCCTGATCGCCGCGCGCTTGAATGGCGCCGGCGTCAAGTTCGACTCGATGACGTCGAGCCCCATGCAACGGGCGCGCGATACCGCGGCAGTGATGCACGAAACGCTTGCGACTCTGCCGGTCGCGCAGTCACCGTTGCTGCGCGAGTGCATGCCGCCGGTGTTCGAATCTGTCGAGGCTGAAGCCGCCGAACGGGCAGCGTGCGCGAAACAACTGGACCAGGCATTCGCGGAATTCTTCACGCCCACCAAGAATGCGAATCGCAACGATATTCTCGTCGCCCATGGCAACGTCATCCGCTACCTGGTGATGAAGGCGCTGAAGGTAGACACGCGGGCCTGGCTGGGCATGTCCGTGCCGCACGCGAGCCTGACAGTGATCCAGGTGTATGCAGATGGCTCGACCAAGGTGCTCGCAGTCGGCGACAGCGGGCACATTCCGAGCCCGCTGCTCAGTTGGGGCGATGCGAACGACCGTCAGCTCGCGGTGCCGACGCGCTGACCCACCGCCTGCGGATTGACCTCGGTTTTCGCCAGCGAGCTGAGATCCAGGTCGAACTGACGATCGCTCTCCGCGAAAGCATGGAAACGTTCGGCCTGATCCATGCGACCCAGCGATTTCGCATGCGCGGCGAGCGTGCCGTAGCTCGCGATCAGGTAGTGCACTACGTGCTGGAGCGTCGCGACCAGAATGACGTCGCGAACGTTCGTCGTACAGTTCTCCGCGATCCGACTCGCCTCGTGCACCAGCGCGCGCATCACCTGATTGCGATGACTGCTGCCTTCGTGCTCGGCGGCCCGTCGGCGTAGCGTGGCAACGTAGTCGCTGACGCGATCCGCCAGCGGACCGTTGAGCAACGTCACCCAGATTTCATCGACGATTGCGCAGGCCTGAGTCTCTGCGCTGCGCAGCTCGCGCAGCTCGGCCTGGTAGACCGCTTCCATGCTGTCGATCGCGGGGTCGACGCCAAGGCCGGCGCGGATCCGCAACCATTGCTCATTGAGCGCTTCGCGCGGCGACTTCACGCCACCGGCCGCGGCTTCGGCAGTGGGCTCGACGACGCGAAAGCGGCTGAACAGGGTACTCATGGCTGATCTCCTAACCTTGCTCGCGCGCCGGCTCGACCGAGACCTCGGTGCGCGGTTCGACATCTGTGTTGTAGATCATTCGATACAGCTTCCAGCTGGTGCCCGAGCGACGCCAGACGTTCAGGTATTTGCCTTCTTCCACGTCCGCGCCACGACGCACGTTACGGATGCGGTAGCGGCCTTGCTCGACCGCGAGATCGCCGTTCACCAGCGTCATCTCCGTGTCGGTGCCGTACTGCGCATTCGGCGTAATCGTGTCCTGCAGGTACGCCTCTATTTCCTGGCGGCCGCGGATGGCGGGACCGTGCTCGGGCAGGATCTGTGCGTCATCGGCGAAGACCGCGACGCTGGCTTTTAGATCGTGGCTGGTGATCGCCTGTTCCAGCGCGCTGGTGACATCGCTGGGCAGCGTAGTGTCGGTGCGGGCGCAGCTACTGATCGCCGCGACGCACAAGATGCAGATCACAAAGGTCACGCGCTTCATAGCACGCCTCCGAGTGAACACACCAAGTCGGGTCGAGCTTAGTCCCTTGCGTGCGCGCTGGCTATTGCGCCATTACACTGCCGCGCCGTTGTCGGACGTGAGGAAAATCATGCGCATCGAAGTCGAGCCGATCGGGTACGTGCAAGCCGTAAGACCGCATGCGGAGGATGATTTCTGGGGCGGCGAGCAGGCGCGCATCGAGCTGACGCCGCAGTTCGCGCCGGACGCGCTGGCCGGACTCGGCGAGTTCTCGCACATCGAAGTGCTGTTCTACTTTCACCAGGTAGATCCGGCGAAGATCGTCGCCGGTGCTCGCCACCCTCGCAACAATCAGCAGTGGCCGGCGGTCGGCATCTTCGCTCAGCGTGGAAAAAATCGCCCGAATCGCCTCGGCAGCACGATCTGCACGCTGGTGCGCGTCGAAGGCCGCGCGCTGGTCGTGCAGGAACTGGATGCGATCGACGGCACGCCGATCGTCGACATCAAGCCGGTGATGGCCGAGTTCCTGCCGCGCGGCGCCGTGCGACAACCGCAGTGGTCGCGCGAGTTAATGAAGGAATACTGGCTTAGAAAGTAGAGGGTCGGTGCACTCCGGACTAGTTCTCGCCAAGACGCCAAGACGCCAAGGAGGAGAAGTCGAAACTCCGAACAGTAAAAATCCCGGAAGCTGAAACTCTGGTTCTTCTTGGCGATCTTGGAGAGAACTCTGCTGGCTACTCAGGTCAGCAGCGGCTTCATCGTCGGGTCGCCTTTCTGCATCGCCTGGCGATACGCGGGGCGCGCACCGATGCGCTGGAGATAAGCGAGGACGTTCGGATTGCCGGAGATATCGCGCGGCACGAACACGCGCATGGTGGTGAGCACGAACACCATGATGATGTCCGCCGCCGTGAGCTCGGCGCCCGCGAAGTAGGGCACCTCGCCGAGGCGCGCTTCCACCATCTGCCACGACCGTTCGCATCGCTCGCGACTGAGGCGCGTTCGCGGCGATTCGTCGAGAGTCGGCTTGATGGCGCCGGCGAACTGCACCGGCATCATCGAGGCGTTCGCGAAATGAAACCAGAACAGGTAGTCGGCATAGTTCGGTGCGTCCGGGCGCACCGCCAGCCGGCCCTTGCCGTGGCGCGCGATGATGTACTCGATGATCGCGCCGGACTCCGACAACACCACCGAGCCGTCGACGATGACGGGCGCGGTGCCGAACGGGTGCAGCGCTTTGTATTGGGCCGGCGCGAGACGCGTCACCGGATCGCGCTCGTAATTCACGAGCTGGTAAGGAATCGATAGCTCCTCGCAGAGCCAGACGATCCGCTCGGACTGCGAGATGCCGAGATGATGCACCGTCAGCATGCGACGCCCCTTATTATTTTATGAGACTGTCTTTCATCTTCGACGTAACCGAGGTCGGGCCGCGGAAACGCACGTGCAGCTCTTTGGTCTTGTAGTCGATGACCAGCACGTCGAGCAGCCCGAGCACGTCCATGCCGAGCAACATCGCTGGCTCGGTGGTGAGCTGCCAGTGTTCGAAAATTTGCGACTCCGTAAAGGTAATGCGCACGCCGCTGATCGTCGCGTTGCCGAACGCGATCGGTGGGGTCGGGATGCTGTCGCCCTTCTCGACGTCGAGCGTGACGCCGATGATTTCTTCCTGCTGGTAGTTCTTGCTCCGGCGGTTCAAGGCATTGCGCAACGCCTGGTTGCCGATCGTGCGCTGCGCCCCGGTGTCGATCACGGCAGTCGTCGCCACCGAGCCGATGCGCGTGCGGAACGCCAGCAGCTTGCCGCGGGTCAGCTTCAGCGGAATCTTGCTCATGCCCATGCCGGGCCGCTCGCTCTTCGAGCGCATGATCTCGATGAAGTCGCGGCGGAAGTCGATATAGATGCGCTTGTCGCCGAGCGCTTCGTTGCCGAGCACGCCGTCGGCGCCGCCGAACACGTCGGGCACGATCGGCAGCGTGGTCTCGCCCATGAGCAGCTCGCCGACTTCGATCTGCTTGATGGCGACGCTCGAGACGTCGGTCGAGCCGGTGACGCCGTGCACACGGATCGACGTCGGTTGCATCGGGATATTCAGCGCGCGAGCGACTCGGGGCAGGAGTGCTGATTTGCTCGCGCCGGTATCGAGCACCAGGCGGAACGGACCCTGGCCGTTGATCAGCACCGGCGCCCAGATGCGCCCGATACTGTCGCGCAAGGTGGGCGCAACGTAGCGCGGCTCGGGAGCTTCGACCTGAACTTCTTCGATGCCGCCACCGGGCGGCGCGCCCTCGGTGGTTGCGGGGACGGTGGTGGTCGGAATGATTTCCGACCCTGCAGGCAGCTTCGGCGGCGCTGCCTGCTCTTCCGTGCCGGCGCACGGCAGCGCTGCGCTCAGCAGCACTGCTGCCAACAGTAAACCGCTCCTTCTCGACATCGATTCCCCCGCGAACGGCAGTCTGTTGGACTGCTCGCACCTGAGAGAGTTCGCCTGTTGACGAGCGAGTCCAGCTTCCCCGGGCGCATCGTGCGCGATAGCGCCCGGCGAGTCTAGCCGGAAGGGCCGGGAACGCGACCGGAAGGGTCATTTTCCGACATCGGCCGGGTTGACTTCGGTCGCTCTATCCACAACCATATGGTTGTGGATGCGCTCAACCTGACTTTCCTGGCACTCTCCGATCCGACGCGGCGAGTGATTCTCGAGCGGCTGCGCAAGGGCGCGGCCACGGTCAACGAGCTCGCCGAGCCTTTCGGTGTTTCGCAACAGGCGATCTCGAAGCACCTGGCCTATCTCGAACGCGCCAGCCTGATCGAGAAGCGCAAGGAAGGACGTCAGCAGTTCTGTTCGCTGCGCGCCGCGCCGCTCAAGGGCGCGTACGACTGGATGGCGGGCTACCAGCAGTTCTGGGACGAAGCGTTCGATCGCCTCGATGCGCTGTTGAAGAAGGAGAAGAGACGCCATGGCCGCAAGAATCGATGAAGCGACGCGCACGATCCGCATCGAGCGCATGTTCGATGCGCCGCGCGAGCGTGTGTTCGACGCCTGGACGCAGCCAGAGCTGCTGATGCAGTGGTATGCGCCGCGCGGCTGCACGATCAAGCTCGCGAAGCTGGATGCGCGGCCGGGCGGCCGGTTTCATTGGTGCATCCATAATCCGTCGTTCGGCGATTGCTGGTGCGTCGGTGTGTACAAGGAGGTCGTTCGGCCGGAGCGCATCGTCTACACGCTTGCGACCGCGGACAGCGCGGGCAATCAGATCGACCCCGTGCAAGCGGGGCACGATCCGCGCTGGCCGCGCGAAACGCTCGTGACGGTTACGTTCACAGATGTTCGCGGTTCGACGCGGCTGACGCTCGAGCAGAACGTTCTGGAGTCGATCGCCAAGCATACCGGCGCGCATCCGAGCTGGCTGCAGATGCTCGATCGCCTCGGCGAGATTCTGGCGGCGAGGAAGACCGTCAATGCTTAGCAAGGCGGCCATGGGAGTTGCATCGCTGGCATTTGCGTCGGCGGTCATTGCCGCGTCGGCGGCCGAGCAGGGCCACGGCGGTTATGCGGACGTCAACGGCATCAGAATGTACTACGAGACGTACGGCCCCGAGCACGGCGTGCCGCTCGTGCTGCTGCATGGAGGCGGCTCGACGATCGACGTGACCTGGGGCCGCATCTTGCCTTTCCTCGCTCGCGATCGTCGCGTGATCGCCGTCGAAGAGCAGGCGCACGGCAGGACCACCGATCGCAGCGCTCCGGTGCGCTTCGAGACTTCGGCCGACGACGTCGCCGAGCTATTGAAACACCTGAAGGTCGAGCAGGCGGACGTCTTTGGCTTCAGCAACGGCGCAAGCGTCGGTCTGCAGATCGCGATTCGCCATCCGCGGGTCGTGCGTAAACTGGTGTTCGCGTCGTCGTTCACGAAGAAGCAGGGCGCGCAGCCGCAGCTCTGGGAGCTGATCCAGAGCGCTGATATCTCCAACATGCCGCAGCCGTTGCAGGACGCCTTCCTGAAGGTGAATCCCGATCCCGCGAAGCTCAAGACGATGCACGACAAAGATGCCGAGCGGATGCGCCACTTCACCGACGTGCCCGATGCAGACCTGCGCGCGCTGCGTGCGCCGACGCTGATCGTCATCGGCGACCACGACATCGTGAAACCCGAGCACGCAGTGGAGCTCACGCGTTTGATCCCGGGCGCGCGACTGATGGTTCTCGTCGGCGGACACGGCGACTATCTCGGTGAGTTGGTCATGACGCAGCGTGCGAGCCGCGCGCCCGAGCTCACGGCAGGTTTCATCGAGGACTTTCTCGACGGACCGTGATACTCAGCCGGACAAGTAGATGTTCGGCTTCAGCACTTCCATGATCCGGTCCGGCGCACTCAGGGGCGTGAAGCCGAACTGGGCGTACAAGCCATGCGCGTCGCGCGTGGCGAGCATCATGCGCCGCAGTCCCTGCAGGTCCGGATGTTTCATGATGTGGTCCATCATCTGCTTCGACACGCCGCGGCCGCGATGAGCTTCGAGCACATAGACGTCGCATAGATACGCAAACGTCGTCTTGTCCGTGACCATGCGTGCAAAGCCGACCTGCTGACCTTGCCAGAACACGCCGAAGCACAACGAATTGGCGATCGCCCGGGCAACAGTGGCGCGCGGAATGCCCGGCGACCAGTAGCTCTGGGTGAGGAAGGCGTGGATCGCGTCGATATCGAGCCGCGCGGGATCAGTGCTGATTTCGTAAGCGGACATGCGATTTCCTAGAACAAAGCCTTCTTCTTGCGTGCGCCGATCGTGCCTGCCGCGGCGGCTCGCAGCAGGCGTTGAAAGGTGGGGCATTCCATGTGACTCGGTGCGCGACATGCGACGGCGTGCCGTAGGCCATCGCGCATTGCCGTGAGCTCGCGAATGGTTCGGTCCAGCTCTTCGGCCTTGGCCGCGAGCACCTTGCGATCGATGCGTGGCTTGCCGTCCACCGCGAACATATGCGCCAGCTCGTCGAGCGAAAAGCCGGAGGCGCGGCCGAGTGCGATGAAAGCGAGCCGCTCCAGTACTCGCCCGTCGAACAGGCGTCGCAGCCCGCTGCGCCCGATCGACGCGATCAGGCGTTTCTCCTCGTAGAACCGCAGCGTCGACGCCGGCACGCCGGAGCGGCGCGCTACCTCGGTGATGTCCAGGGGCTTCATCGCTTGACCTCAAGTCAACTTGAGGTGGCAGAGTGCAATTGCCCCCTTGGAAAGGCAAGTAACAGGAGAGCATCGTGGCGGCCATACAGTCCCGAAGTGACGAGCAGTCGAAACTCTGGAACGGCAGCGCCGGCTGCGCGTGGGTCGAGGCGCAGGCGATGCTCGATCGGACGCTGCAGCCGTTCGAGGACCTGCTCGTCCAGGCAGTCTCGGCAAGCGGGGCGCGTCGTGTGTTGGACGTGGGCTGCGGCACGGGCAGCACGACTCGCGCGATCGCGCGAGTGCTGGGTGCAACAGGTCGTTCGGCGGGCATCGACATCTCGGAGCAGATGATCGACGCCGCGCGCATGCTGACTGAGTTGGATCGAACGTCGGCGGAATTCATCTGCGCCGATGCACAGACTCACGCGTTCGCGCCCGCCAGCTTCGACTTGATCATGTCGCGCTTCGGGACGATGTTCTTCACCGATCCCGTTGCAGCCTTTGCAAATCTGCGACGCGCCGGTGCGCAAGGCGCCGCATTGTGCTCGATCGTTTGGCGCAGTCCGGAAGAGAATCCGTTCATGACCACAGCCGAGCGTGCTGCCGCTTCGCTGCTGCCGAATCTCCAGCCGCGTCGTGCTGACGCAGCGGGACAGTTCGGTCTCGCCGACGCGCGTCGCATGCGCGCCATCCTGGAGGAGAGTGGGT